>Ga0209501_10000215_pt1 | contig 74754 bp, 70 predicted proteins | sample ArcticOcean_MG_C_4_FD_187434 | JGI IMG/M metagenome (GOLD analysis project Ga0209501, IMG submission 187434) | Marine microbial communities from western Arctic Ocean - ArcticOcean_MG_CB4_134 (SPAdes) (version 2) | ecosystem: Environmental > Aquatic > Marine > Oceanic | place: Arctic Ocean...
CTTCTTCACACACGCGGAATTGCTGCATCAGGCTTTCGCCCATTGTGCAATATTCCCCACTGCTGCCTCCCGTAGGAGTCTGGGCCGTGTCTCAGTCCCAGTGTGGCTGATCGTCCTCTCAGACCAGCTACCGATCGTTGCCTTGGTAGGCCATTACCCTACCAACAAGCTAATCGGACGCGGGCTCATCCAATAGTGGCCGAAGCCTTTGCCCCGAAGGGATTATGCGGTATTAGCTCGGGTTTCCCCGAGTTGTCCCCCGCTAAAGGGTAGATTCCCACGCGTTACTCACCCGTCCGCCACTCGTCAGCCAGAAGCAAGCTTCTGCTGTTACCGTTCGACTTGCATGTGTTAAGCATTCCGCCAGCGTTCAATCTGAGCCAGGATCAAACTCTTCACTTATAAAGAGTTCGTCCACATAAATGCGGACATATTTGAATTGACAAGTTCATTGTGACACTTACGTATCCAATTCGCTCATCAGGGTTAACTGATGATACTAATCATATCGTAAGCGCCCACACAAATTACTTTAATGGACATATTTTTAAAGAACATCGAAAAAGTTACTTCCCGAGAGAGGGCGCATTATACGCGGGCGTAACTAATCGTCAACACATAAATGATATTTTGGTTACATTACTTTCAGTAGCTAAATCCGCTATAGCGCCACAAAATATAAATCATTTTTTTTATAAGCGTTTTTTTCTTCTGATACCTAAAAAACAGTGACTCGCCCAAATCTACGCTTTCCAACTTGAATTAGGATTTTAGTGTTTACGGAGAGACTACAATTTAGATCCTCTACCACCTGGCCATCCAACTTTACTGCTCCCTGCATTATCAATCGACGTGCCTCAGACGTGCTGGCACACAATCCTATGCTTTTTATTGCAGACACAAGGCTACACTGTCCATTCTCAGATCGAGCTTGATATTCAGGAACATCTTCAGGGGTCAATCCTTTACTAAACTGCCGCACAAATGCCTCATGGGAATCCTTGGCTTGTTTCCCGTTATGAAACCGTGTGACTATCTCCATTGCTAATTCGAACTTAACATCCCGTGGATTTCTGCCATTTAAAGTACTTTCCCTTAGTCTCTCTACCTCCGATAGATCTTTAAAACTTAATAACTCAAAGTATCGCCACATAAGGTCATCAGATATCCCCATGATTTTGCCAAACATCTGATTGGCCGGCTCATCAATTCCTATAAAGTTATTTAGAGATTTCGACATTTTATTTGTGCCGTCTGTCCCCTCAAGTAGAGGCATTGTTATAACAACCTGGGCTTTAAGTCCATAAGACTGCTGCAACTGGCGGCCGAGCAACAAATTAAACTTTTGATCAGTCCCACCTAACTCTACATCCGCACGCAATGCTACCGAGTCATAGGCCTGAATTAGAGGATATAAGAACTCGTGAATCGCGATCGGTTGTTCTTGTTTGTATCTATTTTGAAAATCATCACGCTCAAGCATACGAGCTACCGTCTGATTAGACGCGATTTTCACGAGTTCTGCCGCACTTACTTCATTCATCCATTCTGAATTGAATCGCACACTTGTCCGTTGAGGATCTAAGATTTTAAATACTTGTTCCCTATAAGTTCTCGCGTTTTCAACCACCTCTTCAGACATTAGAGCGGGCCTGGTAGCAGTCTTACCTGAAGGATCACCAATCATGCCCGTAAAATCCCCAATCAAAAAGCAAACGTCATGACCTAAATCTTGAAAATGACGCATCTTATTCAGAAGAACGGTATGCCCTAAATGAAGATCTGGAGCTGTAGGGTCGAATCCAGCCTTAACTGTTAGCACTTTCTTCTTGGCAAGCTTCTCTAAAAGCTCTTCTTCCCTTAAAATATCGACAGTGCCCCTAGTTATAAGGTCCAGCTGCTCGTTCACTTGAGACATCAAATCTTTAGTTCCTTTTAGGTAAGTCTACTTTACTAGATTCTAGGTGAGATTCAGATAATATTATACAGAGGCAGTTTAAAGAGTCACATAAGGATATGACAGCAGTCTAAAGTCACGGAAACCCATGATAAGCGCTTACAAAAATATTTTACGGCTTTCCAATCTGTTGCAATATAAAACATTGTTTACTATTAGCTTTTTTCTTCTTGCCATCAGCCTTTCACTGATTCTTCTACGAGGAGAACCTAATCGATCGCAAAGAGTCGAACCTTTCCACAAAGTAAAAAGCAACTTGTCGCAGAAATGGCCATTTGAGCCCTTAGTCTATAAAGACCCAGACACATCGGAAGAAACGAATAACTCGGTACTCACCATTAGGGAAACAGTTGAAGAAGGTGATAGCCTATCCCGAATCTTTAATCGACATGGCGTGTCACAGAATGATCTGGCCAACCTACTGGCTAGTAATAAAAAATCGAAGCGACTTAAGTATCTAAACCCTCATCAAAAAATCATCCTCAAAGTTCAAAACGGACGCCTGATACAACTGCAAATCCAACTCACATCTCTAAACTCTATATTCTTTTCTCTTTCTGAGAACGGCGAGTATGCATTTTTGGAAGAAACGCTCACCCCACAAATCAAGTTATCGGCAGTTAGAGCGACCATCAATCGCTCTCTTTACCTTGACGGAAAAGCTATCGGTCTAAGCGATAAAACACTACTACAGCTAACATCTATATTTGCATGGGATATTGATTTTTCTCTAGATATTCGAGTCGGCGATACTTTTAGCGTTATCTATGAAGTCCTGCATCACGAGGGGGAAATCCTCAAAGAAGGGCGGATTCTCGCTGCTGAATTCACAAACCATGGCCAAACTATAAAGGCGATGCTCAACATAGACGATGTAAGTGACGAATCTTACTTCTCAGCCGACGGAAAAGCTATGCACAAAGCTTTTTTAAGAAACCCTGTACATTTTTCGAGAATCAGCTCAAAGTTCAATTTAAATAGAAAGCATCCTGTTTTAAATAAGATCAGAGCTCATAAGGGAGTGGATTACGCAGCGTCCACAGGAACAAAAATAAGATCGACTGCAGATGGTAAAATTAGTTTTCTGGGACCCAAAGGGGGCTATGGAAATACTATTGAAATACAACATGATGGAGAATACAGCACGTTATATGCACACTTATCGAAGTTTACAAGAAAACTAAAAATAGGGACCGTTGTAAAGCAGGGCGAAGTTATCGGTGAGGTCGGTCAATCTGGTTTAGCGACAGGCCCCCATCTACACTATGAATTCCGAATAAATGGACAGCACATAAACCCACTAACGGTAGAGCTTCCTCAAGCGCAACCAATGGCATTAAAGTACATGGAGAAATTTAAAAATCAATCTAGTCTATTAGGAAGTGTATTGGCTTCTATGGCTAAAAGTCCCGTAATCAAAACGTCTGATAAGCTACAACCAACACAGCACAAAGCAATATTAAACTTGTACAAAAATAAATGAGCACTGCACCAGAAAGCGCTAATTTAGTTGACGGGACTTACGTAGGCCTGATGTCAGGCACCAGTATGGATGGAGTAGATGTCGCTGTGGTAAATTTTTTCCAAGGAAAAATTAATTTTATTCATACAGAAACATTCGAATATCCGGCTTCGATCAGGTCACGCTTGAATAAAGTAACAAGCAATAAAACACGACATGCCCTAGCCGATATAGGACAACTAGATGCTGATATCGGGGAATTTTTCGGGCACTGCGCCAATAAAGGCATAGAACAAGGAAACATACAAGCCCGCGACGTAATTGCTATCGGGAGTCATGGGCAAACTATATGGCACTCGCCATTAGGGTCAGCCCCGTATAGCTGGCAGATCGGTAATCCCTCGATAATAACGGCAAGAACCCTTATTACGACGGTGTCTGACTTTCGGAATCTAGACATGGCATTTGGTGGACAAGGCGCACCTTTAGTTTCTGCTTTTCACTTGACATTTTTAAGCTCAAGTGAAAGAAACCGGATAATACTTAACATTGGTGGGATTGCGAATATCTCAATCTTAGATAAAAATTCTTCCGTTGCGATTGGCTATGATACTGGCCCTGGAAATTGCCTTATGGACCAATGGCATCAATTGAATACGGGTGAGAAATATGACAAAGAAGGAAAGTCGGCCCGCTCCGGAAAAATTTTACCAGAAATTTTGAAGCACTTATTAAAAGAAGATTTCTTCAGAAAAAAGAGCCCGAAAAGTACTGGGCGAGAAACTTTCAACCTCGAATATATAAATAACGCTATCGATGCTATTGGACATAAAAAGAAGTTATCTCCAGAGGATATACAGGCAACTCTGCTAGAACTCACGGTAGTCTCTATTACGCGAAGTATACGCTCGCTCGAATGTCACAACATTAATGAGATCTACTTGTGTGGAGGAGGCAGTGCAAATATATTTTTAATAGAACAACTAAAAAAATCACTAAATGGTTATTCAGTAGAAAGTACGGCCCATCTAGGCATAGACCCTCACCATGTGGAGTCTTCCGCTTTCGCGTGGTTTGCTCAACAAAGGATTAGCGGTCAGCCGGTCCCTCTAAGCACCGGAGGAGAAAGAAAGCGACTGGTATTAGGGGCGCTGTACCAATGCCCTAAAAGCATCACCCCATGATTAACTTTTTAGTTACACTGAAAAAGAAGAGCCACAACCGCAGGTAGTCTGAGCGTTGGGATTTCTAATCACAAATTGAGACCCCTCAAGTCCGTCACTGTAATCTATCTCTGCCCCTAAAAGATATTGTACACTCATAGGATCTACTAGAAGCTTGACGTCACCGTTAGAAACTACCGTATCACCATCACCTTCTTCCTGATCGAATGTGAAACCATATTGAAAGCCAGAGCATCCTCCACCAGAAACAAATACCCGTAGCATAAGACTCTCGTCGCCTTCTTCATCAATTAATGTTTTGACTTTATAGGCGGCTGCGTCGGTGAATACAAGTTCAGGTTGGTTATCTTCCATAGAATTGTCCGTTAAGGAATTGTCTGTTATCCGATTCTAGCATGTAATACTATACCGTTTCCCCTCATTTACAAATATAATCAATCCTCCTCGGGAGGCACGCCACTAAAATCTAACGAAAGTGCAGGTCGTTCCTCTTCAGAGATATGCACTAAGTTACCATTAACTTCCGCACCAATAGCCATTTCCATCAATCCGTAGTAGACATTCCCTTCGACCCGTGCGCCAGCAGCAAGTTCAACCCTTTCTGTAGAATACACATCGCCCTTGACCAAACCATTCAAAAGCACGCAAGCGACTCGAACTTCTCCTTCGATAGTCCCATGTTCGCTCACGGTTAACGAGCTACGACTTTCAATCTCCCCCGATACAGCGCCTCTTATGGTCCCATCGACATGCAAACCACCGCTGAAGCTTATGTCTCCCGTGACACAGCTATTCTTCCCTACCAGAGAGTCCAGCCTGCTCGCCTTGTACTTCTTTATCTTTCGTAGCATGTATCTTTCCTCCATTTCACTGCCAGCGTCGATTTTTCCGCTACGCAGGGCTAGCCTCCGTTAGTAAAAATAATCGTGTAATTTGATGCTCCTACTCGCCAAAGACTATAGCTTTACTTTTAGTGAAGCAAGTCCCTTTAATAGACGACCGCAGAGCATTTTTAGTGCTAGGATGCCATAAATAATTCATTTTGCTCGCGGCAATGAAACTTCAAACTAACGGAACATTATGTACTTTTTCATAAAAGCACTGCATATAATCTTTATGGTAACTTGGTTTGCTGGCCTGTTCTACCTGCCTCGACTATTTGTCTACCACGCCGATAGTCACGATGTTATTAGTATCGATAGATTTAAAACGATGGAAAGAAAGCTTTACCTAGGCATAATGTTCCCAAGTATGGTGCTGACTGTACTAAGCGGTTTTGTCCTAATTATGTTCCAAGGGGTTGACTGGCTATTTCAGACACGCTGGATACACCTTAAATTGTGCATAGTGACGCTACTGATTATGTATCACTTTTACTTGGGAAGTCTTAGGCGAACTTTTGAGAGGAACGGCAACAAACACTCGCATGTATTTTATCGATGGATAAACGAGCTCCCCGTAGTAGGGTTAATTTCCGCAGTTATGCTCGCAATCCTCAAACCCTGGACTTAAACTTTACAAAAAAATGAAAGAGACCGATTACAAACCACCTATCGTCTTAGTCCTTGGAGGACACGACCCAAGTGGAGCCGGAATTCAAGCAGACATAGAAACATGTAATGCGATGAAATGTTACCCTGTCAGCATCGTCACCTGCACCACTAATCAAAATTTCAAGAGCATAATCAAAGTCTCCAGCTGCCTTACAAGCGAGGTGCTGTCAACGATAGACACTGTTTTGGAAGAATTCACCCCGAAGGCCTGTAAATTAGGTATGATTGGCTCATTAGAGCTAGTCATCGGACTGGGCGAAATGATACAAAAGAAACTGAAAAAGACCCCGATCGTCGTAGACCCCGTACTAGCTTCGGGCTCGGGTAAGAACGTAGCTAATCAAGAAATTATAGATGCTTATTTGAAATATGTAGTTCCTCAAGCCACGATAGTGACTCCAAATCTTGATGAACTCTGTAAACTAGGAGGATCTCCAGACTCTCTGGAATCAATATCACATATCCTATCCTCTGGCTGTCAAGCTTTACTAGCTACCGATATAAACCCGACTGAGCCTACGATAACCAACTATCTTTATAGAGCAGAAGAAAAATCTCTATGTTATGAGATGGTAAGGTACCACGGGACCTACCATGGGACTGGCTGTACTTTAGCCAGCGGGATTGCAGCCCAACTGGCTCTTGGAGAGAACCTTGAAACTGCGATTGAGAAAGCTCAACAATTTGTTCACTTAGCTGTGGAAAGAGCAATGGATTTCGGCTTATCTCAAAAAGTCCCAAACCGATTGAATTAACACTGATGCATAAGTCACTGAGACTTCAACGCGGAGTTTATGCCATAACACCTGATACTGGGCAAGCCACCGAAAATCTGCTTGCTCTAGCCGAACAAGCGATCGAAGGCGGGATAAAGATGCTGCAATACCGATCGAAGCTTACTGACAAAGACCTGCGTGTTAGACAAGCCAAACAGCTTAAGATTTTATGTAAAGACTATCGTGTTCCTCTCATCATAAACGACGATGTTTCACTTGCCATGTCTATAGACGCCGACGGAGTGCATCTGGGAAAAAGTGACACACCGTGCTCTATAGTTAGGAAAATATTAGAAGAGGGAAAAATTGTTGGTGTCTCTTGTTACGACTCAATAACCATGGCACAGAATGCAGAAAAAGGTGGGGCAGACTATGTTGCTTTCGGAAGCTTCTACCCTTCTAAATCTAAACCAAGCGCTCCGTTATGTTCAATTGCAACTCTAAAAGCAGCATCTAAAATGCTAAAAATACCTATTGTCGCAATTGGTGGAATACAGTTTGAGAATGCTAAGAAGCTAGTAGATAATGGGGCTGACTATCTGGCGGTCATAGACCAACTATTCAACCATCCGTCGCCAACTTTAGCGGCTAAAAAACTATCAATGCTATTTTGAAAATCTAATGACTCAACAATCTAAGCTACTTTTTAACGCAGCTCTTAAGGTCATGCCGGGCGGGGTAAATTCTCCGGTGAGAGCCTTTACTGATGTGGGAAGACATCCTATTTACTTTTGTGAGGGCCATGGTGCATGGCTAACTGATGTAGACGGGAAACGATACATTGATTACGTGGGAAGCTGGGGACCCGCTATCGCTGGGCATTCTAACCCATATGTGATTTCCGCTGTAGAAAAACAGTTGAAATCAGGATTGAGCTTTGGAGCTCCCACAGAGCTCGAAACCAAACTCGCAGAAAAAATTGTTGAACTTATGCCTTCCATTGAAAAAGTTAGAATGACAAGCTCCGGAACAGAAGCAGCAATGAGTGCAGTTAGACTGGCACGTGGATGCACCGGACGAAACAAAATAGTGAAATTCGAAGGCTGCTACCATGGACATAGCGACTCCCTTCTTGTCAAAGCAGGTTCCGGTGCTCTCACTATGGGCGTCCCGAGTTCCCCTGGAGTCCCCAAATCACTAGCCAATCTTACGGTGACGCTAGACTACAATAATGAGCGGCAAATTCTAGAGTTCTTCAAAAACCACGGGAACGAAGTCGCCGCGGTTATTGTGGAGCCTGTTGCAGGCAACATGGGCTGCATACTACCGCGATCTGAGTTCTTGGAAACACTCCGCCATGTGACAAAGGAAAGCGGCACGCTACTTATATTTGATGAAGTGATGACCGGCTTTAGAGTCGCCTCTGGTGGCGCTCAACAATTGTTTGGAATTACACCTGATCTTACAATCCTTGGGAAAATTATAGGCGGTGGGCTACCCGTAGGTGCAGTCGGTGGATCTAAAGATCTAATCGATCGGTTCGCGCCTTCAGGACCAATTTATCAAGCAGGCACACTCTCCGGAAATCCACTTGCGATGGCTAGCGGCTTAGCAACGTTAGAAATAATAGCCGATCCTGAGTTCCACTCAAACCTAACTGCAATGACAAATATTTTATGCGACAAAATACAAGCAGCAGCCGAGGAATCAGGAGTCAACATAGTGATTAATAAAATTTGTGGGATGTTTAGCGTGTTCTTTTCATCAGCTAAGGAAGTAAAAACTTTCGCTAAAGTCAGTAGATGCAATGCACAACATTTCAATACCTTTTTTTCTAGCATGCTCGATGACGGCATCAACCTAGCCCCGTCTAGATTTGAAGCAAGTTTTATATCCTCAGCGCACGGTGAAAGTGAAATAGAGGCGACTGTCGATGCTGCGCATAGAGCATTTAAGCGGATACGCAATACGCTTTAAAAAGTTATTGCATTTGGTCCTCAGTAAACAAGCCAACACGGAGGCTACTACCCTCATAAATTTGCTTTCCATCTACTTCCATCGCTGCATCAGCCATACCCATTACTAGACCTCGAGAGATTACCCGCTTGATGTCAATAGTATAGCTTACCAACTTTTGGTCAGGAGTCACTTGGCCAGTAAACTTTATGTTCGCCCCTCCAAGAGCTCGGCCACGCCCTACTCCGCCTCGCCATGCGAGATAAAAACCAACTAACTGCCACATTGCATCGAGGCCTAAGCAACCCGGCATCACAGGGTCGCCTTCAAAATGACACCCAAAAAACCATAGGTCAGGATGTATATCAAGCTCTGCTTTTACTACCCCACGATTATATTTCCCAGAAGAGCTCGCTATCTGAGTGATACGATCGAACATTAGCATGGGCGGCAAAGGAAGCTGGGCGTTCCCCGGACCGAACAGTCCCCCCTTCCCACAATCGATCAACTCTGAATTATCAAATGCCGACTGATATCCTTGAGAAAGAACAATGGGAGCATGGGGATTTAGCGGCGTATAATCAATTTCAAGCATAGATTTAAGTGTTTCCAAGTTAAAAAGCGCAAACAAAATGTTGTCCACAGGCATTAACCTGTCTCGATGAAGATTATCCCATAATCAACCGATAGTTAGTAGGTGGCCAGTACTTAGCCACTTAGTAGCTTTCTACCAGCGTCCATCTAAAGATTAACTTTCTTTTATTTGAAAAGACTGAGAGCTGGTCACTGCAGGTATCATCTGCCGTACCAAAGCGACCATAGACGGGTCTATGTCTGATATGATAAATCCCTCAGAATCCCCTCCATCAGCTAACACCTGTCCCCATGGGTCTATTATTAACGAGTGCCCATACGTGCGGCGACCCCATTCTCTTTCACCACATTGGGCTGGGGCAAAAACATAACATCCAGTTTCGATCGCTCGTGCCTTCAATAAGGTATGCCAGTGTGCTGCACCCGTTTTTGCTGTAAATGCAGCCGGCACAGAAATAAAATGAGCACCATTTTTTGCTAAGGCATGGTAAAGGTTGGGGAAACGTACATCGTAACAAATCGTCAGGCCGAGCTTACCCCATGGAGTCTCGGCAAGTACAGCTTCCGTCCCTGGTTGCACACTATTAGATTCTCGATATTCTTGCCCATCTCTAATCGCAACATCGAATAGATGGATCTTGTTGTATGACTCTTCAACGGTTCCATCTGGCCGCATTAAAATACTTTGATTGAAAATCTTTCCATCAATCGCTTTGACTGGAATTGAACCTAGGAGCAGCCAACATCCGCAGGCACTGACCAACTCTTGAGCATTTAGAAATGCAGGGTGCTCAGATACAGAGCACGCCTTTTCAAGATAAGACACATCTGATCGCTCTAATAAGGAATAAAATTCAGGTAGGCAAATCAAGTCCGCGTTGTCGCGTGCCGCTTTCACGACGAGTGTGCCAACTTTTTCAAGGTTCGCGGAAATATCATTTCCAGCGCAATTCTGTACACACGCTACTCGAAACGACATAAAGATACCCTCACCTTATCATCTTCAGATTAATAGATAACTAGTTTATAGCTCTATTTTCGACAACACTATTCCGTCGGCATCTGCGCTCAACCAGCAATCAGGTTCTATTATTGCATCTGCAAAACGTAGAACCGCTCCCGAAATACCCTCACCTTTTTTTACACTCTTTCTGGGGTTTGTAGCTAGTGCTTTTAACCCAATTTCAATGCGTGAGATCTGTTCAGAATCGCGAATACAACCAAACACAACGATACCAGCCCAATCATTTTTTTGGGCCAATAGTGCGAGATTATCGCCCACTAGAGCACACCTCAGCGATCCACCCCCATCCACTACCAATACACGCCCTGAGCCAGATGTTTCTAACATGTCACGAACTAAGCTATTGTCTTCATACACTTTTAAAGTGGTAACAAAGCCAGAAAAATTAGTCAGCCCACCAAAGTCCCTAAAAACAGGTGCTAGAACAGATAGGTCTTCACCATGTTCATCATATAAATCCGCGGTCATTTTCATAATTAATTTTCCTAAGTCTTAATTAACGTAGCGGAGGCGAAAACTATTTTTTCTTTGGTCTTCGCCATCCTGACCTGCTTTCTTGCTCAACCCGTCTGATGGCCAAATGCCCTTTAGCGACATCCTCCGTTACTGTAGTACCAGCCGCAATAGTGGCATTTTCGCCAATATTGACAGGCGCTACGAGCATCGACCCAGACCCAATAAACGCATCGTCACCAATCACTGTTTTATTCTTGTTAGCCCCATCATAGTTACAAGTGATAGTACCAGCACCCAAATTCGCATTCTTCCCGACTTCTGAATCCCCAACATAGCTCAAGTGACCCGCCTTACTCCCTGACCCTAGAGTAGAATTTTTGATTTCAACAAAATTACCTACTTTTACCGTATTCTCTAGTTTGGCACCAGGACGTAAGTGTGCAAACGGACCTACTTTTACATCTTCTCCGATCTTAGAATCATTTATCACGCATGATGCCAAAACCTCCGACCCTTTTCCGATAATCGAGTTAGAAATCGAACAATTTGGTCCAATTTTTACATTATCCCCAAGAGTGACATCTCCTTCAAACACTGTGTTAACATCAATAGACACATTGCTTCCACACCTAATGGCACCTCTAACATCAATCCGATCAGGGTCACTAATTGTGGTACCGAGACTCATAAGAGTTCCTGCATATCTCCGCTGATAGGTCCTTTCTGCCTGCGAGCGTTGCGCCTGATCATTAACTCCAAATGCCTCCGTAGCGTCTATTAGTTCGTACGTACCGACGGGGATATTTAGCTCGTGCGCCAGCTTGACGCAATCTGTTAAATAATACTCTTGCTGGCAATTATCAGCTGCAAGCAAGGGGATCGTTCGTGCAAGAGCGGAACCCGATGCCACCACAATGCCTGTATTTATTTCAGATATGGCTAACTGTTCTCCGGTAGCATCTTGGTCTTCTACAATCCCATAAAAATGACCTTCCGAATCTCGTAGGATCCTTCCATATCCTCCGGGATCAGCTACTTTTGACGTCATAAAAGACAATTCAGATAAGCCTAAACTGCTCACCATCTGCATAAGTGTTTCAGATCGCAGTAAAGGAACATCCCCATACAGCACAACAACGGTATCTTCTTTTGAGATATGTTTCAGAGCTTGAGCCACAGCATGCCCAGTGCCTAGTCTCTCTTTTTGATCGACCCAAGTTATATTTTCAGTGTGGAAGCTCGCCCTGATATCCCCCCCTCTATACCCAGTAACGACAATAGGAGCTGATTCGGAAAGGTTTTGGGCTAATCCAATAACATGGCTGATTATCGGCTTTCCAGCCAAGAGGTGCATTACCTTGGGAATTTCGGAACGCATCCGCTTCCCTTTCCCTGCCGCTAAGACAATTACAGCCAACCCCATACTCAAACCCCGCTCACACCTTAATCAAAGGTGTATGATAGTGTCCTATGCGAGCCTAGACAATTAAATCATCCAATAACAGATTAGACAGTAACTTATCTCTAACGACCGCTTCTGCGGCGAAGTCTTTGAATAGCTTGTAGTTGTGCAATAGTTTCTGCCAGCTCAACCCTAGCCTTAGCATAGTCGATATTGGAACTGGTATCGGAGAGTGCAGCCTCTGCAGACTCTTTCGCTTTCACCAAAAGAGCCTCATCAAGATCTTCGGCTCGCTCTGCTGTATCAGATAAAATAGTCACTGTGGTAGGCTGGACTTCTAACATTCCCCCTGACACATAGAACGCGAGCTCAGAATCGGCAGCTAGCTTAATCCTAACTTCTCCAGGTCCTAAACGGGACAATAACGGAGCATGCCCAGGAGCTATACCAACCTCACCTTCTATCGCGGGCGCAAAAACCATTTCAGCATCACCAGAGAAAATCTCTTTTTCAGCACTAACTATATCAACATGCACTGTCATATCTTACATACCTTTACCCTTCTCCACGGCCTCATCAATAGAACCAACCATATAGAAAGCTTGCTCGGGAAGATGATCATACTCACCATTTACTATAGCCTGAAATCCCGAAATCGTATCTTTTAATGAAACATATTTGCCGGGGCTCCCTGTGAAAACCTCCGCGACAAAAAATGGTTGCGACAAAAATCTCTGGATTTTTCGCGCTCGACCGACGGTCAATTTATCTTCCTCTGAAAGTTCATCCATTCCAAGAATAGCAATAATGTCTCTCAATTCTTTGTAACGCTGCAACGTGTTCTGAACATCCCGAGCCGTATCATAATGCTCTTGACCTACAACAAGCGGGTCAAGTTGTCGCGAAGTTGAGTCAAGCGGATCAACAGCGGGATAAATACCTAATTCCGCAATCTGTCGAGAAAGCACAACCGTGGCATCCAAGTGAGCAAATGTAGTTGCTGGAGAAGGGTCTGTTAAATCATCAGCGGGAACGTAGACAGCCTGTATAGAAGTGATAGAACCTGTCTTAGTCGAGGTTATCCTCTCTTGAAGACGCCCCATTTCTTCAGCCAAAGTAGGCTGATAGCCGACAGCCGACGGCATACGACCAAGCAACGCTGACACTTCTACCCCTGCAAGTGTAAACCTGTATATATTATCAATAAACAAAAGAACATCTCGGCCTTCATCCCGAAATTTTTCCGCCATAGTTAATCCAGTCAACGCAACCCTCAACCTATTTCCTGGAGGCTCGTTCATTTGGCCGTAAACTAAAGATACTTTGTTTAAAACATCCGACTCTTTCATTTCATGATAAAAGTCATTACCCTCACGAGTTCGCTCGCCGACTCCTGTGAAAACAGAATAACCACTGTGCTCGATGGCGATATTACGAATAAGCTCCATCATATTTACAGTCTTTCCGACACCGGCGCCGCCAAACAAGCCCACTTTCCCGCCTTTTGCAAACGGGCAGATTAAATCAATAACCTTGATGCCAGTCTCCAGCAACTCAGTTGCTGGTGACAAGTCTATGAAAGCAGGGGCGTCACGATGGATAACCATCCTTTCTTCTTCGCCTATGGGTCCTTTTTCATCTATAGGCTCACCGAGAACATTCATGATACGACCTAGCGTCTTTTCGCCGACCGGGACCTTCAATCCTTCCCCTGTATTCACTGCGACCATACCTCTGCGCAGCCCATCACTTGAACCGAGCGCAATCGTTCTCACCACACTGTCGCCAATTTGCTGTTGGACCTCTAGGGTGACATTACTATCACTTATCTTAAGAGCATCATAAATCTTTGGCACCTCTCCATTGGGGAATTTTACATCCACCACGGCACCGATAACTTGAACTACCTGACCAGAACTCATTGTGAAGTTCCTCTTATTCGCTAAAAAAATTTTAATAAAATAGTGAGTGCATTAGATTAAACTGCCGCCGCACCACCAACAATCTCTGAAAGCTCCTGCGTAATCGCAGCTTGACGAGCTTTATTGTAGATAAGTTCCAACTCATCTATCGCTTTGCCGGCGTTATCTGACGCCGACTTCATTGCCACCATTCTTGCAGCTTGTTCACACGCTATATTTTCGACCACACCCTGATAAACTAAAGACTCGATATAACGGCCCAACAGCTGATCCATAACCTCAGGCGCTTCTGGCTCGTAAAGATAGTCCCAATGGTGTCCTAACTCAGTAGACTGTCCACGCTGAAGGGGTAACAGTTGCTCAAACTTAGGGATTTGAGTCATGCGGTTCACAAATTCGTTATAAACAATATAAAGCTTATCGATGCGCGTCTCATGGTATGCGTCGAGCATTATTTTTACAGTGCCAATTAAGTCCTCCAATTTCGGAGCATCACCAAGTTGTCCAACTTGTCCTGTGACATTTCCACCAATACGCGAGAAAAACCCTGCACCCTTCGTCCCTATAACACATAACTCCAGCTCGGTCCCATCAGACTCCCATTCTTGGAAACGCTTAATGGATTGACGAAACAAATTTCCATTCAATCCACCACAAAGTCCTCTATCAGTAGTCACAAGTATAAGGCCAATACGACTTACATCTCTTTCAGCCAAAAAAGGATGTCGGTATTCCGAATTAGCATTCGCAATATGAGAGACCACTTGCCTCATCTTTTCTGCATAGGGACGTGCAGCGCTCATCCGATCCTGAGCTTTTCTCATTTTGCTCGCCGCAACCATCTCCATCGCCTTTGTTATTTTTTGAGTGTTTTTAACACTTGCGATTTTGGTGCGTATTTCTTTTGCTGCCATTTCCTTAGAATTCCTTAACAATAATTACCAAGAGTGTCTTTCTGAAAAAGACTCAAGCGCAGCTTTAAGTCCGGACTTAATATCATCACCAAAATCGCCAGTGTCGTTGATTTTTTTCATGAGATCGGCATGACTAGAATTCATATATTCAACCAATGCTCTCTCGTACTTCCCAACTTCGGTGATAGGAGTCTCATCTATGTAGCTATTTTCAACCGCATATAAGCTCACAGCCATTTCAGCCACACTCAATGGTGAATACTGTTTCTGCTTCATGAGTTCCATTACACGCTGTCCACGTTCTAACTGCTTTCTAGTTGCTTCATCAAGATCTGATGCAAATTGAGAGAATGCTGCCAACTCACGATACTGAGCAAGCGCCAAGCGCACACCGCCGCCCAATTTCTTCACAATTGAAGTCTGTGCTGCACCACCAACTCGAGAAACAGACAACCCAGCATTTATTGCCGGACGGAATCCTGAGTTAAAAAGATCTGTTTCCAAATAAATCTGTCCATCAGTAATCGATATCACATTAGTTGGCACAAATGCCGATACATCACCTGCTTGAGTTTCGATTATAGGGAACGCAGTAAGAGAACCAGTCTTGCCTTTAACTTCACCATTTGTGACTTTTTCGACATATTCGACATTCACTCTAGAAGCTCTCTCCAACAAGCGAGAATGCAAATAGAAAACATCCCCTGGGTAAGCTTCACGCCCGGGAGGGCGTCTCAGCAACAGAGAGACTTGCCTATATGCCCACGCCTGTTTAGTCAGATCGTCATAAATAATCAAAGCGTCTTCACCCCGATCCCGGAAGTACTCGCCCATAGAGCAGCCGGCGTATGGTGCAATATATTGCATCGCGGCAGAATCTGACGCAGTAGCCGCTACTATAATAGTGTGTTCCAACGCTCCATGCTCTTCGAGCTTACGAATCACCGCGGCAATAGAAGACGCTTTCTGCCCAATCGCAACGTAGATACATTTAATCCCAGTCCCTTTCTGATTGATAATGGCATCGACTGCAACTGCTGTCTTACCGGTTTGCCTATCACCAATAATTAACTCACGCTGACCACGTCCAACAGGGACCATCGCATCTATCGATTTAAGCCCAGTTTGCACCGGTTGGTCGACTGACTGACGTTCGATTACACCTGGAGCTATTTTTTCGATAGGCTCGGTCCGAGTGGTGTTTAAAGCACCTTTTCCATCAATAGGGTGTCCTAGCGAATTCACAACCCGCCCAAGTAACTCCTCACCAACAGGAACTTCTAAAATCCTGCCCGTACAGCGGCAGATATCTCCCTCAGAAAGGTGTTCATAGGAGCCGAGCACAACAGCACCTACAGAGTCCTGCTCTAAGTTGAGTGCAAGCCCAAAAACCCCTCCAGGAAATTCAATCATCTCGCCTTGCATCACATCACTTAGCCCGTGTATCCGAGCAATACCATCAGATAAACTGACGATAGTACCTTCGGTACGAGCTTCTGTGTCTAAATTAAGACCTTCAATTCTTTTTTTGATCAGTTCGCTGATCTCGGTTGCGCTGATACTCATTGCAATCCTCTGACTCTGACTTCGTTAAATTAAAAAAATATATAAACCAATTTATCCCAACTCACTTTCCAAGCTCGCTAAGCGGCCACGAATAGATAAGTCGACTACCGAATCACCAATTTTTATGACCGCACCACCAATCAGTGATGGGTCAGTCTTTCCCGTAATTTGGCAATTTTTACCCAAGCGATCACCAATAGCTTGTTTTATTTGGCTAGACTCTTCAGAAGTCAAATCAAAAGCTGATGTTACTTCGATATTGGCTAAGCCGGCCATCTCTGCGCATCGATTGTTAAACAATTCCGAAACTTGCTCGATTAGCTGAAGACGGCCTGCGCCAATCAACAAATCAATAAAATTGACTGCTTGTTTTTTGAGCTTATTCCCAAACATATCGACAATAATGGAAAGTATGACAGCATCAGAAACTTTCGGATGCCCAATCAACACTCCAAGGTCAGGATGTTGTACTGCTTCTACAAGCCTAGCCAGAAACTTCGCCCAATCTTCGCTTACCCCGTTCTCTTTGGCGTACTCGAAAGCAGCTTCAGCATAAGGTCGAGCAATTGTAAGTCTATCTTGCACGGAGAACCTCTATAGTGCGCCCGCGAGCTTAACGAGAACATCTCGATGCGATTTCTCATTAATTTCTCGCATTAGAATCTGCTCGGCGCCCTGCAGGGCCAAGCTACCGACCTGTTTCCTAAGCCCATCTAGTGCTTGATTACGTTCTTGTTCTATTTCCGCAGAAGCAGACGCAATTATCTTGCTTTTCTCTTCTACAGCCTCACTTTTCGCGCGCTCATGTATCTCATCAGCTCTTTTTTGAGCGTGAGAGACAAGGTCTTGAGCCTTCTCTTTACCTTCGGAAAGTATTTCCCTGACACGCTTTTCAGCATTTTCCAGTTCATATTTCCCCTGCTCAGCAGAAGCCAAACCATCAGCTATTTGTGCTTCGCGCGCTTCAAGCGCGGCTATAATCGGAGGCCAAACATACCTCAAACAGAACCAGACGAATATCGCGAAGGATATAGCTTGACCTAGAAGCGTTAAATTCATGTTCATGGCAGATATCCCAACCTTATCTCAAGTTAATTTTCAGCTTAACCAAGCAGAGCAGTAAGTTGCGCCGTAAATGGGTTTGCGAACATAAGTAAAGCTGCAAAAGCTATGGCAATAATAGGCACCGCATCGGTTAAACCCAACATCAAGAACATTCGAGCTTGCAACATTGGCACAAGCTCAGGTTGCCGAGCGGCACCCTCCAAAAACTTGCTTCCCAAAATACCAATACCAACTCCGGCACCTAAAGCGCCTAAGCCAATCATTATCCCTGCACCTAGAGCGGAAAACGCTAGAATAGATTCCATTTTTATCTCCTATAAATAATTTAGCTACTTCGACCTAGTGATGCACTTCGTGCGCTTGGCCCAAGTAAACAATCGTCAACATCATAAAAATATATGCTTGCAAAGTAATAACCAGTATATGAAAAATCGCCCATGGTACCGCTAAAATAAATTGCAGATAGAACGGAACCAGTGCTGCAATCAACACAAACACCAACTCCCCCGCAAACATGTTACCAAACAACCTAAGAGATAAAGACAACGGCTTGGCAATCATTGAAACACTCTCTAAGACAATATTCACAGGCAAAAGGGCTTTCCCGAAAGGGTGGAACGCAAGCTCGGCCGCAAAACCACCGAGCCCTTTCGTTTTCACACCGTAATAGATCATCAGAACAAATATTGATAAGGACATCCCAAATGTTGCGTTAACATCGGTCGTCGGAACCATTTTCATGTGGCTTAAACCGGCCAATTGAGTAGCATATGGAATAAAATCCACTGGGACTAGATCCATAAGATTCATCAAGAAAATCCAGACAAATATGGTCAGTGAAAGTGGTGCTATTATGGCATTTTTTCCGATAAACGCGTCTTTGACGCTACCCCAAACCATTTCCACAATTAGTTCAACACAAAGTTGCCATTTAGATGGCTTGCCTATAGAAGCATTTGCGGCGGCAATCCTAAACAAGCAGCAAAAAATGATGCCCGTGAATAGAGACCAAAACATTGTATCCACATTAATAGCCACAAAACCCATTTGGGTCGCTTCTTGAGCCGTATGCGCAAAACCCCATGTGCCATCGTGATGCTTGCCATAGGTAAGGTTTTGAATGTGGTGGCTGATATATTCAGCAGGAGAGGCACCTGACATTTAAAAAATTCCAATCATTTAATAATATTACAAAACAGTCAGTCGAGTCATTTCTCCGACTCCGAAAAGTCCATAAAAACCAGTCCGAACCAGTTAGTTAAAACGACTACGAAATACGCTGAGATTAAAACTAAAAAATTAACCTCTAAACTAATAATTACTAATAAAAATAAAGCAACGGTATAAACTATTTTTATAACCGACCCTACATAATTATTATGAAGGCTATCTGCCGCTGATAGTTCCTTGCGTCGAGACAACATCCTCTTAGCCAAGTAGTAGCTAGGCAAAACCGCAATCACGCCACCTACTAAGGCAGACTTTCCAGCCATAGCGGACACAAACAGAGCACCAACCGCTCCTAGCCCGAGAGTCAGCACGAACTGGTAGAAAACTAGCTGCATTATTTTCCGCTGCCAGCGATCAGCTTCAATTTTTTTTGTCACGACTTTCGCAAGCTTAACTATGTAATTTTAGCTGTCATATTATAACGACTCTAACTAGAATTCGGCAAGAGTTTCGCGCCATCTAATCGAAATAATCAGTAAGTTAGGTTCATTCGAACCTCACACAATCAATGTATGCGGGATAAAATACCATCTAGCTCATCCAAAGAGTGATAACGGACTTCAACTGTTCCCCCACCACCAGTACGATGCTTTATAGCTACAGCTGCCCCAATGCGCTCCGACAAGTTGCTCTCCAAAGTCTTTATATTCGGGTCAATGGACGGCCTCTCGCTGGCAATTGGCACGATGTCTAATCGCGCAGTTTTGACGAGAGCCTCCGTCGCACGAACGCTTAGCTTTTTTCTAGCAACATCACCTGCCAACTTTATCTGCTGCCCGCCTTTAAGCCCCAGCAAGGCCCTAGCATGTCCCATTTCCAGTTGTCCGCTCTCCAACAGGCTTCTAGTTTTCTCTTCTAAATCGAGTAAACGAATTAAATTACTAACAGTCGCTCGAGACTTACCCACCGCTTTAGCAATTTTTTCATGCGTCATACCGAATTCGGATACCAGCCGACCAAAAGCCAAAGCCTCCTCGACAGGATTCAATTGCTCTCTCTGTATGTTTTCGATCAAAGCAATACTCATGGCATCTTGATCAGTAACGTTCTTAACTATAGCTGGAATAGTTGCCAGCCCTGCCAGCTGGCATGCACGCCATCTCCGCTCACCCGCTATTAGTTCATACTGCTCTCCACCTTGGAGAGCTCTTAAAACTACTGGTTGCAGCACCCCATGAACCCTAATGGAGTTCGCTAGCTCTTTTATACTCTCATCTCTTATAGTCGTCCTTGGCTGATACTTACTTCTAACAATAAGCTCGACATTAATCGTTCTCAAGCTTTCTTGAGTTGACTCTTGGGTGCTTACTGAGTGACTACCGGAGGTCAGCAAAGCATCCAGACCTCGCCCCAAACTTCTTTTTTTATTACTCATTCTTCGCTCTCCACAAGACCTTTTTTCAGCTAGGTCAAACGCTTTCTTTGCGCAACATCTCTCCAGCCAAAGCAAGATAGGCAGATGCGCCAGAAGACGACCGATCGTATAATAGGGCCGGTAATCCATGACTGGGGGCCTCAGCCAGCCTAATATTTCTAGGAATCACTGTTCGGTACACCAAATCACCAAAGTAATCCATCAGTTGTTTTGATACCTCTAGCGCCAAGTTGTTGCGCGGATCAAACATAGTTCTTAACAAACCATCAATTTTTAAAGACGGATTAAGAGACATCTTAATTGTTTCAATTGTGCTCATTAAAGCGGATAGCCCCTCTAAGGCGTAATACTCGCACTGCGTAGGTATCAAAAGGCTATCCGCAGATACTAATGCATTGATAGTCAACATATTCAATGAAGGTGGGCAGTCAATAAAAATATACGAATAGTCAGCCTCAATAGACCGAAGGGCTTTTCCTAGCAAATGCTCGCGATCTGGCATGTCCAACAAGGCTACTTCCACGCCCGTAAGATCACTATTAGCAGAGATTAAATCGTACCCTCCCACCATATTTGGAAGGATACAGCTTCTTACGTCTTGGGACTCGACCAACAAATCATAAATAGATAGTTCGATATTTTCTTTATTTACCCCACTTCCACTAGTCGCATTCCCTTGGGGATCAAGATCCACCAAAAGCGTTTTCCGCTTGGTGGCTGACAATGAGGCCGCGATATTGACGCTTGTCGTCGTTTTCCCTACACCACCTTTCTGGTTCACCACTGAGATAATACGAGCCATTATTTAAGTACTGCATTTTTGTTAATTGAAAAAACAATAAGTTTGTCGTACCGATTATGTCACAAGTGGAGAAGCCACGGCATCACTATCTCAGGCTTTGCCCTGAAAAAAAACCAGATGCCTATCTGAAAATCCAGGAACTTCTATACGCATCGCCTTTGCGCTACTCCCCCAAAGAGCCTCTGCTGATCTTATTTCCTCCTCATTCAAGATACCTTTCATGGCAATGAGCTTTGTCTTATAGCCCGCCAGACCATTAACTTTCTCTATAAATTGGGAGGCAGAGCCAAATGCTCGGCTAACGATATAAGAAAACTCGATTTCACTCTTAAACTCTTCAATGCGTTTGCCTACAATATCGAGAGTATTGAGGCCGAGTTCGATGCGCATCAATGACAAAAAGCGAGCACGCTTGCCTCGTGGCTCCACTAAGACAATGTGAACGTCTGGCAGAATTATTTTTAAAACAAGGCCAGGCAAACCAGCCCCACTTCCCAAGTCAAGCAAAGGCCCATTAGCAATATGGGGCGCTACAGCTAGGCTGTCCACAATGTGATCAGAGATAAATTGTCGTACCGAGGAGGCTCCCGTAAGGTTCGAATACCTATTCCACTTGAGAACTGCCTTCGCATAAATAAGCAAACTTTGTGCTTGGCTGCTTGTAAGCTCACAACCAACCAACTGACCAGATTGCAAGAGCAAGTCTGTTAGTTCATGGTCACTATTACCCAAGGCTGATCAGGCAGACTGAACAGAGGGACTAGCCTCTCTTTTTAAGTAGACGAGCAATAGTGATATAGCAGCAGGGGTCACGCCCGATATCCTAGCGGCCTGACCAACAGTAATGGGGGTTGCCTCAACAAGCTTCTGAGTGACTTCATTGGAAAGCCCATTTATTTGATGGTAATCAAAGCCTTTTGGAATAGGCAGGCTTTCTTGCTTTTGATTTCGTAACACTTCATCTTGCTGCCGCTCTATATAGCCACTATATAACGCAGTATTCTCCAGCTGTTCGATCACCTTCTCATCGTCCACCCCTGGCCCTGCAGTTGGGAGTGTCATCAACGCTTTGTAGTTTAATTCTGGTCGTTTTAATAAATCCAACAACCTTTGGTCCTTCCTCAGCGGTTGTCCCAAGAGAACTGCCAGCTGATGTCCATCTGCAGCGTCTGGAGAAATCCACGTATTTTCTAGCCGTATTTTTTCTTTCTCGACTGCATCACGCTTTTTACAAAATTTGCTCCATCGCGAATCAGTTATAAGCCCCAACTGGCGTCCAAGGGGAGTGAGCCGAAGATCGGCATTATCTTCCCTCAACATTAGCCGATACTCGGCACGGCTAGTAAACATCCTGTAGGGTTCATTTGTGCCTCGCGTGACTAGATCGTCCACTAAAACACCTAAATATGCTTCGCTGCGCTTAGGGTACCATTCGGTTTGGCCCTGCGCTTTCAATGCCGCGTTGATACCTGCCAGTAAGCCCTGGGCAGCAGCCTCTTCATAACCCGTGGTGCCATTGATTTGCCCAGCAAAGAAAAGATTCGTTACGGCTTTTGTCTCCAACCAAGGATTTAACCCTCGAGGATCAAAAAAATCATACTCAATAGCATAACCAGCTCGGGTAATAACTGCCTGCTCAAACCCTACAATCGATCTTACCAATGCAACCTGAATATCGAAAGGCAGACTAGTGGAAATACCGTTGGGATAAATCTCATGCGTTTTCAACCCCTCGGGCTCAACGAAAATTTGATGCTGATCTCGGTCTGCGAATCTGACCACCTTGTCCTCTATAGAGGGACAATATCTAGGGCCAGTGCTCTCGATATTGCCATTAAACATTGGTGAGCGGTCAAGGCCGGAGCGAATGATCTCGTGAGTTTTTGCGTTAGAATAAGTTATGTGGCAATTAGTCTGCTGAGGGTGTTGGTCGCGGTCCCCTAAAAAAGAAAATACAGGACACGGTCTATCACTAGATTGCACTTCGAGTTTCTTGAAATCTATCGTTCTCCCATCTATCCGAGGAGGTGTTCCAGTTTTGAGGCGGCCAACGCTGAAATCATAGCTACGCAACCGTTTAGACAGCATATCTGAGGAGGGGTCACCTGCGCGGCCACCACTGTAATTTTTTTCGCCCACATGGATAATGCCACCCAAAAAAGTCCCCACCGTTAAAATCACAGTTTGAGCTCGAAAAACCAACCCCATCTGAGTTACAACCCCGGCTAACGTGCCGTCGTCAAACAAAAGATCGTCAACAGACTGCTGAAATAGCGTTAGAGAATCTTGATTCTCTAAGACTTCACGGGTAACTGTACGATATAGCTGCCGGTCAATTTGTGCTCTGGTGGCCCTGACTGCAGGACCTTTGCTCGCATTCAGCGTCCTAAAGTGTATGCCACACAGATCTGCCCCGTAGGCCATATATCCACCCAGGGCATCGATCTCTTTAACTAAATGGCCTTTCCCTATGCCCCCTATAGCAGGATTACAAGACATCTGTCCTAAGGTCTCAATATTTTGGGTCAAAAGAAGAGTGTTAGCGCCCATTCTTGCAGAAGCTAACGCGGCCTCTGTACCCGCATGGCCACCACCAACAACTATGACTTCATATATTTCTGAGCTTTCCATTAGTGTATGATACCCGATTGCACCAGAATAATAGAATTATCAAGGGCAAGGCTCGCGTTATACCTTAAAATTTCGGACTGTAAAATCCTGACAGAAATAAAAACACCCGAAGGTTCGCCAAACATGGAAACGATATATTTCTGAGCTAATGATGGTTTTCTTCTAATCACGGAGAATCATAGACGGAACAAGCAATATAAATGCGAATTGACGATACAATATCCAAAGGAAAATACCATTGAAAGATACTTTGCTAGAAGTTACTGGGCTTAGTAAGTCGTTTGGCAGTCTCAAGGCCGTCAATAATATCTCTCTGACGGTCGAAAGAGGCGAAGTCTTAGGATTTCTTGGACCAAATGGTGCCGGTAAATCGACAACAATGAAAATGATCACCGGTTTTCTAACTCCATCTGAAGGGAATATCTGTGTAGCCGGCTGCAACATCGAAGAAATGCCACTACTTGCGAAAAGACGTATAGGCTATCTCCCGGAAGGTGCACCAGCCTATGGGGAAATGACTCCAGTGACATTTCTCAACTTCATCGCAGATGTCCGCGATATCCCCAGGGAGCACAAGAAAGCGCGGATTAACGAAGTTATGGAGAAAATTCACCTAAAACAGGTAGCTAACCAGCCGATAGAAACATTGTCAAAAGGTTACAAAAGAAGAGTAGGTATTGCTCAGGCCATCATACACGACCCCGAAATACTCATAATGGATGAACCAACTGATGGACTAGATCCCAATCAAAAACATGAAATAAGACAGTTAATAAAAGAGATGGCCACTGAAAAAGCAATACTAATTTCCACTCACATTCTGGAAGAAGTCGACTCCGTCTGCACAAGAGCGATAATAATCGCTAGAGGAGAAGTCATATTTAGCGGAACTCCTCTAGAACTCGCATCACAATCTAGCTACCACAATGCCGTGACAATAATGGTGGATACGGGACTGGAGACGGAAGTTCAACGTATTCTTGAAGAGGTCGAAGTAATCAAAGATTTTGAGATTACAACACAAAAAGACTTCACAAGAATGACAATGAAGCCAGCAGCAGGCGTGAATGATCTGAGACAGAGGATCCAGACAAAACTAGACAGTACTGACTATGGGATTCATCAACTTTATGTAGAAGAAGGACGGCTAGACGAAGTTTTTAGAACCATGACAAGAGAACACGAAAGTGGGAGTATCCACAGGACATGAAAGGTTTAAAAGCAATTTTTAAGCGTGAGCTGGCTTCATACTTTAATACGCCAGTCGCCTATGTGTTCATCGTTATTTTTTTGGTTCTAAATGGAATATTCACTTTTTATGTTGGCGGATTTTTTGAGCGCGGGCAGGCTGATTTAGCGCCATTCTTTGAGTTTCATCCATGGCTGTATATGTTCTTGATTCCTGCCATTTCAATGCGACTCTGGTCTGAAGAAAGAAAATCTGGAACTTTGGAACTGATATTAACGTTACCCGTTTCATTGGCAGCTAGTGTAGTAGGGAAATTTTTAGCCGCTTGGGTTTTTACCGCCTTGGCATTGTTAGGGACTGTCCCGATATGGATAACCGTAAATTACCTTGGCGATCCTGATAATACTGTGATAGCTGTCAGCTATATAGGAAGTCTGCTAATGGCTGGAGGATTTCTTTCTATTGGGTCTTGTGTTTCTGCATTAACGAAAAACCAAGTAATTGCTTTTGTCGTAAGTTTTATCATATGCCTAGCATTCAATCTCAGCGGGTTTCCCATGGTTCTTGATGTCTTCAATGCATGGGCGCCTCAATCCGTAATAGAGGTAATTGGCTCTTTCAGCTTTCTCACACACTTTGATTCAATCCAAAAAGGTGTAATTGACATTAGAGATCTGATCTTCTTTGCAAGCTTAATTGGGTTCTGGTTATTTGCTAATGTGTTGGCGATCGAATTTAACAAAGGTAATTAGCTCATAAAGACTAGTATGAAGGCACCTTAATGACGAAGAGTAGTGCTATATGAATGGAAAATTAATTTCTTTTAGTGGCTTAGTAGGCGCACTACTCTTGTTCCTGAGTCTAAACATTATAAGTAATCAAACGCTGACCTCAGCGCGCATAGATTTAACAGAGAATGATCTTTATACGTTGTCTCAGGGAACCAAGAATATACTCTCTCAACTAGAAGAACGGATTACTCTAAAATTCTATTTCTCATCGAAGCAACTTTCAGGCCTGCCTCAGCTACTAAACTATGGAAACCGCGTCCGTGACCTCTTGGAGGAATATGAGGTAAATAGTAACGGAAAAATCCGTTTGGTTGTTATAGATCCTGCTCCATTTTCGGAAGCGGAAGACGAAGCTGTAAGCTTTGGGATCCGGCAGCTTCCTTTAAACGCCAACGGGAACATCGCATATCTAGGCCTCGTAGGGTCAAATACTGTTGATGATCGAAAAGTTATGGAGGTGCTTAGTCCAGAACAAGAAGATGGCCTAGAGTATGAATTGACAAAAATGATTTATCAGCTCTCAGAGCCTGAAAAGCGGCTAATCGGAGTTTTATCAGGCCTATCAGTTTTTGCCCCGCCCGCCGACCCTAGAACAGGTCAGACTCAGGGTACAGATTGGACCGCGATTACTCTATTAAAGGAATTCCATGAGGTGCGAGAAATTTCATCTGAAGCGAAGGTGATCGACTCGGAAATCGATACTTTAGTTGTTATACATCCGAAAAAATTAAGCGAGTTAACGCAATTTGCAATCGAGCAATTCCTGCTCTCAGGAGGGAAAGCAATCTTCTTTATCGATCCCCTTGCTGAAGAAGATCGAACTCCTTCTAACCCAGAAACACCCGGAGTAATGCCGCAACTGAGCTCCAATTTAGAGAGCCTCCTTGCCAGCTGGGGAATTTCCCTCGACACAAGCAAAGTGGTCGGCGATCCATCCACTGCTGTTCGCGTTAATTTCAGCACATCCAGAGGAGGCCAAGAAGTCGAGTACCTTCCTTGGATCCAGCTACAAGGTGACAGCTTAAATAAAGCGGACTTCACAACAAACCAACTCAATTCCGTCAACTTCGGAACAGCGGGATCGTTAGAAATCAAAGAAAAAATTGGACTCAATTACACTATTTTGATCAAGGCCACCAAGTCCTCCGGCTTATTAGAAAGTGACTCAATAATATCTGCTACTGACCCATCTAGCCTTACGGAACGGTTTGTTGAAGATGAATTGCAACACATACTGGCCCTTAAGGTAACGGGGGAAATCACGTCTGCATTTTTAACGAACGAGTCAACTATAGAAAAATTCAAAACAGAGGCGGCGCTGAAAGAGTCTTCCAACGAGACAACGATTATTGTGGTCGCGGATACTGACGTTTTAGCAGATCGGTTTTGGGTAAGATTTAGTAATTTTAGTGGGATCAGAATGCCTGAAGCCTTTGGCAATAATGGTGATTTCTTAGTCAATGCTGTCGATACCTTAAGTGGAAATAATGATCTCATCAGCCTAAGAAGCAGAGGAACCTATACGCGCCCATTCAAAGTCGTTCAAGAAATACGACGAAAAGCAGAAGGTAAATTTCGTGAACGAGAACAAGAACTGCTCCAAAAACTGAAAACAGCCGAAGAGAACCTTGCGGGCCTCCAAAGTCAAGACGCTAATGGCGAATTTATCTTAACTGAGGAACAAAAATCAGAAATAGAAGCATTTAGAGAAGAGCAGATCCAAACACGAAAGGATCTTAGAAGTGTTCAACACGACTTGCAAAGCAGTATTGATAAACTCCGCTCAACTGTAACTTTCTTAAATACGGCCATGGTTCCACTACTTCTGTCGCTACTTGTCGCTTTTGCCAGCTATAGACGAGCAAGAAAAAGTAGGGTTGGCTAAATCAATCATGAAAAATAAAGCAATATTGTTTTTAGTCACCACTTGCGTTCTGATAGGAGTCGCTTGGAAAATAAGTGAAGATAGAACACCTCAAACCGAACTTGAACGAGCTTACTTCTACCCCGAACTATTAGATGAATCGAATGATATTACGTCACTGATAATCAGCCAGAAGAAAAAGACAACAAGCCTTTCAAAACAGCGGCCAGAATGGAAAGTAAAAAATAAAGATGACTTCACCGCAAATAGTAGTCTAGTTAAGCAGCTCATTTTACAAATTGCGGATTTAAAAATCGTCGAGCCAAAAACTTCTTCAGCAGCGCACCACAAAAAGTTAGGTCTGCAAGAGATTGATGCAGAAGGGTCATCGGGAACACTCATAACGGTATCGTCAAAAAAAGGCAACTTAGTATCTCTTATTGTAGGCAACCAACCTTCAGACTCGAGTAGGCAACAGTATTACGTAAGACGAAATGAAAAAAACGAAACTTGGTTGGTCGAGGGAAAGCTAGATGCCCCTGCTGATCCAATTAAATGGATGGACTCCTTGATCATGAATGTCGACACTAAACGCATTAAAGAAGTGCAGATTAATAGGCCCGACGAAGCATCAATCATTATTACAAAAAAAGACAAAAAGGAAGAATTCTTTGCACTTCAAAATGTACCAGATGGTTTCAGAGCAACTTCAGAAGCAACGATTTCTAGTATGGGGGCAATTCTTCTCAACTTAAGGTTTAACGACGTTAAGTCAGCTAAGCACGTTTCCGCACTTAAACCATCACAAGAAACGACGGTACTTACCTTTGACCAAGTTACTATACGTATGTTGGATTACGAGATAGATGAAAAGCTATTTACAAAATTCATATTTGAGTTTCCTGAGGCCCTTCAGAAAAAATTTAATCCAGAATTTAAGTCTCTGGCTGAAAAAACTAATCGTTGGATATACCAAATACCAGGTTATAAAAGACGTATGATTGCTCGCCCACTCTCTGGTTTAATAGAAAAGATATCAGAATAAAAAGAAATTTCTGAATTTGGGGAGCAGATGCTTATGAATCTGTCGCGCGACTGATTATAATAACTGAATAATAAAATACCGAGTCCGAATTATGGCTTCTGATAAAAACTCCCCTGAGACATTTCAAGAGCTGATATTCTCTCTACAGAAGTTTTGGGGCGAACACGGCTGTGTTATCCTGCAGCCCTACGACTTAGAGATGGGTGCAGGCACTTTCCATCCAGCTACTTTCCTTAGGGCTATTGGTCCTGAACCATGGCGAGCAGCGTACGTGCAGCCATCACGTCGCCCAACCGACGGACGATATGGTGAAAACCCTAATAGACTACAACACTATTATCAGTTTCAAGTGCTGCTAAAGCCATCTCCCAAGGAAATACAAAGCCTTTACCTTTCTTCTCTAGAAATGCTTGGGCTAGATCTTGAAACTCACGATGTCCGCTTTGTGGAAGATAATTGGGAATCGCCAACTTTAGGAGCATGGGGTCTGGGTTGGGAAGTCTGGTTAAATGGAATGGAAATCACTCAATTCACCTACTTCCAGCAAATAGGTGGCCTAGACTGTAAACCGGTTTCTGGTGAAATAACATATGGTCTGGAACGAATCGCAATGTACCTGCAAAGCGTAGATTCGGTGTACGATCTGGTTTGGAATTCCACCAATAATGTTAATGTAACTTACGGTGACATTTTCCGACAGAATGAATTCGAAATGTCGAGCTACAATTTTGAGCACGCAGATACAACGTCATTATTTTCTTGGTTTGATACTTGTGAAAGGGAAGCCACGCGATTAACGGAGTTAAATCTCTCACTACCCGCCTACGAACAGATGGTGAAAGCGTCTCATACCTTCAACTTGCTAGATGCTCGGAAAGCAATCTCTGTAACTGAGCGACAACGCTATATTTTAAGGGTGCGGACTGTAGCGAGAAAAATTGCAGAGTCTTACTATAGCGCAAGAGAAGCGCTAGGCTTTCCCCTAGCCTCTCAATCCGAGAACAACCCCAGATGACCAGCACCCTCTTAATCGAAATAGGCACAGAGGAACTCCCTCCAAAAGGGTTGTTAAAATTATCTCAAGCTTTTTCGGGCAACATAAACCAGCAACTTCTCGATCTTGGGATTTCCTGTGGCCGACTCAAATCTTTCTCAACTCCACGACGTTTTGCATTGACGATAGAAAACATCCCTAAAATATTAAAAGGAAGAGTGGAAGTAAAGCGAGGACCTTCGCTTCAAGCAGCTTTTGATCCTGAAAATAAACCAACTCAAGCTGCCCTAGGATTTGCTCGATCTTGTCAAGTATCTGTACCCGAACTAGGGAGAATATCCACTGCTGAGGGCGAGTGGCTTTGTTTCGAGAAAAAAATTGATGACCGCCCTATCGAAGTAATTTTACAAAGCGTGATACAAAAAAGTTTACACGAATTACCGATTTCTAAAAGGATGCGATGGGGAGACGGAGAACACGAATTTATCAGACCCATTGAATGGATCACTGTTATGCTGGGGGCCCATTTTTTCAATATGACAATTTTAGGCACCAACAGTGGTAATTTCACAAAAGGGCACAGGTTTCATACTGCAAAAAATATCATGCTTGCTGACTCTGATTCTTACGAGAAGATATTAGAAACCAATGGATATGTCATCCCTTGCTTCAACAAAAGGCAAGATAAAATTGTAGCTGCGATCGCAAATAGTGCAACTATTATTAACGGCACCGTCGACGTTCTCCCTGAGCTTCTAGAGGAAGTTACTGCCTTGGTAGAGTGGCCAAACTTGATCTTTGGAAAATTTGACAAACATTTCCTTGAGCTGCCAGAGGAAGTGCTCATAAGCTCAATGCAAAAACACCAGAAGTACTTTCCAGTGCGTGACGATGAAGGAACCCTGACAAATACGTTTGTCACTATCAGCAACATCGAAAGTAAAAACGCCACGGTTATTCGAGAAGGCAACGAAAAAGTTATCAGACCCAGACTATCTGATGCTAAATTCTTTTTTGAAACAGACACTGCTGTCACATTAGAGTCCCATGGAAGACGACTAGCGCTAATGCTGTTCGAAAAACGCCTCGGTTCCCTGCAAGACAAGACATACAGAGTGCGTGATATTGCCATCGAAATCTCAAACTTATTTGATGCGCCGAGCGACCTTGTAGAAAAAGTAGCACTGCTTTCGCGATGTGATCTCTTGACGGAAATGGTTAGAGAATTCCCTGATCTCCAAGGTATTATCGGAGGACACTACGCGTCCATAGAAGGCTTAAATAAGGAAGTATGTACCGCACTCTCAGATTTTTATAGACCACGGTTCTCAGGAGACAATATACCCGCTACACATATTGGACAATGTGTTTCATTGGCAGATAAAATAGATACTTTAGTAGGGATCTTTGGGCTAGGGTTAAAACCAACCGGAGACAAGGATCCGTATGCGCTTAGAAGAACTGCACTAGGGCTAATCAGAATAATATTAGAAGCCGAAATTCCAATAGACCTTAAAGTGCTAATCAAATTAGCTCTTGAAAAATATACATCTATAAAATTAGATCCGAATACAGAAAAAGAGCTCATTGCGTTCATCCTAGAAAGGATGCATGTCTACGAGTTAAATAATGGAATTCCTTCTGATGTATATGCTACGGTCCAAAATAGGGAATTGCATCAGCCTCTGGACATAAAGCAGCGGCTCCACGCGGTCATCGAGTTCTCTAAACTGTCGTCAGCAATAAGCTTGGCTGCCGCTAACAAGAGAATGGCCAATATCCTCAAAAAAGCTCCAGTAGTAACGACTATTGATATCGATAAAACGCTATTACTAGACAAAGCCGAACTTACCTTAGCCGCAAAAATGTCGGAGCTTTCTCCTGCTCTAGACAAGCTCTACTCTGACGGAAAATATGTCGCCTATTTAACCTCATTGGAAGGGTTATCTGGACCAATTGACCTCTTTTTCAAGGATGTGATGGTGATGTGTGACGATGATGCCGTTCGCAATAATAGATTGCAGCTTCTAATATCTGTCCATAAGTTATTTACACAAGTAGCCGATATTGGCCAACTCAAGAATTAAGTAAGTCTAGAACTTCACAAAATATGTCGTTTCGCTGGAACGAGAAAAGAGAACACCTATGAGATTTCGCTCCACAATTTTCTATGCTGGTCTTATACCGTTAACGATTTTTTTCTCGATCGTAAGCCTGCTAATCATCCCCGCCCGCCGGCGCGCTAGATACGACATAATTTCACTATGGGCCGTTTGCACGATTCAGTGGTTGAAAGTGACCTGTAATCTAACCTATGAAATCAAAGGAGTTGAAAATATCCCAAAAACCGCTGGTGTGATTCTATGCAAGCATCAGTCTACTTGGGAGACAATCGCTATGCAGTTAATCTTTCCTCGGCAGTCACAGGTACTAAAAAAAGAACTATTTTATCTACCGTTTTTTGGCTGGGGCTTAGCTTCGCTTAACCCGATAGCCATTAACAGAAAACTAGGGAATCAAGCCATTAAAATAATTTTACGACTTGGTGTAAATCGTATAAAAGAAGGTTGGTGGGTCTTGCTTTTTCCGGAAGGCACAAGAGTTCCTCATGGATCTAAAGGGAAATACACTCAAACTGGAGCTGCGCTGGCGTTAGAGGCAAAATGCCCTATAGTCCCGGTTGCTCACAATGCAGGGGCTTTCTGGCCAAAGGAGAGTTTCATTAAATGCCCAGGAGTTATTAAAGTAGTTATAGGCGAAGCCCTACCGATCGACGGGAAAAACAGGAAACAAATAATGGCGGAAGCTGAGGCGTGGATAGAAAACACTTGTCAAACACTCTAGTTCCCCTATAAATAGAGCCAGAGTTGTCAGCTAAAAGGATGGCGAAGAAGCTCTATAAACCGTTTGTCGCTCACACACATTGTTTCCACACCGAAGGTCAAACTATTGACTTTATTATTTGAGCACTTTTGATAAGTGTGAAATATTTTATCCCAGAAAGAAAATATAATTCCGAAGTTTCTATTGCTTTCAACAGAGTCAATTGAATGGTGCAACCAATGCAGTTCGGGCGTTATAAAAACCTTGGACACAATCTTTTTCGGTATCCCTACAAGTTTAATGTTGCTGTGAGTAAATAAAGAAAAAGCGCTCAAGAAAATCTCACACACGATCACTATGAGAGGCGAAGCACCTAAGGAGACCACGACAAACCACTTGTAACATAAAGAAAACAATAGCTCACCGGGATGAAAACGAAAGCCTGTAGTTAAATCAACGATTTCATCAGAGTGGTGTACGGAATGGTATCGCCATAGGAAAGGCACTTTATGCATAGCAATATGCTGCAAATAAAGAGCTAAATCGAACAGCAATATACATAAAAAAAACGAGTAAATAACCGGGAAATCTGTCCAATGCAGAACTCCAATCTTATATTTCTCCGCGAAGAAAGCGGCGCCAATAGCTGCCAAAGGAGGAAAAATGCGCGTTGTTATTATGCCAATAATCAAAAATAGATAATTATCAAATTGGCGACGCGAACTTCGACTACGAGAGCCCCTTAAAGGACATATTCTTTCTAAGAAAAAACAAACCAGAAAAATCGTAACAAAGAATACAAGGCGAATTGTGGCTTCATTCTGCATTTAGTTTCTTCCATTAGGGGCTTTTCTTGTATTACAGTCTAAGAATCAGCCAAATTAACTATGTTACTATTCTTCGAAAATACATTTGACGGCTACAAATAATTATAGTGAATGAGAGACAATATGACACAGTTTCCGACTATTAGTTTTCCAACCAGTAGGCTACGAAGGTTACGTGATAAAAAATTTATCCGCCGACTCGTACGCGAATCTAGTTTGAGTGTTGACGATCTAATAGCGCCCATGTTTTTACTCGCCGGTAAAAACAAACGTATACCAGTCGACTCTATGCCCGGAGTGAACCGGCTGAGTATAGATCTTGCTACAAAACAAGCCGTGTATTTGCACGAGCTGGGCATACCTGCAATCGCTCTTTTCCCCGTACTGCCTGATGAGTTAAAAACTCCCGATGGGGCAGAAGCTTACAATGAGAACGGGTTGATCCAGTTAGCAGTTAAAAAGATTAAGAGTGCAGTGCCTGACTTGGGAATTATTAGCGACATTGCGCTCGACCCTTATACTACTCATGGGCACGATGGCGTAATCGACGGCAACGGGTATGTCATCAATGACGACACAGTAGAAATCCTAATTAAACAATCAATCTCGCTTGCCATAGCGGGAGTCGATGTGGTCGCTCCTTCCGACATGATGGATGGGAGGGTGGGTGCAATCAGAAAAGCTCTAGACGCCGAAGGCTATCAAAACGTCAAGATACTTGCCTACTCGGCAAAGTATGCGTCTGCGTTCTATGGACCCTTCCGTGACGCAATTGGTTCGTCGGGAAACCTCATGAAAGGAGACAAAAGTTCTTATCAAATGGATCCCGGAAACAGTGATGAAGCGCTGAGGGAAGCCGCTCTGGACATAGCTGAAGGGGCCGATATGATAATGGTCAAGCCTGGGATGCCTTACCTAGATATTTTGCAAAGAATAAAAGCTGAATTCTCGATGCCTACTTTCGCCTACCAGGTAAGTGGAGAGTACGCCATGATTCAAGCGGCAGTTGAACGCGGCTGGCTAGATGAACAGTCGGCAGCCACAGAGTCTCTATTAGCCTTCAAAAGAGCTGGCGCGGACGGAATATTGACATATTTTGCGCCAATCGTAGCAGAATGGCTTAAAGCTCACTAGTCAAAAGCCTTAACAATTCAATGCATATTCTTTTATCTTGCGGGTCAATGTATTCCGACCCCAACCTAGAAGTCGAGCGGCTTCCTGCCGCCTACCGGAAGCTTTCGTGAGAGCTACCCTCATCAAAATCGACTCAAACCGTGGCACCAGGTCAGGCATCAGTGGCGAAAAATCCGTTTGCTCGAGATGCTCGCTAGCTCGACGCTGGAGGGCTTCTTCCCAAGAAACCCCACCAAGTCGAGCCTCATCAATGCTTTGCTCTGCTTTTATTTCATTTGGAAGATCGTCGACATCAACCTCGTGGGTACTCCCCATAACCATCACACGTCGGCAGACATTTTCTAACTGCCTCACATTTCCTGGCCATCTGTAATTTTGCATTATTTGAATGGCACCGCCGCTGAAGATTTTCGCACTCGTGTCTAGTTCTACTGCTATATTTTTCAGGAAATAATTAGACAGCTCCTCTATATCATCCACCCTATCCCTGAGGGCCGGTAACTCTAAACGAATCACATTCAAGCGATGAAAAAGATCTTCTCGAAACCGACCGGTTTCTACTAGAGATTCCAAATTTTGGTGAGTCGCAGCTATTACTCTAACGTCGACTCTTACTGCCTGAGTCCCTCCTACCCTGTAAAATTGACCATCAGCTAAAACTCGAAGCAGCCTAGTCTGCAAGTCAGCAGGCATATCACCAATTTCGTCTAAAAATAGAGTCCCATTATCAGCCTGCTCAAAACGACCAATCCGTTTCCCAGTCGCACCAGTAAAGGAACCTTTCTCGTGACCAAATAGCTCAGATTCGAGCAATTCGCTAGGTATTGCCGCAGTATTTAACGCGATAAAAGGCATTGCCGCCCGAGGACTATGTCGATGCAGCGCGCTCGCAACGAGCTCTTTGCCCGAGCCAGATTCCCCTGTAATCATAACCGTCATATGAGAGTTTGATAGGCGCCCAATAGTTTTAAATACCTGTTGAATCGCGATGCTAGACCCAACAATACCTGAGACCTCTGAAGAAGCATGTAAGGCAGGTTCATCACTCGATTTTTCTCCACCCTTCCTCACAGCTCTTCTGACAATCGAAATAGCGTCGTCAACATCAAAGGGTTTAGGCATGTACTCAAAAGCGCCTCCCTGAAAAGCTGCCACTGCGTGATCTAAATCTCCGTACGCAGTCATTACAATCACAGGCACTTGAGGAAATTGCTCTTGCAATGTCTTAAGCAAAGCAAGTCCATCCGTGCCGGGCATTCTAATGTCAGTGATGACTACAGCAGGTTGAGTCTGCTTGAGGGCATGCAAAGCGGCGTCAGCGGCCTCGAAACTTCGTGTCGAAAATGCTTCCTTGCTAAGCGCACGCTCTAAGACCCACCTTATAGCTCGATCATCGTCAACAATCCAGACATCATCCGAAGTAATCATTCATCCTCTCCTAAGGGAAGCCAAACAGTAAAAATAGTTTTGCCCGGCTCACTTTCAAAACCAATCATCCCGCCTTGCCGCTTAACTATAGACTGGGCAATCGACAAACCTAATCCAGTCCCTTCAGCCCGACCCGATACCAAAGGAAAAAATATGCTAGGACTCAGCTCAGGGTCAATTCCCGGTCCATCGTCAATTATTTGGACTGCAAGGACTAACCGATGCAGCTCTGAGCCAATAGTAAATTTACGGTGCACTCGGGTGCGCAAAATAATTATGCCACCTTCAGAACTTAGTGCCTGAGCGGCATTCCGCATTAAATTCAAAAGCGCCTGTATTAGCTTATCTCTGTCAGCGTTCAAGTCCGGTATACTCGGGTCATAGTCATCTTTGATTTTAATGTGTTCGCTATGCTCTGCATTGACAATAAATCGAACATGCTCCAGAACCTCATGCACATTAATCAGCGTCATCTCTAATATGCCTCGAGGTTCTACCATCCTATCGACCAAGCAGCGCAGCCTATCTGCCTCCCCTATAATCACTTGGGTATACTCTACGAGACTCTTGTCCACCAGTTCTTTCTCAAGTAGCTGTGCTGCGCCTCTAATACCGCCCAAAGGATTCTTGACTTCATGAGCTAAGCCTTGAAGCACAGCGCTAGCTGCATCATTTTGCAGTATTAAATGACCATCATGGCGGATGCCTTGAAGTCGCGCTAAATTAAATATTTCAACAAGCACTAAGGAAGGATCACGCCCCTTCTCCCAAATGGGCGCAAAAGTGCAGTCCACGACCAGCTTTTCTTGATTCGGAAGGCTTAGCCTCAGACCTCTCTCTACAAAAGAGCTTTGTTCAGTCAACGCGCGAAGAGCTGCCTCATAAAGGGCCGGCAGAGCAGGAAAACATTCTGCCAGTAGCCGGTCTTTTAACCTCAATTCGCTCGTAGAAAACAATGCCTGAGCAGAAGAATTCACCAAGACAATACGCAAGGACTTATCCAACAACACTACCGAAGTTGATAAAGCGTTGAGAAGATCCATTTTTTGCAGGAATTCTTGATTAATCACTTTCACCATTTCGCACTATTTTGGTGCATACAGAGCAAAAAAGTCCAGCACTTCTGACCCACACTCGTTTTATCCTCAGATGCTTTCCATTTGTTTGTATTCTAAACACCTATATATATTAATAAGCAAAAATCACATCAAGTCAGGCAGGCTATGGTTAATAACCCAAAAACCCCAACCAAGGGTTGGGGTTTTGCTACTTTCAGCAAAATAACTTGCCTAGAGGCTGTAGTACATAGCAAACTCCGCTGGGTGGGTCGACATACGAAGAGTTGTTACCTCCTCCATCTTTAAAGCGATGTACGCGTCTATCGCATCATCATTAAGAACGTCGCCCATTTTGAGAAATTCCCGATCGCCGTCGAGAGCTTCAAGCGCTTGCTCAAGAGAGGAGCTAACTGTTGGTATGGAAGCGGCCTCTTCTGGGGGGAAATCATATAAATCTCTGTCTTGGGGTGCACCTGGATCAATCTTATTCAAAATCCCATCTAAGCCCGCCATCATGAGCGCAGTAAAACCTAAATAAGGATTTCCCGCAGAATCCGGAAAACGCACTTCAATCCGCCTTGCTTTAGGGCTCGATACCCAAGGAATACGGACAGATGCAGATCTATTTCGCGCAGAATAGACAAGAAAAGTTGGCGCCTCAAATCCAGGGACCAAACGCTTATAGCTATTAGTGCTCGCATTTGTAAAAGCATTAATCGCACGGGCATGTTTTATTATCCCGCCAATGTAATACATTGCGGTGTCAGACAAACCAGCGTAACCATCTCCAGCAAAAAGATTGACACCATCCTTTGAAATTGATTGATGAATGTGCATTCCATTTCCATTATCCCCAACCAATGGCTTGGGCATAAAAGTTGCCGTCTTCCCATAACCATGGGCTACGTTTTGCACAACATATTTGAGAATCTGATTGGCATCCGCTCTTTTAACTAAAGTTCCAAACTGAGTACCAATTTCGCACTGGCCCGCAGTTGCGACCTCATGATGGTGTACTTCGACTTTAACTCCCATCTCCTCAAGTACCTGGCACATAGTAGACCTAATGTCTTGAAGAGAATCAACTGGAGGAACCGGGAAATACCCACCTTTCACCCCAGGTCGATGACCAGTGTTTCCGTCCTCAAAAGTTTTGTTGCTGCTCCACGCGGCCTCATCAGACTCTATCGAAAAACCAGCAGATTTCATATCGTTCGTCCACCTCACATCGTCAAAAACAAAAAACTCTGGCTCGGGACCAAAGTACGCAGCATCACCAATCCCTGACGATTTCAAGTAAGCTTCTGCTCGTTTAGCGGCAGATCGAGGGCAACGGTCATAGCCTAATCCAGTTGAAGGCTCAACAACATCACAGCGAATATTGTATGTCTTGTCTTCAAAAAACGGGTCCATCACTCCTGTCTCAGGGTCCGGCATCAGTATCATGTCCGACTCATTTATTTCCTTCCAACCCGCGATAGAGGATCCGTCAAACATTTTCCCGAATTCAAAAAATTCGTCATCTACCTCATGTGCAGGCACAGTAACATGCTGTTCTTTACCTTTTGTGTCTGTAAACCGAATGTCGACGAAGTTAAAGTCTTCGTCATTCAATGTTTTTAGGATGCTTTCTACTGACATTTTAATTTTCTCCAACTAATTACATTAATTGTTCTAACTCACATTGCGATTGCGCCTAATCGCATATTTCCAATATTACTGTTCCTGCATAACGCGTGCCAACGTTTAGAATCACCGGATTACCTTTAATGATTCCTAAAGGGGTATTTTTATAGCGCACAAGAATAACGCTACCCCATTATCAAACATTGTTTTTCTATTTTCACCATATCTTCAAAGGCCTGCCTTCCTCTAATTATTTTGAATAGATCCTGCTGGACTAATACCTCAGCACATCTGAGCCTTGAATTGTAATTGGAGCTCATCACCGCGCCGTATGCTCCGGCATCCAAAACACCAATTAAATCCCCCTCACGAGCGATTAATTTTCTCCCTGTCGCTAAAGTGTCGCCAGTCTCGCAAACAGGCCCAACCACGTCACATATAGGCGCGACATCTGCCCTCGCTGCAGATAGTTCAAGGTAAGGCACGATGCCATGCCAAGCGCTATATAACGACGGCCTCAGGAAGTCGTTCATCGCAGCATCTACAATAACGAAACGACTATGCGCTGTCTGTTTTACAAGCTCGACCCTAGTCAAAAGAATTCCCGTATGCCCGACGATAGATCTACCAGGTTCTAATGCAATTTTAAAGTGAGCAGGCACCACTCGCAATAAAGACTCTACAAAAGAATTAATTCTAGGAGGCCTTTCGCCATTATAACTAATACCTAGGCCACCCCCAATATCAATTGTCTCAATTTTCATGCCTAATGCGCCAAGATCAGATGCTAGCAAAACGATCTGTTTTACTGCATCTATTATTGGCTCGACGTCCACCAACTGTGACCCAATATGACATGCAATACCTGTCACAGTTACCCAACCGGACAATTCAATCCGCTTGTACAGCTCAATCGCATCCTCAATAGGTACCCCAAACTTATTATTTTTAAGACCAGTGGAAATATATGGGTGAGTTTTAGGGTCGACATCGGGGTTAACCCTAACGGCTACGCTTACCGGCTTCTTGAGTTCATCGGTAACAGCTTCAATCCTCTCAAATTCCTCTAGTGACTCGATGTTTATAGTCCCTACACCGAGTACGATAGCATCCGAAATCTCCTGAATGTTTTTACCTACACCAGAGAAAACCACACGGCTCGCGTCTACCCCAACCTCTAGCACCCTTAATAACTCACCAATGGAAACCACATCGAAACTGGAACCTAACAAATGCAACGCTTTGAGGATAGAAAGGTTGTCGTTAGCTTTAACAGCGTAAAACACTTCATGCGTACGATCGCCGAACGCACAATCGTATTCTAACCAAGCCGCTTCAATCGCTGTCCTAGAATAGACATAGCATGGGGTACCAACTTTTCGCGCGATGACATCGAGATCAGTTGACTCAGCATGTAACTTACCATTCTGGTAATTAAAAATTTCGGACTTAAGCATCTAGTTAAACTATTTAGATTGTTGAACTAAGGAGTCTGGAATAAACAGTTCGCCTTTTTGGCCACAACCAAAACTAAGGAAACTGCTAATGAGCAGGAGCGATAATAAGGTTTTTTTTATCACTAGCTTTATTGCCATAACAAGACCTCCAAGATTGCAGCTATAATAATCGGAAATGAATCTTTTAGCATGCAGGTATCTTTTTTGCCCATGCTCTAGGCTCCGGAGCTTCTCCTGCGCGGTTTCCTGCGATCACTTAACCCTCTAGTTTCCTCATACGTCGGCTTACTGACTTCTGGTAACAAATCTTCTGTGACACGATCAACTGGTATTTTGTTCTCAACAAAAGATTCAATGCTTTCCAAGGAAAAAACGTATTCCTCACAAGCAAAACTGATAGCCTCTCCACTCGCTCCTGCTCTCGCGGTGCGTCCAATACGGTGAACATAGTCTTCACAATTGTGAGGAAGATCAAAATTAAAAACATGGCTCACATCAGGAATATGGAGTCCTCTAGCCGCAACATCAGTAGCCACAACTATAGACACTGCTCCAGACTTAAAGTCATCTATCAAACGCTGACGCTTAGACTGCTCCACATCACCAGACAAGGCTCTAGCCCGATAACCATTGCTATTCAAATATGACACCACCAGCATTACTACTCGCTTTGTATTGGCGAAAACTAAGGCTCTCTTTGGTTTGTGCTTCCTAAAAAGCCCTATGAGCAAACGCACTTTTTCGTCGGAACTAACATGGTAAAGCAGCTGCGTGACCTTATCTGCGGTAGGGGCCATCGCCAAAATTTCAACGAGCTCTGGGGTATTCATGTGCTCGTAAGCGAGCTCATTTACTCGGTGAGATAGTGTGGCTGAATATAGCATATTTAATCGTTTTTCTGGATGTGGCATCCGGCGAAGCAAGAATCGAATATCTTTGATGAAACCTAGGTCAAACATACGATCAGCTTCATCGAGCACAAGAGCCTGAATCTTATCTAAAGAAAAAACTCCTTGTTTAAAAAAATCAATAATTCTTCCTGGCGTGCCTATAATAATATCGACGCCACTCTCTAGTATCTGGCGCTGCTTATCATAATCAACTCCTCCGTATATCAAACCCAAACTAAGTCCGCTATGCCTACCTAGGGCCAAAGCATCTTGATGAATTTGAATCGCTAATTCTCTGGTAGGCGCTAAAATTAAACCACGGGGTGCAAAGCGGCCACCACTCTGCTCAAAGCGCACATCCTCCAACAATATATTGTTCATTGTGGCGAGCAGGTATGCCGCAGTCTTACCAGTTCCAGTTTGAGCCTGCCCAGCCACATCCTGACCCAATAACAGCGTCGGCAGTGATTTAGCTTGGATCGGGGTGCAGAACTCAAACCCAGTATCTCTCACACCCTCTAGTAGTTTCTCATGAAGATCCAAACTATCAAATCTGATGTCTGTTACCGCATCACTACTTATTGGCTTCACCGAGCTGCGTATTACAGAGGTTCTTTTAGGAACATGGTTAACAGCCGCCTCTTTTTTTATCCCCGGAGCTCTTTTCCTGCGTGTAACGTTCTTACCACCTGTTATTTTAGACTTCTGGCCTCCAGATCTGCGTATTCTCAAAACAGCAGACCTTAATAACATTGAGAAAACGACAACAGAAACGAAGACAATAAGTACTTCTAACGCAGTATATAGATTCATATGGTCAAAACAGCCCTATGCTCGTTTAATTTCGAGCTTGCATTTTTAATTCAGTTCAGCCGACAATGAGATTTACAATAATTCTAAAGGAACCACTAAAGTCACAATGAGCGACAAAATATTACATGTTACTGACGACTCTTTCGACACAGATGTAGTTCAATCTGCGACACCGGTACTAGTCGACTATTGGGCGGAATGGTGCGGACCCTGCAAGATAATTGCTCCTATTCTAGACGAGGTTGGGCCGGATTACTCTGACAAATTGAAAATAGCAAAGCTGGATGTTGACCAAAATGGGGAAACTGCTCAGAAATACGGAATTAGAGGCATCCCTTGTTTGATGATTTTCAAAGATGGTAACGTAGTTGCTACCCAAGTAGGGGCTCTTTCAAAGTCCCAGCTAACAGCATTTATTGACGCTAACATCTAAGTCTGAAGGTGAAACTCTAAACGGTGGCAACTGACAGGTATCGCAATAGTAGACTGCGCTGAACCTCCGTGCTATTGTGTTCACATGTTATCGGACGACCTGCCCGATAGCTTCCCGTAAAAAACACTAAAACGTTATGCCAGTTTGGCAAACCGTGTCTTTTTACAATTCAAATAACTCTAACTCTCACAAAAAAATCTCATGATGAACCTTACAGAACTAAAACAAAAAACTGCATCCGAACTCCTAGTTATATCTGAAGAAATGGGAGTAGAGGGAACCGGTCGTTCCCGCAAACAAGACGTAATCTTTAATATCCTCAAAGCCCAAGCAAAAAAAGGGGAGGATATTTCTGGAGACGGGGTACTCGAAATCCTACAAGATGGGTTTGGTTTTTTACGATCCGGCGACTCTTCTTACCTTGCAGGAGCTGACGACATCTATGTATCTCCAAGTCAAATTCGGCGTTTCAGCCTGAGGACGGGAGACACAATTTCTGGAAAAATTAGACCTCCCAAAGATGGGGAAAGATATTTCGCACTGCTGAAAGTTGGGGAAATCAACTTCGAATCACCAGAAAACACTAAGAACAAAGTTCTTTTCGAAAATCTCACCCCCCTTTTTCCTCAGGAGCGGCTGCAGCTGGAGCTCGGCAACGGTAGTACTGAGGATCTCACACCTAGAATTATTGATCTTGTCTCGCCAATTGGAAAAGGACAAAGAGGCTTAGTGATTTCGCCTCCGAAAGCAGGAAAAACTATGATGCTGCAAAGCATCGCACACTCCTTAGGCGTTAATCATCCAGATTGCTATTTAATTGTATTATTGATAGACGAGCGACCAGAGGAAGTAACAGAAATGCAACGATCCGTCAGAGGAGAAGTGGTTGCTAGTACTTTTGATGAACCAGCCAGCCGCCACGTTCAAGTTGCGGAAATGGTGATTGAAAAAGCAAAAAGACTGGTCGAGCACAAGCAAAATGTTATCATCCTGCTAGACTCCATTACACGCCTGGCTCGGGCCTACAACACCGTAGTCCCATCTTCTGGTAAGGTTTTAACAGGAGGCGTTGACGCAAATGCGCTACAGCGTCCAAAACGCTTTTTTGGCGCTGCTCGCAACATTGAAGAGGGCGGTAGTTTAACAATAATCGCCACAGCTCTTGTCGATACTGGATCTCGAATGGACGATGTGATTTACGAAGAATTTAAAGGCACGGGGAACATGGAAATCCACCTTGACAGGAAAATTTCCGAAAAACGCATATTCCCAAGTGTCAGCATTAATCGATCGGGTACTAGGCGAGAAGAGATCCTTACTAAAGCTGATGAATTGCAAAAAATCTGGATTCTTAGAAAACTACTGCATTCGATGGAAGAAGTTGCTGCAATGGAATTTTTACTAGAACGGTTCAAAGCCACCAAAAATAATGCTGACTTCTTCGATGCGATGAAGAGATAAATTCGCCTACCAGATAACAATAACCTGTGAAAGAAATTTATCCTGGAGGCCAAGCAAATGTCCGACCGGCCATTAAATGAATGTGTAAATGAAAAACAGTTTGGCCAACCGCCGCTCCATTGTTTATTGTCAGTCGAAACTCATCGGCATACCCTTCGTTAGTAGCTATAATGGGTGCTGTAAGAAGCAGATGGCCCAAGACAACAGAATCCTCTGCCGAGGCGTCAGAAACCATATTGATCCGCCTTTTAGGACAAATTAAAACATGCAATGGTGCCTGAGGTTCAAGGTCGTGAAAAGCGATGCATAATTCATCTTCATAAACTATACGTGCAGAAATTTCTCTATCAATAATTCTCTCAAATATACTTTTCTCAACCATAATGACTCCGGTTCTTTTCAAAATTTTTCTCTAAGAATTGTCCACAATCACCAGTGACTTAGTACTTCTTTTTTATCCTCTGTCAATTGCGGTTGGAGAACAAGCTCCCCACCCTTTCGTCTTATATCTCCAACATGCTGCTTAAAAATTCCATTTTTTTTGTCTTCAAAATAAAAACTTAGACTATGGGTAATCGTCGGAAAAGCTATTTCCGACCATGGAATCTCCGTTTCAGAGAACAGTTCGCATTCTAAACTCTCTAATCCCGGAGAGAAAACTGGACCAGTCAGTTGAGACAAAAAAATCATATAAACCTGATTAATTTCGGGGAGACTAAACAGCGCAAATAGCTTTTCAATGACCACATCCGCACACGCTTCTTCCGCTGTTTCTCTTTTCGCTGCCTCAGCAATAGTTTCGCCATTCTCCATATAACCGGCAGGAAGAGTCCACCAACCATAGCGAGGCTCTATTGCTCTTTTACATAGAAGAACCTTACCCTCCCAAATCGGAATACAACCTGCAACTATTTTAGGGTTTTGATAAAAAATCTCATTGCATTCTTTACAGACATTGCGCGCGCGATCTTCTCCTAATGGCGTCTTTTGCTCAACTCTGGCAGAACCGCACTTACTACAGAAATTCACCCTCTACACCTCATGTTAAGCCTCTATTTGCACATTGTTTTCACGTCCACGTCTCCCGAATAGACGGCCTCCGGATAATTCAACTGCTTAATCTACGAAGGAAAAATGTTCGGCAGGGGGAAACAAGCATTAAGAACCAAAAAATTAATGTAAATTAGCGTAACATAAGCAAGAAAAAATAAAAGCAAGTATCGGCACTTGCTTTTTGAATACGCTAATCTGAGTCAGATAATGAAAAAATTTTTAGGTACAGAGAATTTTGCTCACGGCCAAACTATTAAGACTGGAATCTTGATATGCAATTTAGGCACCCCAGATGCACCGACTAAACAGGCAGTAAAAAAATATCTTGCCCACTTTTTAAGTGACCCGAGAATCGTCGAGTTACCCCGTTGGATATGGTGGCCTATTTTACATGGCATAATTCTTAACACACGTCCCCGAAAATCTGCGCGAGCCTACCAAAGTATCTGGGGCGAACAAGGTTCTCCGCTGCTCACTTCGTCTAAAAAAATAGTCGCCAAATTGACAAAACTCACACAAGAGACAGGGTACTCTAAAATAGAATATGCGCTTGGCATGAGATATGGAAACCCATCAATACCAAAAGCTATTGATGGGCTTCTGAAGAGAAATGTCAGACGTATTTTGGTTTTCCCAATGTACCCACAGTATGCGTCGGCTACGACAGCATCTACATATGATGCAGTTTTTAGTCACTACAAAACGTTAAGATGGGTGCCGGAAATCCGACTGGCTTCAGATTATCATATGGATAGCGGGTACATTGCCGCTATCCGTGATTCGATAACAACACATTGGGCAAACAACGGTAAAGGCGAACTGTTATTGTTTTCTTTCCACGGTATACCTAAAGATACATTTTTAGCGGGCGACCCGTACTATTGTCAATGCCAAGCGACAGCGCGATTAGTTTCTGAGGAGCTAGGTTTAAGTCCCGATGAATGGAAGGTCAGCTTTCAGTCGCGAGTAGGACCGAAAGAATGGTTGAGACCATACACTGATCAAACCCTTATGAAATGGGCGGATGAAGGACTAAAAACAGTAGACGTTATCTGCCCCGGATTCGCAGTAGACTGTCTTGAAACCTTAGAAGAAATAATGATTCTCAATCAAGAAAATTTCTGTCGACATGGAGGCGATAAGTTAAATTATATAGCAGCCCTCAACGACTCCGACCAGCACATCAGCCTATTGCATAAAATTATCACTGGACACTTAGGTACTTGGCTTATATCTTCTGATCAAAAGCAAGAATCTCGAAAAGCAACATTAGAAAGAGCTTTATCAGCTGGCGCCAAACAGTAGAGCAGTGCAGCCTCTAATAAAAACCACTGTCATCTAAGCCTAGGATAATAGACAGCCCAAAAACCTAAGGTACATGTAGCAGCTTGTCCGCAAGCGGCCTTCTGATTTGCGTCCCTATTTCTTCAGGAAAGCCATACCAAAACAACCCAACTGTGCGCTCTGCGTTCCGATCAAAACCTACGGCTTGCGCAAAGTCTCTAGTCGAAATGATCTCCCCAGTAGTCCATTTCACTCCAACGCCCTTCTCCCATAAATACAACATGAAATTCTGCGCAGCACAACAACAGGCCGCATAATCCTCTAGCTGCTTTTTCTCATTCGCATTTTTGAGAACAGTCATGACTAACCACCCAGGTACGGCCGCCCAACGTCTGCTTTTTATTGCAGCTATGTGCTCGCCTTTCTCGCATGCAATTAATACAGAATTCAGCCTAATAATTTTTTCTTTTGCCTTGTTGCCTAACAAGTAGAAACGCCATGGCTCTGTCAAATAATGATTGGGGGCCCATCTTGATATCCTTAGGCCTTCCTCAATTATAGCATTACTCACTTTTTCATTTTTAAACGTGTGAATAGTGCGACGATTCAAAATTATATCGGCTATACTCAATTTTTCTTCCTCTATTGTAAGAGTTAGCTTCAGCCAAAAAATTCAATAACAAAAAAGCAGAAGCCTAGTAAAACATGTAAAAAGTATTGTTCAAGCTACAGTATTACAGAGAACCTAATGCTAAGGAATCAATCATCAATTATAATATGGGAAGGATGTGTCTACGAACGGTTTATGAATTCACAGGCGTCAACATATGAAGCAGAAAGTTATTGGTTTGTTCGGTGGTAGCGGGTTTGTAGGACAAAATCTTGCGTTTTGCCTAGCTAGACAAGGATATTCGGTTCGCATATTCACAAGACGTCGAAAAGATACTCGGCATCTCTGGATGAACTCTAGTTTAGAGATTGTAGAAGTTGATCTAGAGAACCCCAAAAATCTTGCTGAAGCAGTTTCAGGCTGCTCCTCCTTGGTCAATCTAATAGGCATACTCAACGAGAAAAAAGACAACGGGGAAGGGTTCATTAACGTCCACGTTCGACTGCTTGAAAATATATTGTACGCATGCGCTACTGCACAAATCAGCCATTTCTTGCAAATAAGCGCTCTGAATGCCGACGCTAACGGCGATAGCTTTTACCTCAAAAGTAAAGGGTTGGCCGAAAATTTGTTGAAAGACGCTTTTAACAAAAACTTGGGTATGCCCATAGCCTTCCCCAATAAAATTACGATCATAAGACCATCCGCAATTTTTGGCGATAAAGATGCATTTACCAACAAGTTTGCCTCGCTCCTAAGATATACGCCTTTATTCTTCCCAATCGCCAAAGGGAATGTCAATCTTCAGCCAGTGCATGTCGGAGACCTCTCATCTCTTATACTAAAATGTATAGAAAAGCCTGACCAAGGAATTTCGACCATACATGTTGGCGGGCCCGAAATATACGCTCTGAAAGAAATTGTAGCCTTAATCGCCAAAACAACCGGTGAGGAAACTAGAATAATTTCACTGTCTAATTTTCTCTCTTGGTTACAAGCCAATGTTTTTGAGTATGTTCCCGGAAAACCATTTTCGCGCGACAACTTTAGATCCCTGAACAAAGATCCTATTTGTCCTTCCGAAACAACGACTCCTGGTGAAAGAATCGAAATACAGCCTACTTCCATAAAAACCGTGCTCCCTGTCTACCTTAGGCCGGGGGGGATCCGACACATATATCCGGTATATAGAGCGAATACAAAAAATAAAAACCCAATAACGATCACCCATGAAAGTCTATAAAGTAGGCGGGGCTGTACGTGACGAACTGCTTAGAATACCAGTCACAGATCAGGACTGGGTGGTGATCGGTTCCACCCCAGAAGAACTGATCAAGCTTGGATATAGAAAGATAGGAAAAGATTTCCCGGTCTTCCTTCATCCCGAAACTCAAGAGGAATACGCGCTTGGTCGTACTGAACGAAAAATAGGTATAGGATACAAAGGGTTCAGCACTTTCTTCTCCCCAGACGTAACACTAGAAGAAGATTTGGCAAGAAGAGACTTCACCATCAATGCAATGGCTCTGGAGCAAGAAGGGAAAATAATTGATCCTTTTTCTGGCCAAATTGATCTGAAAAATAAAATTCTTCGTCATGTAACGGAGGCATTTTCTGAGGATCCGCTGCGCGTTATCCGAGGGGCAAGATTTTGCGCTAAACTGGATTTTTCTGTTGCACCAAAGACAATGGAATTAATGCGTAAAATTGCGTCCTCTGGCGAGCTATCGACTTTAAAAAAAGAGCGCTTGTGGAGAGAAATTCAAAGAGTATTAGAAACGAAATATCCACACCGCTTTTTTGAAGTCTTGGAGGAATGTAACGCACTGGCTCCTGTCTTCCCAGAAATTTCAACCCTATTTGAATGCGGAACACTTGATACACCTTATGCTAGGCGACCGTTGAAAAAACACATTCTAGATAGTATTTCAGCTGGAATAAAAGCACATCTCAAACCCACGGCGATATTTGCCTTACTTACACAATACCTGTCAAAAAAACCTTACGCTAGAACGGAACTAACACCTCTAACTGACTGTCACGAAATAAGCCGCTTCTGCGAGTCACTGCGCACACCAGCACAATATAGACGAACAGCAATCATCCTTGCCAAAATCAGTCTGATATCCAATGCAGACAGGCAATCTTCTGCTTCAGCGCTTATCTCATTGCTCGAAAACACTAACGCTTATCACAATCCGGTAAGCTTTAGAGAATCTTTGTCTGCGCACGCAATAGAAGTGAGACTATTAAATCGAGAGTACACCGCTCACTATCTGCATCCAAAAGAAATTCTCGATGCTCTTGAGACCACCGCAAAGATTGACACATCAGAATTTCTTGCAAAAGGACTTAAGGGTCATGATTTTGCTAAAGCAATCCGTAAAGCGCGGATCGACAAACTGCTTTTAACAATGTGACGCACGATCACTATCTACCCCATAATTCATCTAACCTGTTGTCGCGTCCGCAGCGATAGCGATATAATTTATATTTTACAGGGTTCTTTTGGTAATAATCTTGGTGATACTCCTCCGCCTCAAAAAATGCCGAAATTGGGAGAATTTCGGTAACAACTTTCTCGTAACCTAAATAGAGCTCCTGCAGATTTTTACGTGAGCTCTCGGCCATTGTTTTTTGAGCAAGGCCATTTACGAAAATCGCTGACTTATACTGCAATCCGATATCACAAAATTGTCCGTTTGCCTGCAGTGGGTCAATGTTTCTCCAGTAGACCTCTAATAATTTCTCATAGGAAATTCTACTTGGATCAAAAACCACTTGCACAGCTTCAACATGACCACTCAAACCTTCTGAGACGATTTCATAATTTGGATTAGGAAAGACGCCGCCGATGTAACCGGACTTCGTAGACAACACTCCGTCTAATTGATCAAAAGGATACTCCATACACCAAAAACACCCACCTGCAAAAGTTGCAATCCTAGAATCACCAGCAGCTGCCAAAAGCGAACAAAAACCAGCTACAACAAAGACAAAAATAGCTGTATATTTTTGGATTTTTGGGGTTAGAAAAGGAGCGTTACAAGATATATTGAACTTATTGTATCTACTAAACTTCTTGGAGAGTGATTTACTCATATTAAATACAAGGATAACGCACCGCCAAGCAGTAAACGATAAATAACAAACGGCAACATACCTATTTTTTCAATGAGTGACATGAAAGTGGCTATACACAAATATGCTGCTGCTGCTGAAAGCCCTGTCGTAAGAGATAAAAAAAGCCAGTGAATTTCACCCGCCGACGCCACAATAGTCATAAATTCCAAGCTTACGGCAGCAAAAATAACCGGAATCGCGAGAAGAAAAGAGAACCGAGATGCCGCCTCTCTGGAAAAACCTAACATTAAGGCCAAAGAGATTGTAATACCAGATCTCGATACCCCAGGGACTAAGGCCAGGACTTGAGCTAAACCAACTAGCAATGCATCACGCGAGCTAATGCTAAATATTCTCGCTGGCGGCTACCATAAGCATCGGCAACCCACAGAATAACGGCGAAGACGATAGTCGAAGTTGCAATGATATGCGTCCCTCTGAATTCAGTTCTAACAAAATCCTGACCAAAATAGCCTACGATGAGTACAGGCATAGTCGCTATAAGTAGCATATGCAACAATTTTCTGTGGGCAGAAAACGGTTCGTCTCTTTTGTGTAAGCCAGGCGCGGCGTATATTAATTTCTTCAAATCAACTCTAAAAAATATCAAAACCGCAATCAAAGTTCCCAAGTGCGCAGCGAGGTCAAAGCTCATCCCTTGATCAGTCCAACCCGTTAAAATTGGAATCAAAATAAGATGTGCGCTACTCGAAACCGGAAGGAACTCAGTAAAGCCCTGTACTAAGGATAAGACAATTATTTGCGCTATATCCATAATGTCTATGCTCTGTGGACGCTTAACCTAGCCTATATCGTTCATCGTGTGCGAAACCTGACAGCTTCATAGGAGGCTCAATATTGCAAAATAAGCCCATGAATCTAAAATTCTCTCCCATATGGGTAGGTAAAAGTAGGCGCTTGGCTTCTTGCGCTAACTGATAGCTTTCAATCAGACCCTCACTATCTGTCCCGCTTATCATTTCGTGTATCTTATTCCCAATTAGAAAATGCGCCTGACTAGTATAGCCCTCTACAGACATCCCAGCACGATGTGCGCACTCCGCCAATTCGGTGAAATTTACTGACGAGGTGAGATCTTGCAATCCAAAAAGCTGAAACGGATTATCGTGTACTTGATGTCTAAAATGACATTGCAATGTCCCATCTATACGTTGATGATGAAAAAATTCATCGGCTCCATAGCCGTAGTCACTTACAATTAAGACGCCCTCTTTAAAACAATTCTTAAAGCTCCTGAACCAGCTTTCTATCCCTTGAATTAAGTCAGCACAATATCCTAAAGGATGCTTGGCCAAAACCGAACGAATGCCTGCAGGAACAGCGCAATCCATAATTTCCCAAGTCAATTGATCGCTTTGTAGACCAACGCCTACTTCTTTAATGCCATCTTTAGTCGCGACAAATCTTTTCGAAGGCATAGCGTCAAAAACTTCGTTAGCAATAACGACACCCTTTCCCTCTCCTCGAGGGTGTTCTTTAAACCAGATAATACGCTCAAGCAGCTCAGGTATTTGTTCAGCAATGAGCTTTTTTTGCCTAGCCCTCAAGCTGCGACTAGGCTCCACGATAATGTAATTAAAATCTAATTCGCCTTGCTTGCTTTGGTATTCTCTAAGAATAGTGACTGCTAATCGACCAGTTCCGGCACCATATTCGATGATGTTCCCGCTAATGCTTTGAAGAATCTCAAAACACTGTGCTGCCAAACACCGTCCAAAAAGCTCTCCGCTTTCAGGGGCCGTCACAAAGTCCCCAGTCGGACCAAAAATTTGGTTTCCCCCAGTGTAGTAACCGTATTCATTATAGAGTACTAGGTGCATGAAAGTATCAAATGAAATCACCCGCCCCGAAGACTCATTGACCGCACGAAGAATGCTCTTATAGACAACCTCGGATCGTTCTAGATCTTTTACTGAAATATCATGTAAGCTTAAATCTATCTGTGTCATTCGTTTTGCATCTTCTAATCGAGTATTTTGGGAGCTAACAAAATCATTAGCAATACCAACACCCCTTTAGCGCTGATTACCGGAGCCGCCAAACGGATCGGTGCAGCCATCGCGATAGAGTTACACGACGAGGGCTATAACATAGCCATCCATTACCACATGTCACACAATGAAGCTTCCGGCTTGGCGTCTATATTGAATGATAAACGCGCAGCGTCAGCATTCACAGTAAAACAAGATCTTAGCGATGAAAGCGCGGCGGAAAACCTCATCGACAAATTGCTCCAGCAATCTCAGCGACTTGACCTTCTCGTGAACAATGCATCTATTTTTAAAAGTTCTTGTGAAACTAGCAATGGAAATGTCGATGAGCTGTGGGATCAAATGCAGACTATAAATCTGAGGACCCCTTATTTACTTGCAATGCAAGCTGCCTCTTTGCTGAGAAAGCATAAGGGGTCAATCATTAATATCACAGACATCAATGCCGAGCTACCAAGAAAGAATTATACCGCTTACTGCGCATCAAAAGCAGGTTTGGTATCGATTTCACGGTCCCTCGCTATCGATCTTGCGCCAGAAATCCGGGTAAATTGTGTCGCACCTGGGGCAATTCTATGGGCATCTAACGAAGACATTAAGACTCAAAAATATGCTATTGCTTCAACACCTCTACAACGGATAGGGAAGCCCTCAGATATTGCTCAAGCGGTAAGATATTTGGCAGGAGCGCAATACGTGACAGGGCATATACTGAACGTCGATGGGGGAAGGATTCTCAGAGGCTAGTCTGCTAGAAAAAAATGTTCTAAGTACCATGTCTGTGTAGCATCGCGAAACCACCATTTTTGACGATCGATGACCGAGACTAAAACACCAGTATCAATAGGGTAATAATCAATTTTTACGGTGACTATCCCTTCACGACCATTATCCGCAACTAGAGAGCTAAGAACTTCACAGCTGTACACACGATATGACTTTACCCTCTCTATTGACAATAGAGGCGTATTCCCCAAGCGTTTCCGATTCGATTTCAAGGCCTCTTCAAAATACCCATATCGCAAATTTTTTGCGTAATTGGTAATTGCCACCTCAAACGAACTTACTCGAGAATCTTTTTTTTTCGGAACGAGAATTTTAAACGAATCAGCGTGGGCAGAAACCTCAGCACGAGCCATCTTAGTTAGATCGCTCACGCTAGAGCAACCAGAAAGCAAATAACTAACTAATAAAAAAAAAGAACCCTTAAACAATATATGTGGCATCTTGTTAGCTGAATATTTCCTATGCATTAGGAAGTTTCGCTCTGCTTTATACAAGCTCATTCATTAGCACTTCTCCAAGCGAATTCTAACTCGGGAACAAGCTCTTTAAGCGGAGACAGAACATAACTATTCTCACCCAGCTCTAATTGTTGTTTAACAATCCTGTCTAACCTATCTAAATCATTGTCTTTTCTAATAAAAAGAATGTCCAAGTCAAGATGCACCCGTCCACGTAACTGATCATCCCTATTACGACCACAGGCGAGTTCAATTGCTTGCAGTTGTGTCTTCAATTCTTTTCTCGCAAATGGACAATTGAGCTGGACGACCAAATTCCAGTAATCCTCTTCTAAACCTACAATATCCCTGCTCTTATATATTTGTGAAGCTTTTACTTGTGAAAAAATTCCCCTAAGTAAAGAAATCCCTGATGCGATGTTTTCGGAAGGCGCATGATTGCTACCAACACAAACGTAAGCCAAGGGGAACGAGTTAATCAAAAACGCACCCCCCTCTCAATAACTATGCCAACATCTTTGACATCCTCTAAAACACCCTGCTTGCTAATAGTGAGCCTTAGCCAGCGAACCCCAAACTCTTTAAGGACTATTTCAGAAATTTTTTCTGCCAGCGCCTCTACAAGTTTGAACTCACTCTTACGCGTAAAGTCCATTACACGGTCGCTCACCGCCTTGTAGTCAACCGTCTTGGACAAATCATCACTTTCTCCAGCAAAAGAAATATCCACACCCATCTCAAAATGCATTACCAGCGTCTGTCGTATTCGTCTTTCCCACTCCCAGACCCCTATAACAGTATTAACTCTCAGATCGTTGATATAAATTATATCCATAACTTAATTATTAAAAATGCCTAACATATAGTGATATTATCAGACTTATCGAGTATTTAATGCCGAAAAAAAATTGGTTATAAGAAAAAATGATTCTCAATTTCTGCCTTCCCGCGCTCGCCTATTTAATGGGCTCAGTATCCTCTGCAATTCTAATAAGTAAGTTCATGGGTATCTCTGACCCTCGTGAAATCGGCTCAGGGAATCCGGGAGCTACCAATATTCTAAGGTACGGCGGTAAAAAAGCCGCCTTTTTGACATTCTTAGGCGATGCAGGCAAAGCGGCAGTTCCGATTATTGTTGCACAAACTATGGGAGTTGCCGCAACTATTACAACACTAGTAGGGGTATGTGCACTGATTGGCCACATGTATCCCATTTTCTATAAATTTAACGGTGGTAAGGGTATTGCGACCATGATAGGAATGGCAATCGCACTGGATCCTCTTTTAGGAGCCTCTTTTATTACTTGCTGGCTATGTGTTGCCGCAGTATCCAGATATTCTTCGCTTGCCGCATTGGGGGCAGTTCTACTAATGCCTTTTTTCGCATGGAAGCTCAATCAGGACATGGCGTCTGTCGCTCTACTTATCCTAGCAGGGACACTCATATTTTTTCGACACAAGACTAACATAGAAAACCTAGTCTCTGGCACCGAAAAAAAAATTGGAGGCAAGTACTAAGCGTTCGTATTCAAAATCGAAAGATCATGGCGGCTTCAACTCGCTCAACGGCCAACGTGCTCTGACCAGAAGCTCTTCCTTATCAAACTCCCCGAGACCAATCCGCTTGTACCCTGCATAAGCGATCATAGCCCCATTGTCGGTAGTAAACCTCATAGAGGGAAAGACTACTCTGGTTCCTTCTTCTTGACCTAATTTCTCAAGCCCTTCCCGTATGTCACTGTTTGCACTAACACCTCCTCCCACCACTAACTTCTTTACGCCACTTTGACGTATCGCTCTTTGACACTTGATAACTAGCACGTCAACAACCGCATCCGTGAATGCCCTACAAATATCCGCTTTTAAGGAGCTACTCATCGGTTGTTGCGCAATAGTATTACGGACATGTGTCTTCAAACCGCTGAAACTAAAATCAAGACCTGGTCGATTGACCATAGGGCGAGGAAAATTAAATCTATCTGGATCACCAGATTTAGCTAGCTGTTCCACTAGTGGTCCCCCTGGATAACCTAGATCAAGCATTTTTGCGACTTTATCAAAAGCCTCGCCTACAGCATCATCAAGCGACTCACCTAAAACCGTATAAACTCCTAAGCTATAAGCATCGACTAGCAAGGTGTGTCCCCCAGACACAAGTAACGCCAAAAAAGGCATCTCTAGCGGCACTGTCTCATCAATCATCGGCGCCAGAAGATGTCCTTCCATATGATGCACCCCCAAAGCGGGCACACCCAAGCCCCAAGCCAGTGACCTCGAAAAACCTGCACCAACTAATAAGGCTCCCGCAAGTCCCGGTCCTGCCGTATAGGCAACTCCATCTATGTCGCTTAGTCCTATATCAGCTTCTTCAGTGGCCTGCCTTACCAATAGGCCTATTTTTCGTATATGGTCTCTAGATGCCAACTCCGGAACTACACCACCATACTTGGCGTGTGTTTTAACCTGGCTAAAGACCGCATCCGACAATAATCCGTTCTGACTATCGTATATAGCTACGCCAGTTTCATCACAGGAAGTCTCTAAACCGAGTATTTTCATTAATTAATCACCCAAAATCACATAAATTCTGTACTTCAACGCAGATTACCGATATATTTCGCGACCGTCATTGAAAAACAACTACTGTTAGGAAATAAGATAAGTATGCCAAACATCCGTGTCCGAGAAAACGAACCATTTGATATTGCTATGCGCAGATTCAAACGCGCGTGCGAAAAAGAAGGAACGCTCGCAGAAGTTCACAGGCGTGAATTTTATGAAAAACCCACTCAAGTAAGAAAAAGAAAAGCCGCGGCTGCTATTAAAAGATGGCAAAAAAAAGCTTCTCGAATGATTATTCATCGTAAGCGCCTATATTAAACATTCCTTTTGTGTTTTGTGGAAATCATGTCTGCTTTAAAGGACCAAATATTAACCGACGTAAAATCGGCTATGAAGAGCAGGGAAAAAGAAACCCTAGGTGCCCTGAGACTCATATCAGCTGCCTTTAAGCAACATGAAGTCGATACGAGAGAAGATGTAAGCGACGAAATGGCTGTCACGATTCTAACGCGAATGAGTAAGCAAAGACGCGAGTCAATCTCACAATTCGAAGCAGGTAACAGAAAAGATTTAGTCAAGCAAGAAAAGCTGGAACTCGATATTATAACAAAGTATCTGCCGATACAGCTTTCGGAACCTGAAATGGCACTGGAAGTAGAATTAGCCATCCATAAAACCAAGGCTACAGCAATGAATGACATGGGAAAGGTGATGAAGCTTCTGAATCAGAATTTAGCCGGACGGGCTGATATGGGTAAAATTAGCGCATTAGTAAAGAAAAAACTAACCCCCCAATAGAACTCTCGCTTCCAGCTAGCGTCTATGCTGTCTACAATAGGGCATGGCAGGACGCATCCCAGAACAATTTATAGACGACTTAGTCAATAGGATTGACATTGTTGACCTAATCGAATCCCACGTGCCCTTGCGTAAAGCTGGTAAAGGCTTCCAAGGCCTTTGTCCTTTCCATAATGAAAAAACCCCAAGCTTTACAATCAGCAGAGAAAAACAATTCTACCATTGTTTTGGATGTGGAGTTAACGGAACAGCAATTGGTTTTCTCATGGCCTACAAAAATATAGATTTTCTCGAAGCAATCGATGAGCTTGCAGAATATGCAGGTGTAGAAGTGCCAAGAAACAGGTCTTTTAGTAAAAATCCTGAAAATAGTAAAGAATTACTGATTACTTTAGAAAAAGCACAAGAGCATTTCAATTCATCCCTTCGCGAATCCGATGATAAAGCTCGAGCCATTGATTATTTGAAGGGAAGGGGAGTTTCAGGAGAAATAGCAAAAACTTTCGGCATCGGTTTCGCCCCAGATGGCTGGAGTAGTCTGCTGGACGTATTCAAGGCAAAGCAAGGCGGTGAAACCTTACTGGAAAGTGCTGGCCTGATTATCAAAAAAGAAAATGGCGGATACTATGACCGCTTTCGCAACAGGATCATGTTTCCTATCCATGACAAAAGAGGTCGCATTCTGGGGTTTGGAGGACGGCTCTTAGGGGATGGTGAACCCAAATACCTTAACTCGCCCGAAACAACGGTTTTTCACAAGGGGAAAGAGCTGTATGGGTTAAAACAAGCCTTAGCTTCTAAACCCGAGACAGATAGCCTTATCGTAGTTGAGGGATACATGGACGTCATAGCTCTGCATCAAGCTGGGATACGGAATGCTGTTGCGACCTTAGGGACAGCTGTAACAGCTGATCACCTTGACAAGCTATTTCATCATGCACCGCAAGTTCTGTTCTGCTTTGATGGGGATAACGCGGGGCGAAAGGCCGCCTGGAAAAGCCTTGAGCTATCATTATCTAAATTAACCGGAAATAGAGAGGTACGTTTTGCATTCCTTCCTGACGGACACGATCCGGACAGCGCCGTAAGAGCATTTGGTGCCGTAAATTTTTTCAAATCATGCCAATTAAAAAGCTTATCAGAATATCTTATTGAGATGCTCAAGAAAGATGTGGACACAAGCTCGGCTGAGGGGAAAACTAGACTAATATCGAAAATAAAGCCGTATGTAATGAAAATCCCCGATACAACCCACCGCACTGCATGCGCTCAGCGGCTCTCACATGAAACAAAATTTGACGAGAACATTGTTAGACAAGAACTGGGGTTCACAATAGCGACAAGAAAAACGTATTCACAAGTGGGGGGAGGGTTAGGCAAATTCGCAAGTCGCTCGCTACAAGAGCACGCGATAGCAATTTTGATGAATTTTCCAAAACTCGCGCAGCAAATTGATGAAAAAACCATCAGGTTTTTAAGCGAAAATCTAGAACATCTCAGCGATTTTGTTAGCATTTGGGAGGTCACGCAAAACAACAACCTCACTGCCGCTAGGATTCTGGAACGTTTTCGAGGCGACAACATTGAGAAAGTTCTACTAAAGGCAGTATCCGCGGAGTCTAATCTAGACGAACCAAGCAGCGCAAAAGAACTGGAAGGCATATTAGAAAAATTGCAGCTAAAAGCCCAAGGCAGACAAATTGAAGCTATAAAGGCGACCCCTTTTTCAGAGCTATCGGAAACCCAAAAAAGCCTAATGAGAGATTACAAACGAAAGTAGCCTTCGAAGCATCGCTGAAACGTATTCAAAATAGTCATACTAGCACTAGCAATTAAGCTGCATCGATATATTTTTCTATACGGGGCAATATGTTAGGCCGTATAATGTGAGGTCTGGAAATTTTTTAACTTCGACGCAATTAGAAACCTCGGCATACTGGCTTTGGAAGGCATTAGAGCAACACTTATGGAAGCAGAAGAAAAAAACAAGAATACTCCGCAATCTCAGCTGAAATTATTGATTGCCAAAGGAAAAGAACAAGGATTTTTGACCTACCATGAGGTTAACGATCATCTTCCAAGCGATATAGTGGATCCCGAGCAAATCGAAGATATTGTCAACATGATCAACGACATGGGAATTACTGTGCATGAAACAGCCCCAGATACTGACGACATCATTATTAATGGTACGGATGTTGACGATGACGCTGCGGAAGAAGCGGCAGCTGCACTGGTGTCCGTAGATAACGAATTTGGTAGGACGACTGATCCTGTGCGAATGTATATGAGAGAGATGGGCACAGTAGACCTTCTGACCAGAGAAGGTGAGATAAAAATCGCCAAAAGAATTGAGAATGGACTAAAACAATCGCTTTATGCTATGGCTGAGTTCCCAGAAATACTGCAGAAATTTCTGTTTTTCTATAGAAAATATAAAAACGAAGAGCTCAAGATCACCGATATAATGAGCGGCTTCATGGATTATGACGCTCCGATCCAATCCCTCAACAAACCGACAGAAGAAGAATCCGACGATGATGATGATGATGATGATGATTTAAAGAAAGTCTTGGACCTTCAAGACGTAGATAATCGGATCAAAGCTCTCGAAAAGCTAATCAAAAAAGCAACCGTTGCTTTTAAAAAGCACGGCAGAGCTCACGCAAAAAGTGCTGCGATTAGAACGGAATTACAAGAAAAATTTGTTGAGTTCAAGCTAAACCCGAAACTGACTGAAAAACTCGTGGACCACGCCCGCAAGATAATTCATGACGTGAGAGAATCAAAACTAATTATTTTTGGTATCTGCGTAAAGCAAGCAAAAATGTCCAAAAAAGATTTTCTCGCTAGCTCCAAAGGGAACGATACAGATCTAAAATGGGTGACTAAATTAGCTGCACAAAAGAAGCCTTACGCAGCGGTCATCAAAGAAAACCTAGACATCATTGTTGCAGAACAAAGGAAGCTTTCCGATATTGAAGAGATAAACGCGCTAACAATATTAGAAATTGAAGCCCTGAATCGCCTCAGGTCCACCGGTGAGGCAAAAGCAAGACGGGCGAAAAAAGAAATGGTGGAGGCAAATCTTCGACTAGTTATTTCTATCGCAAAAAAATATACGAACCGTGGTCTCCTCTTTTTAGATCTGATCCAAGAAGGCAATATCGGCCTGATGAAAGCAGTAGACAAATTCGAATACCGTAGAGGATATAAATTCTCAACCTACGCAACTTGGTGGATTAGACAAGCGATCACAAGGTCTATAGCTGACCAAGCAAGAACTATAAGAATCCCCGTACATATGATTGAAACAATCAACAAGTTAAATCGTATTTCTCGGCAAATACTCCAGGAACAGGGACGGGAACCAACCCCCGAAGAGCTTGCCGACCGCATGGAGATGCCAGAAGACAAAGTGCGTAAAGTTCTAAAAATTGCCAAAGAACCAATCTCTATGGAGACCCCTATTGGCGATGATGATGATTCTCACCTTGGCGATTTCATCGAAGATCAGAATATGGACGCTCCAGATGACTCTGCCACATTTGAAGGGTTGTGTCGCAGCACAGGAGATGTACTGGAAGGCTTGACACCTCGGGAAGCAAAAGTATTGAGGATGCGCTTTGGAATTGATATGAACACAGATCACACGCTCGAAGAAGTTGGTAAACAATTCGACGTAACCAGAGAACGGATTCGGCAAATAGAGGCAAAAGCGCTCCGCAAACTAAGGCACCCATCAAGATCCGAAAAACTTAGAACTTTTTTGGATCAGTAACTTCAGAAACTGGCTGATTTTCGAGCATAAATGTTGTGCCATCAGATAATAGGGCAACGGGAATACGATTCTTTTTTGTATGTACGCGATAATAACAGGCATGTTAAAGTATATGCAGGCTAGAAAGCCTAACAAGCAAGTACAGCTGAAAACCAATACTAATAACTCTCATAGGGCCTGTAGCTCAGTTGGTTAGAGCAGGGGACTCATAATCCCTTGGTCGTAGGTTCGAGTCCTACCGGGCCCACCATTATTTCCTTGCAAATCCCTTGTCATATCCGTAAAAACTCAATAATATACGGATTTAAGCGATACTCACTACTTTTAGACAAATAGACAGTTGAATCAGTATTTAGGATACTTTTTTTCAGCTGACATTTCCTACTCCTCGATAAGCTTTTTGATTTTTATCTTTTCTTGGATTTCCTTGAATATCTAACTACAGAAGAATCTATCTCAACCGACCAAGCATCTATACCGCCCGCCAAATTAAATACGTGTGTAAACCCCTGCACGCGAAAATACTCTGCGGCAGACTGACTTCGACGTCCTGTGCGACATTGAAAAACCATAAGAGAATCACGATTCAAATTATCTATAAACTTGACCGTTTCCTCATTTAAAAGTCGAGAACCCGCTATTAGCGCAATCTCTCTTTCCCATTCCTCTCTCACATCAAATAGATAAAAAGTCTCATCCGAATTTTGAAGACTTTTCAACTCTTGAACACTCATTTGAGACACCATAGAAAGACCATCTCGCTCCACCAAAGAATCTGTAGTATCTGTCCCGCTCAAACAAGAAGTAGAAATCAGAGCAAGTAGAAGTGTCGGAAGTAGGAAGAGTTTTTTCATTTTAGCCGCTAACCTTCTTCTCTTTCTCGTTTGCGCCAAACCCAAGGTGGAACTCTATCTTCGTCTGGAAGCTTCCATAAACCAACGCGGTTTTCCTTGACGGGATGTTCTAGCTTTAGCAAACTATCATCAGTTAAATTCCGTAAGGACTCAATCCACTATAAGAACAAGGTATATTATTGTTTGTTATAGTGGGATCAAGCTAAAAGGAGTCTAGCAATGGATTCAGTACGATATCTAACTAACCCTTCCGTCTTATTCTCGATGCTTTGGTTATCTCTTTTCTTTACAACCCCACAGCTATCTTTAGCCCAAGAAAGCTTTACAGAAGTAAACTTGTTGATAAAAGATTCTTCCACTGGGGAAATTCTACCTGCCCGTGTGGAGGTTCGTGCATCTGATGGGAAGTACTACACGGCTTTAGATGCGATACCCATTGGTGGGGATTGCACGATGAGTCGTTCTCCGAAGGTTTTGATCGATACGGCTGCTTCGACGGAGTTCTCCAACCGATTTGATGTTATCAATCCATACACTAAAACCAAACAATTTTACTCCAGTGGTACATCATCATTACGAATCCCGCCTGGTCCTGCGACTATCAAAGTTTATAAAGGATCGGAGTATCTGGTTAGTGAATCAAAGATAGCAATACCTGAAACCGGAAGTATTTCATATGAAGTAAGGATTAATCGCTGGATCAATATGCCCGAGAAGGGTTGGTATAGTGGAGATGACCATTTACATATCGCGAGACCATCAGCTGATTTAAATACTGCAGTTTCTAAGCTCATGCAGGCTGAGGATATTCATGTCGCCAATCTTTTACAAATGGGTAAAGTAGAGGATTTCACGATAGCAAAACAGTATGCCCACGGATCCCAAAGCCGCTACCAAGAGGGCGACTATATTTTAGCGGCCGGCCAAGAGAATCCGCGAACACACTTTTTAGGTCACACAATTACGCTGGGCGCGGAGACCACACATTTTGATGCTGACCGATACTTGATTTATAGATTGATTTGGCAAAAGACAATAAAAGAAGGCGCGATTAATGGCTTTGCGCATGCTATTTTTCCCTATGGCTCATTTCTCGCGCCTCACGATGGCTTGGCTGTTGTACTACCTCACAACTTATTACATTTTCTAGAAGTTTTGCAGTTCGATCGCCAAGGCTATGATGTCTGGTACGACTTGCTGGCGCTTGGTTACCGCATTACGCCTACTGCCGGGACTGATTACCCTTGTGGAGGGCAGATGATTCCAGGTCACGAGCGTTTTTATACTAAAGTTGAGGGTCCGCTTACTTATCGGAAATGGATAGAAAGTGTCCGCAAAGGCCGTACATTTGTGACTACCGGTCCTATTGTGGATTTTAGCGTAAATAAAAAAGAGCTAGGTGATGAAATTTTTCTAGATAAAAAATCAAAAGTAACAATTAGCGGTAGTGTACAGTTTGATCCTAGCCGAGATGATATATCGTTTGTTGAATTAGTACAAAACGGTAATGTGATAGACCGTTTTTCGCGTCTAAAAGGATTGTCTAAAATCAAGTTTGAGGTCAAACGACACGTTAAAGAGGCATCATGGTTCGCCCTACGTGGTTTTGGCTCCAGAATAGATGAAAGTACTTTAACGGAACCAGTTATATTCGGTACATTTGAGCCCACAAGCTTGGTTCACTCGGCCCCAATTTTTGTTTCAATCAAGAATCAACCCGGTATAGAAAAAAGCAGGCGGGCAAAAGAAGTAGCCCAAACTTTTTTAGCTAGATTGCGTGATCTAGAGCGTCTTCTTGCTGAAGATAATGTCGATTATTTAGCGGCTAAACTGGAATTGCCGGACATCGATGCTGTTCCAAAAGAGATCTTTCTTAAAAATAGAAAGAGTCTTTTGAAAGAAATTGATACAGCAAAGGTATTTTTTTCAAAAATGGTCGAATAAGAAACGTGATCTCAAGCGAGCATAGGAAATTAAAGAGAAAAATACTTGGGTGATAAGATAACTCCCTGAGCCGGCCAAGCACCCAAACTATTTCGGTTAGTAGCTAGAAAGAAAATACATGATGTGTCGGTCTCGGTTAACAAGTGAGGCGCTGTTTAGTAAAAATCTTGGTCCGGCGATCGGTTTGACGAAGAACCAATGGGATCAGACTCGATTTTATCTAACGTTTTAAAATATAAGCCTCCTTAAACTGATCTAACAAGATAAAGGATAAAACTAAATGTTTAAAATTGAGTGCCTGCTTTCTGCCGAGAACCATTTAGGAGAGGGACCAATTTGGGATGAACAATCGCAAGCGCTATTTTGGGTAGACGGCACAGGGAACAGAGTTGGTAATCCGTCAATTTGGAAGATGGATTATGCGAGTCAAAAAGTCGATAAGTGGTATCTAGAGAAAGATATTGGCGCGATGACGATAAGAGAAAATAGTAATGCGGTACTAGCCCTATCGGATGGTTTCTATTTTTTTGATTTCTTGGACGGTTTATTAGAGCCGATAGCATTAGTAGATGAAAACAACCCAAGAATCCGACTGAATGACGGAAAGACCGACAGGCGTGGCAGATTTATTGTAGGAGGGATGGACGATAAGGAGGAACTAGATATATGTTCTCTGTGGCGTCTAGATCCGGATCTATCTGTAACCCGACTCGACACCAATATTATTTGCTCCAATGGCCCCTGCTGGTCTCCAGACGACTCAATTTTCTACTTTGCGGACACTTTTAAGGAGACCTTCTCGTCCTACTCCTACGATATCGATACCGGAACACTTGGTGATAAAAAAGAGTTTGCGTCTTCAACGCAGGAAGAAGGTCTTTACGATGGAGCGACAGTGGATTCCGAAGGGTATCTATGGACAGCAATGGTCATAGGAGGAGATTTGATTCGTTATGCTCCGGACGGCTCTATAGAAAGAAAAATAGGAATGCCCGTAAAAAATATCACTAGCTTATGCTTTGGGGGTCCTAACCTTGACGAGATCTTCGTAACATCAATGGCTAGAGTGGCTCACCCCGCGGCACATGATCGCTTCGCGAAGGACAATCAGCCACAATTTTCTGCAGGTAGCCTTTATCGAATAACCGGCTTAGGTATTACAGGATTACCAGAGCCTCGATTCACGGGATAATCTTAATCCTTTTTCTGTTTCTCAAGTATAAGAGTGGGTGATTATATATAGCGCTACCGGGTATAGGCCCCCGCCCCCTTCCCAAATAGACAGAAGTAATTGGTGTCGAACAAGATACAAAACGCAGTTTGAAATAGAAAATGGGATACTCTGGGGATGCTTTTTAAAGAACTAGGGAACCTTAGCTGCTGCGTTCAATAGTTTCTTCTATCATGCGTTCCGCCATCGCCTGAGCCTGAGATTTTTTAGGTAGATTCCAATAAAGTAGTCGATTGTTAATTGGGTCGCCCGCGAAAAAGTGCTCATATAACAAACTGCGACTTCCAAATGCTTCTCCCAGCAGATCCCAAGCCAGTTTGAACACTCGCACACGGTCTTTAGCAGGCAATCCTTCACGGCCCTGCATATACTGTTCCAAATAAGGAGCGATCGCAGGATTCTCGAAATCGGCCTCAGCAGGGTGCATAATTAATCCACTGGAACCGATTAACCGAAGCGCATCTACCGCCTTCTGATGCACCATCGGAAAAAACAAACGAAGTGTAGTGATTCCCAGCGCTGTTCGACCAACACCCCCAAACAGCGTCGCAAGTCCAGGTATAGCAGCTACAGATGAAACGCCACTAGTGTCATCCGGAACCTGCAATGGATACTGGCAATTGTTTTCGATTTCATGCGCTACAGCAACAATGAGTCCTTCCGCGATTTCGAGAAAGCCAAGTAATTCACCGACGAGTTCTTGGTATCTCGCAACGCTTGAGCGTCCATTAGTTTCAGCAACTAGCGCGCAAATACCGGCCACAAAGCGAAGCTTTGCCGTGGCTCTCGATGCGGCTTGTAGAGTCAAATACCCCGGATAAGCCGGTGAGGTAAGATTATATAATTCTATATCCCCATAAAGAAAAACTCTATCCCATGGTACTAAAACTCGGTCAAAAATAGCGAGTGCATCCTGTTCATCAAAGCGCGAACTTAACGGCCTATCATAGCTACTATGTTGGTGATCATAAGATTCGCGAGCAACAAATTTTAAGCCTTCGGTTGCAACAGGAATGGAGCAAATCATAGTATACGCTTCTTCCCCAGGGCTGCGGGGCATATAAGGTGCCACATACATTTCGTCAGACAGAGGAGCCAAAGTGGAAAGCATTTTGCAGCCCTCAACAACAAGCCCCTCAGGAGTTTCTTCAACAACATGCATAGCCTTACTGGCTTCAACTCCTTTACTTTTGTCAACGTAAGGATCAACAAGTACATGTGTCAGAGCTAAGTCGTTGTCACGCACGTATTTCCAATAAGATTGCACCCGATCGCCGAACGCAGGATTTCGATGCCCTAATAGGTAACCAATTGATGCACAATCAGTCGCAAACGCATTCATATAATCGGGTAGTCTTCCCATCATCCCGTAGGTTAGATCGGCTCGTAAAGACTCCCCTTCTATTCGACGGTTTAACTCACTGAGGCTCTTCGCCATCATGAAGGAAGTGCTAACTGGTGAGCCATCATCCGGCGAGGGGTAAGTAAGTATTGCTTGGTATTTTGGGTTATGTTGCAAGTCGTATACTCTCGCCAACTCTAACGCTGCGCCCCGAAATGCTGGATAGTCAGCAACGTCATTTACAAGGTCTCCGTTCACGAAAATTTTTCTATTATCTCGTAACCCCGAGAGATATTGATCTCCAGTTCTAACACCCACACCTTGCTCCCCAAACTAGAATATAAGAAGGGTCAGCATAGTGTTTAAATTATTTTATTCATAGCACGACCGTTTTCCACCTCTTCGGCTAAATGTATAGCACATACCATTGGCATTTAAGGTATTTATGCTCATAATAAATGATGTGTATAAAAGGGGACCTGCCGTGAAACTTGCGCTTTATTTACCTAACTTCAGGGATAAAATATCCGTAGATGAAATCGATCAGCTCGCCAAGGTGGCTGAGGAACTAGATTTTGATTCAATATGGACACTTGATCGAGTTGTCGTACCAGAATCATCGGATAGAGGAGAATTGGTAAAATCTTTCGGCACAATGAAAGAAATGCCAAATCAGCTCCCTGTAACTTCCCGGGGAGAATGGTTGCAAGGTCCTCCTCTAATTCCATACCTTGCGGCGATTACCAAAAAAATACGTCTTGGTGTAAGCGTTATTGTCACGCCATTTAGAGCTCCTACTGTCATGGCAGCTGAAATAGCTACTTGGGATCAGTTATCTCGCGGTAGGATTAATGTTGGGATTGGTGCCGGTTGGATGCCAGAGGAGTTCCAAGCTACAGGTGCCGCACATATATATAAGAAACGAAATAAACACGTGCGAGAAACGATCGAAGTTATGCAGGGAATATGGGGAAATGAAGTATTTGAATACGATGGTGAATTTGCATCGTTTGAAAAATGTGGATTTGGGGCAAAGCCGATACAAAAGCCCCGTCCACCAATGTATTTTTCTGGGCTGGTCAATCCTGAAGTCGCGGCAAAAAGAGTTGCAAAGTACGGACTGGATGGATGGATAGGAATCATGGATACACCTGAAGCTATATCCACATGGCGGGGAGCTATCGGTGAAGAACTGAAAAAAATTGAAGTCGGGCATAGTATCGATGATCTGGAAATTTCTAGCATGATGCCGTTTGAAATCACTAAAGAAAAAACCGATCAGACGTCAAATGGGAAATTAACCCCAACTATGGTTGGTACAGTGGAGCAAATCACAGATAACCTCAAACGATATAAAGAATCGGGTATGACAATGCCTATGCTTTGGCCTCCATTTACTGGCACGCCGACCGAAAAAACGATTGAAGATTTGAGAGTATTAAAACATGATATTTTACCGCAAATTATCTAATAATCTTACTGAGAAAAGCATGACTCCTAGCTTATTGAGTTCTAAATTCACGCTAGCGCGTATCCCTAAAAAAAATGGTGCTTTTGATTCCTCACAAGCCGCTGGGAAGAAGCTTGCAATACACCTGATTTGCTTTTTTCTATTCGCTTTTTTTCCTATATCTGTACTACCAATGCCCCAAAAACCCTATCTAACACTTGATATGGCCAATCTAATTGCTGATGCTTGCGAACAAAAGGCTCTGAGTGAAGGCTGGCGCAAAGTAAATATAGCCATTTACGACGAAGGCGCAAACTTAAAGCTCTTTCGAAGACAAGATGGCGCATACCTTCATAGTGTAAAAATATCCCAGCTTAAGGGGCATACTTCCGCTGGTTTACCTCGCAGCACTAGATCTTTGGGAGTTCTTAATTATAAAAATCCTGAGAAACCTTACGGAATCGAAGAAGTTCCTGGGCTTGTTATATTCCCTGGAGGGCTACCTATTATTACTCGAACTGGTTACCAGATTGGAGGGGTTGGGGTCAGTGGTGCTACTGGAGATCAAGATGAACAATGTGCGCGGGCAGGAATAGATGCAATTCGTGAACAACTAGATCTAGAATAACTTGCCAACTATAAAAGTCTAACGTAGTTATAACCCACTCTCTATCCGTTGAAGATCAACGGATAGACTGACTGTTATGAATCTCGCTCCATCGTAGCGTTGCGGTAAGAACAGGGATTAGATCTTCTCCGCGTTGTGTAAGAGTGTATTTATATTGACGTCCCGGACCCCCAGAGAGGCACTTTTTCAGAATAAAGCCTTCTCTAGCTAACAGTTCTAACCTAGAGGTTAATGTCGCGGGAGGGATGCGTTCCGGAGATGTCGAAATGTCGGTAAAACTGCCTACCCATTAGGAATAGTTATAATTGGCTTTTTATTAAATCACACCAAGTGGTAATTGAAACTCTAACAGACCCCCCCCACTGCAATTTTTTCAGCTGTGGGGGAGCATATTGCTTTCCTAGCCAGCAGGCGATTTCGAGTAAAATTTCTCTGTAAGAGGCTGTCGAACTTTTACCATAGCTATTAAGTCTGCTGTGATGTCGAATTTAAATGCATGATCTGGACCAATTCCTTCGTCCCGAAGACATGAAGCCATGTCATCGTCCTCGACAGTAAAGCCAGCTTTATCATTGAATTCCCATTCATCTAACAAACACTGCCATCCAATATCTGCGACTTCTTCACGAGAGACTTCCTCCCCAAAAAAAGGCGTCAGAAATTGACGTGTTTCGTCGATAGTCGGGCCTAAAAACATGCAAAAACCAGTAGAATCACAGATCGCATTCACAATCTGAATTTCCTGAGACGCAACAACCGCATCTTCGCCGCTAATCTTCGGATCAATGACCAGGCCTGCTGTGTGATCAGCACCCATGGCACTACTAGCATAAGTAATACCCGTAGCTTTTAGTGGACGAGGATCCCATGCGGGCATAGCTTGTCCTTTTGCAACTGGAATTCTGTCATGGCCTCTGGCAGTTCCAATGGCTAACGCTCCATGTCCGATATTTTTTCCAAGATCAGTACCGTTATGAAGTTCTTTTCTTAAGAGATCTTTAGCCCCTTCAGCATCACCCCACTCCATGCCGCCAGAATCCATGAAAACAGCAATTGCAGCTCCTGTCTCAATGGTATCAAGCCCAAGTTCATCGCACAGCCTATCTAAGTCGGCAACATCTTCCCAATTATTAATCGCACAACAGGAACCCAAGAGCGTCAAAGTCTCAAACTCTAGCGCTGAAGTTAGGTAGTTGCCATCAGCGTCATGAACTATATTTGAGCATTGAACAATACAGCCTGTCATACAGTTATGCATCCCACCTCCACGACTCTCAAATGACTCCTGAATACGGGCACCGTCTAGCATTTCAAACTCAGGGTTTCTTCCTTCTGTTCGGTTCTTGTACGGAAAAGTATGAAGCATGTTGGCTGCAGGTACGACTGCACTAGTCCCATATTTAAAATTGGCATGCCGACTAGACAAATAGTCCTGACTAAATTGCTTGATATACTGTGAAAATCCTTTTCTATCGACTGGTTTCCGTGAGGGCTTCCTCGTGGCATCAACCATAATCCATTTCAGGCACTTAGCTCCCATAACTGCCCCAACTCCGCCTCGCGCGGCATGTCGAGCGGGTCGACGATCCTTGTCGCTATCAGTACATGCGATAGAAGCGCCTTTAAGCATCATTTCCCCAGCAGGACCTATGGATATTGCCGAAGCGGCAGAGGATTCTTGTGAAAGCAATTTCTCACAACAAGCATAATTCCATAAACCTTTGTATTCATCTGCAGCCACAAGTTCAACATTATCTTCAAGTACTCGTAAACCCCAACGTCTATCCATATCAGCAGGTTGGCCGACAACCACGACTGCTCGGTATCCAATCTTCATTAGGTCTTGCCCTGGGTCGCCACCTGCATTAGCTTCCTTAATTCCACCCGTCAAAGGACTTTTGCAGCCCATCGAAATACGTCCAGAGGTCGGGGCAGACGTCCCACTCAAAGTTCCCGGTGCAAAAACAAGAACATTATCCGAGCCTAGGGGATCACATTTAGGATCACATAACTCCAGCATTAGCTTTGCTGACAGTGCCCGACCACCTAACATCTTCCATTCTGGCTTAAAATCTTCAACTCTTACGGACAATGCAGTCATGTCCACATAAATAATTTTATCGTTCTCCCAAACCTGCCCCATCTGCATTTACCTCTACGATTAATTTAGTTAATTATGCTTGCATTATCACATGCATCAAGATTCATTTCATCAGATACCTAGAAACTAATAGCAAAGCCTGAAAAGTGCAAGCCAATTAGTAATGTTTCAATTAATTTAAGTAACTGATTGTGAAACGCCCTCGTTCACCGGATAATCCAGTCGTTCACAATGTCCCATGAAATCCTTGAGCAACTAAGCACCCCCAAGCTGACTAAGTCCTGCGACGATCAAATTTGTAGTTGTCCATACGAACTAAATGGCTTCGGATCCACATCCCCAGCTGAGTAGACGGTCTAATCAAAGGGACATCACCTTTTTTATCAAAATAATACGATCGCGATCGCGCACAGTCTCCATTGAAAACCAGCTGGTCCTTCCTTCTGCGCATGATATGACTCACGTCATCGTCATAAGCTTTCTGTTTTACCTCGATGTAGTCAGAGCCCCTTTTATTAGCTGCCCTCTGGTTAGGTTATTATCTGATCTAAACTCCTAACACTCGTTTTAGCGTCTTATTGGCACCTTTTTAAAACCGGTGAATTAAACTCACCTGGGAAATTTGTTACCAACATCACATCATGAAGCCATTTTACTAAACTCTACCTGCATAATCTGATTGATTTCTTTGACAGAAGGTCGTTGGCCAATAAATTGCAGATAATCACTCAGCGGGCTAGTATCCAATATCATATCCCAATCATAAATTTTGAGCATAGCCATTTGAGTGAAATTAAGGTGAAAATAAGCTACGATGTCTGCGAAAGTGAAGCTTCCCCCAGCGATATATTGATCAAACTTAGCGACTTTTAAGAGCGCTCTCAACCCGTTCTCCACAGCGGCCCTTACTTCTTTAAAAGCAGTTGGCTCTACTGGCGCTCCAAAGTAGACAGGCCCAATGTGCCGCCGTGCAGGCGCGTCTACATATAGCTCAATAATCCTTATAAGCTCCTTAACCTTCGAACGCGCTAAAGGATCATAAGGGTACATAGCCGGCTCTGGCTGAATCTCTTCGAGATAGTCAAATATGACATTGGACTCCGTAAGAATTACACCATCCACATCTATCCATGGAACCTTACCCATGTGGCTTTCAGCCAACACCGCTGGGTCTTGGCTAGGGAACACTTTAACTTCTTCAAACGGTATTTGCTTTTCTATAAATGCAGCCTTAGTGGCACTAAAATAATTGCTAATCGCAACACCATACAATTTAATCAACCTACCAACTCCTTTTTGATAAAAATCATGGAATCTTCACTTTCTGAAGTATTTACAACAAAAGATCACCTAACTTTATAGGTTTGAAGTGGTATCAAACCCATTGACAGTCAAAGCTTTCAGTCACCTAGCTGACGTCGCGTATTTTTCTCCCCAGTAGTCCCTTTATTAACGACATTCTTGGTCATGTCTCGCTCATATGGGACTCCCCACTTCTGCCACATGTCGGGCCCCAGAGCTGTTAAAGCACCATCGACCACAATCGCTTCACCATTCACAAACCTAGAATCCTCAGTTGCTAAAAATAATGCAGTGCCAGCAATGTCTTCACCTTTCCCATGGTCAGGAAAAGGTTGCTGAGTATCCATTCTCTTGCCCGCCTGCTCCAAAGATTCATGCTTGGAATGGGTCAGTCCCGTAAGTATGAAGCCTGGACAAATAGCATTTACTCGGATGCGATCAGGAGCCAACTGAACTGCCGCGGCCTTCGTCAAATTTACAACAGCGGCCTTAGCCGCGCTATAGGAAAGCGGGCCACAACCACCACTCAGGCCAGCCACCGATGCTGTGTTAATTATGGCGCCGCCGCTCCCTTGCATCCGCATTACCCTAGCTGCATGTTTAATTCCTAAAAAGACCCCTTTCACCAGAACGTCAAACGTGTAATCCCACTCTTCAACCTGTAGGTCCCAAACTGGGCCCACGACACCGCCGACTCCAGCATTATTAAACATTACGTCTATACGCCCAAAGTTGTCGACGGCGCACTCCACCATTGCTTTAATGTCTATCTCAGAAGCCACATCTGTTTTAATAAAATGAGCGGAATCCTTATTACCAAGGCTCGTAATTTCGGCCAATGTATCAGCCCCACTTATAGCGTTGTAGTCAGCAATAACTACTTTGGCGCCCTCTTCTATAAACCGCATCACTGTAGAGCGTCCCATCCCCCCAGCTCCGCCGGTAACAATGGCAACTTTATTCTCTAGTCTCATCATTTTCACCCTCCTAAGTTCTGTCGTTCTCTCTAAAAGAAGCTTAGCGCCTCAGCAAACATCCAAATTCCACCACGAAAGCCCGTCGTCTAATAAGATCCCTCAAAAGGTTAAAGTACAACAAAAATTTAATATGTTCGATTAATTGTTTTATATTGCTATAGAATAGCTGATTTACTACAGATATATTGGGCCTACTAAAGATATATTAGTGTTTTCGTTACGCTTCGATAGGGGGTTAAGCATGGTCAGATTCGACACGGTTATTAAAAGTGGAATAATAGTAGATGGGGCCCGCATGCCTCGCTACAAAGCAGATATTGGCATAAAAGACGGCATCGTCACAGAGATAGGCCATATCGATGCGAGTGATGGCCAAAAAGTTATTGATGCCAGTGGATTAATCGTGGCACCTGGATTTGTCGACCTCCATACACACTACGATGCGCAATTATTTTGGGATCCATACTGCTCGATATCTTCTTGGCATGGCATTACGACGGTGGTGATAGGTAACTGTGGTTTCGGGTTTGCACCAGTCGCTCCAGAGGCTCGAGAGCGATCGATGCTGTCAATGACTCGGGTTGAAGCTATTCCTCTGGCCTCAATGAGAGAGGGAATGCCCTGGGATTGGGAGTCTTTTCCAGAATACATGGATAGCGTTGAACGAACCCAAAAAGCGATCAATATTGTTCCATATGTCCCAGTCAATCCAATTTTAATATCGGTCCTTGGTCTAGAGGATGCTAAAGCAGGCCGACTTCCAACGGCTAAAGAACACACTGAGATGTGCCGTCTCCTCGAGGAATCGTTGGATGCAGGTGCATGTGGCTGGTCGGCACAACGCCTTCCGCCATCAGGACCGGCTGGAGTCCAGTTAGACTACGATGGGACCGCCATGCCGACAGACATGATGCATGACGACACCAGTATAGAATTCGCTAAAGTTCTAAGGAAAAGAAATGCCGGTCACATGCAGACAACCATGGTCTCTGGCGATCCTGAGGCCGATCAAAAGCACATTATGGAACTAGCTAAAATTAGCGGTCGGCCGATTGTGTTTAATGTAGTTCAAGTCTATGACACCAAACCCCAAATACATCGTAAAGTCATCGCATGGCTAGAGCAATGTCGGTCGGAAGGCATTCGAGTATATGGACAAGGACTCACCACCGATGCAGGCTATGGATTTACGTTTGAAGATTGGAATCTTTTTGACGAGTGCCCCGCTTGGAGAGAAGCAACCGTTGGAACTCGAGAAGAAAGACTCGCTAAGCTTGCCGATCCGATGAGGCGACCTGCTCTAAAGGCGCAAATTCCAAAATTAGTACTAGGCCCTTTTGAGAACATCGTCGTCACAGGACCAATAGCACCGGAATCTCAGCAATGGTTGGATCATACGATCGGTCTTATTGCCGAAAAAACTGGAAAAGATCTAGTAGACGTTATGCTGGATATTGTGGTTGCCGACAAACTAGAAACCGAATTTTTCGCTGCGCCTCCTGGTACGCGTCTTGACTTATTGAAAGAGGTCGTCGACGTACCTTACATTCTCTTCGGAGTTTCTGACGGAGGAGCCCATACAAAATTCCTAACTGCCGGCAGGTACCCGACTGAAACACTAATTAAAATTGTACGCGATGAGAAAATGTTGAGCTTAGAAGATGCCCACTGGCGCCTGTCTGCACTTCCTGCGGAGTTAGCAGGGTGTAAAAATAGAGGGGTGCTCAAAGTTGGAGCGCCTGCAGATATTATCGTCTATGATTTGGAGAATTTAGAAATTACACCTCCAGAAATCGTACATGATCTGCCGGGCGGCGAGTGGAGACGCGTTCAGAAAGCGAAAGGCTATCGATATATCCTAGTCAACGGAGAGATAACTATCGAGAATGACCAACAAATGAACACCTTCCCCGGCCAGCTGCTGAGACACGGGAACAGCGCAGCAGCCCAACTGCGGAAAACTGCTGCTGCTTAAGGGTTTTAAGCTAAGCCTCTGCGCTTACTAACCAAAATGCTCCAACCAACTGAACTCCCTCTGGAGTTAGCGCCTCTGAAAGTGCGGCCTCCATTAACCTCAAGGCCTTGGTCTTATCAGCTGCGCTAGCTTCAGATAGAGGCGTCGATGCGGGACCTAGCTGCGTCATCAAGGAAACAGCTGCCTCTAAACTACCCATATTCAGCATCTCTACGATTGGTTGCATGGTGATGTTTCGAAAACCGGCTTTTGTAAGGATATCCATAACAAGAGGCTCTTCACCTAAAGAAAAAGGCCCTGGCTCTCCCGGTTTAGGAGCCGGTGGCCGCTCCAAAACCTCAAAAGCCGCAGCGGATGCTTTCATCATCCAGGGATTTTCCGTCGCAGGCTTCCAACATGCTACTCGCAGAAACCCACCTGGTTTAACCGCAGAATAAATATTCTTAAAAGCTGCATACGGATCCTGAAAAAACATGATGCCGAATCTTGAAATCACCAAATCGTAGCTGCATGTTTCAAAAGCGTGCGTCTCAGCATCGCAGACCTGAAATTCTAAATTGGGGATAGTTCCGAAAAGCTTGACACTTTCTTTCAAAATGGTACTTGAGATATCCGCGCCTAACACCTTACCTTTCCGTCCGATTAGCTCGGCTACTTTAGATGTAACTAGTCCCCCGCCACATCCAATATCTAACACGCTAGTTGTTTGCTCTAATGGAAGGGAGCTCAACAGGTGTTTACCGACGGGAGAGATAACTGACTCGATATGCGCCAAACTATTGACCCACTTATCCCCTCCAGCCTCATTCCAATACACATCCATATCGGTTCGTTGGTTCGT
>Ga0209501_10000217_pt1 | contig 74204 bp, 66 predicted proteins | sample ArcticOcean_MG_C_4_FD_187434 | JGI IMG/M metagenome (GOLD analysis project Ga0209501, IMG submission 187434) | Marine microbial communities from western Arctic Ocean - ArcticOcean_MG_CB4_134 (SPAdes) (version 2) | ecosystem: Environmental > Aquatic > Marine > Oceanic | place: Arctic Ocean...
GGCTGGCGCTGCCTGGCGTCACGTCCACCCCAGATCAATTGCTGGGTCTGGACGAAAAATTCGATCTCACGGATGCCGCCGCGGCCAAGCTTCAGGTTATGTCCCTCCACCGCGATCGTCGCGCCGCCGCGATGCGCGATGATCTGTCGCTTGATTGAATGAATATCCCGGATCGCCGCAAAATCGAGATGGCGACGCCAGATGAATGGTCGCATTCGCTCGAAGAAAGCGCGCGCAGCGTCGAAATCACAGCCGACTGCCCGCGCACGGATATACGCCGCTCGTTCCCAATTCTGCCCAAGGCTCTCATAATAAACCTCGGCAGCACTGACCGAAACCGCAAGCGGGGTCGCGCTGGCATCCGGCCGCAAGCGCAGGTCCGTTCGAAATACGTAACCGTCGGACGTGCGCTCCTCCAACAATTTGACCACCAGTCTCGCCGCCTGCACAAACGCCCGCTGCAGCTCCTCGACGTCCCGATAAAGCGGCAGTTCATCGTCATAAAAGACGACCAAATCGATATCGCTGGAGTAGTTCAGCTCGCGCGCGCCGAGCTTGCCCATGGCCAGGCAGACGAGGCCGGACCCTGCCACGGGGTCCTCCGGGTCGGCGCAAGGTAGTTTGCCGCGTTGCTGCTGATCAGCCAGCGCATGGCGCCACGCGAGCCCAATCGCTCGGTCGGCGAAGTCACTCAGACCAATGACCACAGGCTCCAAGTCCCAGGTACCCAGCGTATCGGCCACCGCGATCGCCAATGCGACATGCCGTTTCGCCGCTCGCAGCACGGTCATAAGGTGCGCCGTCTTCATCTTGACCGGATCTATGGCATCCAGATCAGCCATCACTTGGCCAAGAACGACCTCGGGCCCTATCGTCAGTATCCGCGTGGCGATAACCTGATCTCTCAGCAATAACCGCGTTAGGAACGGGCTGCAGGCGAAAAACCCGCGCAGGGCCGCCAAGCTGGCCGCGTTTGTTACAATCGACCACGCGGCGGCGGCCTCGACCTCGTCGGGAATCCGTTCCGCCCCTTCGATCCAGCGATCCATGCCAACCCGGGCCGCTGCCTCGTCCACCACGACGGGAAAGTCTTGGGCAGTTTCGGCATACACGTTCGCTGACCTCACCAAGGTAATGTTTTATAGGGCGCCAACCTGAGACAACGTGGACTGGACCGTCAAGCACAACACGGATCACGTTACCCCAAATCCGTAAACTGAACCTCGCCGAGAACGCCACCCTGTGCTAACCGATGCGTATAACCTGTCGCTACAGACGGCTGACCGATGCCAAAACCTGAATAGGACCATCACGTGACCGCCAAGATCGTCAAACTCGCGCTGGAGATCATTGGCGTCCTCGTCGCTGGCGCAGTAATCGCGATCCTCGCGCTTGGCTGGCGGCTTACCACCGGTCCTATCTCGTTGGACTTCGCCCGGGGTTTGCTCGAGGACGCGCTAACCCCGGCTGAATTACCGATTAATGTCACAATCGGCGAGCCGGTTCTGACCTGGAAGGGCTGGACGCGCGTCTTCGACGTCACCGTCAACGATGTGCAGCTCACCGGATATGACGGAGCTCTTTATGCAAAGGCGCCATCGGTTCAGGTTCGACTCTCAGTAAGAGCGTTGGCCGAGGGTATTGCCGCGCCGATCCGTATTACCGTGAACCAACCAACAATCCGTCTTGGCAAGGCCCTTACGACCAGGCAAACGGCCCCGGTCCTTGAAACGCACGGCCCCTTTGATGAGCCATGGGTTTCGGAACTACTGCGCGAGTTCGCCGCGCCCAGCAACGCGGCCAATAGTGCACCCAGTCGGCTTTCGCATCTGCGGCTGGTGGAACTGAACGACGCTACCATCGAACTACCTTGGTCCAAACGAGCCGGTATGTGGGCGTTGCGGGGCTTGAACGCTAGGATCTCTCGACGGGAAGGAACTCTGCGCCTCAATTCCACCGCCGTCGCCTCGATCGACGGCGCCGTTACCGATGTCGACCTGGACCTCCATTATGACACCGGACCGGAACGAGTCGCCGGCTCGATCAAATTAGGCGGATTGCCGTTCTCGTCAATCACCCGCGCCGCGCCGGTGATCGCTGACCAAATTACTTGGAGCGCGCCGTTGGACGCGGCGGTCGAATTCACCCTGCAGCCGCCCTCGACCCTCTTGAAGGTATCCGGGACGTTGACCACGAAACAGGGAACGTTGGGTTTGCCAGGGCTTTATCCAGCTCCGATTCCGTTGCAGGCTCTAACGCTCCAAGCCGCCTATGACGCGGCGTCGGAAACCCTCGACATCTCGGCTCTGCAAGTGCGCCAGGGCGAGGTGAGCGCCAACGCCCGTCTATCGATTGAAGATTTGTTTGGCGTCGCCAAGGTGACCTTCCAGGCTTCCACTGAAAATTTTCCTGGGAGCCAGTTGGAACATTATTGGCCGCCGAGACTCGGGATCGACGCTCGAGCCTGGATCATCAAAAATCTGGAAGGCGGCTCGGTTCCCAAAGCGACCGTGGAACTGGCGGCCAGCATCGACCTTTCCGACCCACAATCGCTGGCGCTGACCCGTCTCCGCGGCGGGATCAATTTTACCGGTGTTACCGCACATTATTTCCGCCCTCTGCCCCCGGTTGTCCAGATCAACGGTCGGGCTGAATTCGATCAAACCAAGTTCGACATCACATTCGATTCAGGGCGTTTGAACGATCTGATTTTTAGCAAGTCCACCGCCCGGTTTCTCGACCTGGATACAGGTCAAAAGCGGGCGGCGATCGAGGTGAGCGCGCGCGGCCCGATTCGTACAGCCCTGGAGGTACTGAATCACGAAAAGCTCGCCTTGACCCAGCGGATCGGATTGGTGCCGAATACTGTCACCGGACTTGCCGACACCCGCGTCCGTTTCGCCTTTCCCTTGACGCACTCGCTGACACTCAACCAAGTCGATTTCACCGCCTCCGGCACCATGGAGGGTGTCGGCATACCGGGCGTCGCGTTCGACCATGCGCTGAGCGAGGGAGTGCTGACGCTCGACCTGACCCGCGAGGGAATGCGGGTGAACGGCACCGGGTTGCTGGCGGGAGCCTCCGCGAATGTGACCCTGGACGAGGTCTTTACGGAAAGATCTCGCATCCGCCAACGCAAACACCTGACCGGCATCTTCGACGACGCAGCCATCACCAACCTGGGGCTACCCTCCTTCATGACGCTTGAGGGACCGGTCATGGTGGATGTCGAGATGCTCAATCTGGCGGACGGAAACGCGGAAGTTTCGGCGTTGCTTGATCTGCGGGATACCGACATGGCGATTCCGGCCCTAAAGTGGAGCAAGCCGGCAGGCGCCGCTGGACGGGTGCGGTTCTTGCTCGACATGCAGGCCGATCAGGTCCAAAGCCTCCATTCCGCCAGCCTGTTAGCCGCTGATCTGGGCATCGATCTGGCGGCGGATTTCCAGTCCGACACCGGTGTGCTGAAACGGATCCTTATTAACCAACTTGTGCTGGGCGATAGCACGATGGCCGGGGTGATAAACGCCCGTCCCGAGGGCCTCTTTGAGGCGACCTTGTCAGGGGACCGACTAGACATCCAACGTTTTCTCGAGGTCGAACCTGCCGAGCCATCCACCCCTAGTCCACCCATCTCCATCAATGCTCGTTTCAAGGAAATCCTTATCGGCGCCTTGCCGCCGATCACCGATACAATCCTGACCCTGCATCATAACGGTCGTCTGTTGAACGATATTCAACTCACCGGCCAGATTGGCGATGAACCGATCACTATCGCATATGCCGTCGCCGACGGCGCGAAGCGATTCGAGATCCTTTCCGAAGACGCTGGCCGGGTGTTGCGCGGCTTCGATATACTCGATTCGATCGAAGGAGGTCGCCTTGCCGTGGCCGGCATCACCACTGGTCAGGGCGATAGCGCCCATACCACCATCGATCTTTCAATACAGGAATTTGGACTGATCAACGCGCCACTTCTGGCCCAGCTCTTGAACGCCGCATTTCTACCCGGGTTGGTCGACACTCTGCGGGGGCGAGGGATCCGCTTCGAGAGCCTGAACGCAAAGATCAGCGTTACCAGAGAGCGCGCGGAGATTCTCGACGCGCTTGCATTCGGCTCATCTCTTGGAATTTCTGCGAGCGGCGGCATCAACCACCTCGCCAGAACCATAGATATGAATGGCATGCTTGTGCCGGCCTATGGTTTAAGCCGGCTCATCGACCAGATCCCAATCCTCGGCCACATTTTAACCGGGGGTGAAAAAGAAGGCCTGCTCGCCGCTGAATACTTGCTCCGCGGCAGCCTCGACAGCCCCACCGTAACCGTCAACCCATTGACAGCATTTGCACCTGGGTTCCTACGTGCCCTAGTCAAGGCGACCAATCTGCCCTCAGGCCAACCAGTTGCGCCAGCTCACCAAATTCCAAAGCAAGAACGGTGAGACTGATCCTCAGGCCATACGCAACAGGACATGGCGCTTTTTGCCATAGGACAGCTTGATCAACCCATCGGGGCTAACGTCATCCAGCCCAAGTTTTAAACCCTCGTCGTGTATCACCGTGTCGTTGACCCGGACCCCTTTGGCCTTAATTAAGCGGCGGGCCTCACCGTTCGAGGACACCAACTTGGCGAACTCCTTGCCCAGTGCGTCGACAACCCATAGGCCGGCATCAAGATCCGCCCTGGTCACCTCGACTGTTGGCAAGGCAGCACCGACCTTTCCTTCTTCGAAAGTCTGGCGCGCCGTCTCGGCCGCGGTCAACGCCGCCGCCGCGCCGTGGCACAGCGTTGTCGCCTCGTCGGCCAGAATCTTTTTCGCGTCGTTCAGTTCGCTACCCGGCAAACTCTCCAACCGCTTGATTTCATCCAGCGGTAGTTCAGTAAACAGCCTCAGGAACCGGCCGAGATCTGCATCCTCAGTGTTGCGCCAGAATTGCCAAAAATCATAGGCACTAAGCCGATCGTCATTGAGCCAGATCGCCCCCTGAGCGGTCTTACCCATCTTGGCGCCGGACGTGGTCGTCACCAACGGCGTGGTCAGGCCAAAAATCGTCTGCTGATCGACACGGCGGGCCAATTCCACACCATTGACGATGTTTCCCCATTGGTCCGAGCCGCCCATCTGCAACACGCATCCATAGCGCCGGCGCAATTCCAGAAAATCATAGGCCTGGAGGACCATGTAGTTGAACTCAAGAAACGACAGCGGCTGTTGGCGCTCCAACCGCAACTTCACGCTGTCGAAGGACAGCATACGGTTAACCGAAAAATGCCGGCCGTACTTGCGCAAGAACGGGATGTATTGCAGCCCGGAAAGCCACTCGTCATTGTCGCACATCACAGCGTCGCTCGGCCCGTCGCCGAACGAAAGATAGTTTTCGAAAATCTTGCGAATACCGGCCTTGTTGTTCTCGATATCCTCGTCGCTGAGCATTTTACGCATGTTGTCCTTGCCGGACGGATCGCCGACCTTGGTCGTGCCACCACCCATCAGAACAATCGGCTTGTGACCTGACTTTTGCAGATGTCGCAGCATCATGATCTGTACGAGGCTACCGACATGCAGACTATCAGCGGTGCAATCAAAGCCGATATACGCAGTGACCGCCTTGTTGTTCATCATTGAATCAAGCTCGACGTCATCCGTCACTTGATGGATGAAACCGCGATCATGCATCGTCGTCATGAACGACGAAGAGAAGCTGGACATGGCCTATTGCCTCGCTTTTACCAAAATTCTGGACGGCGGATGTAACACACCAGGCCTCTAGCCTCAACAACACCGGGTTTCAAGGACTTGATGTTGACGCTGTATACGACGGCCTCTATCAAACCTCATGGCGAAAAAAGTATGGACCGCAATTGGGTTGATGAGCGGCACCTCGATGGATGGTGTCGATGCGGCGCTGATCACTACCGACGGTGAGGCAATGCTGGAGCCGGGTCGTCATCTGACCACACCTTACGATTCCACTTTTCGTGATCGGCTGCGGGACCTCGTCGCGGGCCAAGGTGATGTCGCCGCGGTCGAAAAAGAACTCACGGCCTGCCACGGGCGCGCGGTCACGGCGCTGCTGCGTGTTGCTGGCATCGGACCGGCAGACGTGGATATCATCGGCTTTCACGGCCACACGATCCTGCACAAACCCGAGCAGGCCAGGACCTGGCAGATCGGCGACGGGGCAAAGCTCGCCAGGGATACCGGTATCGATGTGGTCTATGACCTGCGCGGCGCTGATGTCGCGGCAGGCGGTCAGGGGGCGCCGCTGGCTCCGATTTTTCATCGGGCACTTTCAGCTGAAATGCCGCGACCGCTTGCAGTGCTGAACATAGGCGGAGTCGCCAATGTTACCTGGATCGGCGACGGCGAGGAGGCATTGATTGGCTACGACACCGGGCCGGGCAATGCCTTGCTCGACGATTGGATCAGGCGCCACACTGGCAACCCATTCGACCGCGATGGCGCGCTTAGCGCTGCCGGGCACCCCCACCCGGTCAAGCTCGCCAAGTTGGTGACCCATCCTTATTTTAACGAGAAGCCACCGAAGTCTTTGGATCGCGACGCTTTCGCAGCCATTGCAGTGGATATCCTGCGGGATCTATCAGTTGAAGATGGGGCGGCGCTGCTGACCGCCTTCACCGTCGAAACCATTTCCCAGGCGGCCATCCACATGCCGTTACAGCCGCGACAATGGATTGTCGTCGGTGGTGGCCGACACAATCAGGCGTTGATGGACGGGTTGCGCGCCCGGATCGACGCGGAGATCACCTCCGGCGATGACATCGGGTGGTCTGGCGACGCCATCGAGGCGCAGGCCTTTGGTTACATGGCTATCCGCTCGCGTCTTAGCCTCCCTATCAGCTATCCTGGAACCACCGGCGTGCCGCACCCGATGAGCGGTGGCGTGCTCGCTCGAAAGCCCTGAAGCGACTCCGGCCCGGGCGCATTGCGCCCACCCTTCAAGCCCGGTAGTTTTCCGGCAAAACAAGGCGCTCGGTTGTGAATACCATCCCGGAGGAACAAAAATGACCGGCCACCCTTTCGAGACCAATCTCGATAAGAATGCCGCCAATTATGTACCGCTCTCGCCGATTTCCTTCCTGGCGCGAACCGCGGCGGTATTCCCGACCCGCGCCTCAGTCATCCACGGCGAGCAGCTCTTCACCTGGTCACAAACCCAAGCGCGCTGCCACCGACTGGCCTCGGCGTTGGCTAAACATGGAATCGGCAAAGGCGACACGGTCTCGGTGATGGCACCGAACGTGCCGCCATCCTTCGAAGCGACCTTCGGCGTCCCGATGACCGGCGCGGTATTGAATGCGCTTAACACCCGTCTGGATGCCGCAACCGTCGCCTTCATCCTGAACCATGGCGAGGCAAAGGTACTGATCACCGATGCCGAGTTCGCGCCGGTGGTCAAACAGGCCTTAGCCGAACTCGGTCGCGACATCCTGGTCATCGACTATGACGACCCGACGACGCCAGGCGGCACCCGGTTGGGAGCCATCGAGTATGAAGATTTTCTGGCCACCGGAGATGCCGATTTCATACCCATTTCGCCAAAATCAGAATGGGATGCGCTGGCGCTCAACTACACTTCGGGGACTACTGGGAACCCCAAGGGCGTGGTCTATCATCACCGCGGCGCCTATCTGAACGCCATCGGGAACAGTCTGGTCTGGGGCATGAAAAAGCACCCGATCTATCTGTGGACCTTGCCGATGTTCCACTGCAACGGCTGGTGCTTTCCCTGGACTATCACCATGCTCGGCGGCACCCATGTCTGTCTCCGGCGAGTTGAGGCCAAACCGATCTACGATGCCATCGCCGACCACCAAGTAAGCCATATGTGCGGTGCGCCGGTGGTCATGAATATGCTGATGAACGCGCCAGCCGAGGCGACACGAGCATGGGATCACCCGTTGGCCATGATGACCGCTGGCGCCGCTCCGCCAGCCGTGATCATCGAGGGTATGGAAGCTAAAGGCGTCGCGATCACGCATGTCTACGGCCTAACCGAAGTTTATGGTCCGGTGACGGTTTGCGAGTGGCACGAGGAGTGGAGCGAACTGCCCGCCAGTGACCAGGCTGAACTAAAATCCCGCCAAGGGGTGCGCTATCCGGTTCTCGAAGGCCTGATGATCGCTGATCCGGAGACGATGCAGCCGGTGCCGGCCGATGGCGAGACCATGGGCGAGGTGATGATGCGCGGTAATGTCGTGATGAAGGGCTACCTGAAGAACGAAGCGGCGACCGAGGAGGCTTTCAAGGGCGGTTGGTTCCGCACGGGCGACCTCGGCGTGACGCACCCATCCGGCTATATCGAGCTGCGGGACCGCTCCAAGGACATCATCATTTCCGGCGGTGAGAACATCAGCACCATCGAGGTGGAAGGTGTGCTGTTCCGCCACCCCAGCGTCCTGGAGGCTGCGGTGGTCGCCCGGCCAGACGTGAATTGGGGCGAAACGCCGTGCGCCTTCGTGACCCTGAAGCCCGGCGCCAAGGTCAGCGAAGCCGAGCTGATCAGCTACTGCCGGGCCAATCTGGCGCATTTCAAAGCGCCGAAGACCGTGGTGTTTGGTGAGTTGCCGAAAACCTCCACCGGCAAGGTGCAAAAATTCGCCCTCAGGGATCAGGCCAGGGCGCTTTAGAGACTGGAGCCATCAATTCAACGCGGCGATGAACCCGCGGGCGTTTTCGCCGACCTCAGCCGCCGCCATCCCCGGCTTGTAAAGGGCCGAGCCGAGGCCGAAGCCGGTGGCGCCGGCGCTGAAATACGCCACCATCTTCTCCGGCGTGATCCCGCCCACCGGAAGCACCGCAATCTGTTTCGGCAGCACCGCCCGCATCGCTTTGAGAACCGGCGGCGGGCTCGCCTCGGCTGGGAACAATTTCAGGGCGTCGGCGCCCGCATGGAGCATGGCAAAAGCCTCGGTCGAGGTGGCAAAGCCGGGCACCGCAAGCAGGCCGCGCGATTTCGCCGCGCGGACCACGTCGCCACCGGCATGCGGCATAACGATCAGGCGGCCACCGGCCTGCGCCACGCCTTGCACCGAGGCTGGGTCAAGCACGGTTCCGGCGCCGATCAGCGCATCGGCGCCAAATGCCTCGGACAGTCGGCGGATGCTTTCCAGGGGTTCCGGTGAATTCAGTGGAACCTCGATGATCTTGAAGCCGGCCTCTATCAGCGCCGCACCGATACCCTCGACTTCGTCCGGCTTTACGCCGCGCAGAATGGCGACCAACGGACAGGCATCGAGCCAAGCATTAAACGCAGTCATCAGGCCATTCCATCGATAAGCGCGCGGGCAAGCCGCAGATGTCCAACCGCCACTACGTCAGCCGGCAAAATGCGGCAATCGCGACCAAGATGCGTCAAGGCTATAGCATAAAGTTCAACCAGACGCCCGGCGCCTATCAAGCAAATCTCTCCGGCCGTGCCACCCTCGATTTCGGTATCGGCATTTTCGGCCCCGAGCGCAGCGTCGAGCTCGTGACCGATCATCAGGCCCGAGAGATAGGAGCCGGCGGTCCGGTCGTCGAGCTCGCCGAACAACCCCTTGGCCCGAACCCCGAATAAATGGCCGAGCAACCCACCGGGCGCGCGGCCCCGCACCAATCCGTCGAGAAACGCTGGTTCGTCCCAAGCCTCGGCGTCGATCATTCGGCCAAGGATGGTGTGACCGCGCACCGCCTCGAATACCTCGCCGGTCATATGGGTGGAGAAGCCAAGCACCTGGCCATCCCGGACCCGCGCCCATTTGCTGTGCGTGCCCGGCAGACAAACCAAGGCTGGTGCATCGCCAATAGCCTCCTGGGCGCCGAGGATCTGTACCTCCTCGCCACGCATCACGTCGGGCGTGCCGCCGCTATCACGGTGCGAAAGTCCCGGCGCGATCCAGATCCGTCGGCCACGCGCGAGATCCACCGGCAGCAACGCCGCGGCCAAGCCGGCGATATCCGCGGGACACGCCAGATACGGTGCTTCACGCCAGCCCTGACGACTGCCGATCATGCCGGAGAGCACCACCGGAGTCCCGGCGGCCGCATCGAGCCAGTCACCGACGCTATCCTCGAAGACCGCCTCGAAGCCTCCCGCCTCGACCGCCATGATGCCGCGCGCCGTCTCGCGACGCTCCAGCACCGCGCCATCACCGCCAAGGCGATACGCCCGCAAGCTGCTGGTTCCCCAGTCGCAACCGATCGCTGCTGTCTGGTGCATCAGGGGGTGCCTAAACCAATTTCAGACCAACCCGGACAATTTGCTTGCCGGTATTTTTCCCGTTCAGCAACCGGACACGCCGACAGGGCCAGCTGATAATTCGTATTGGGAAGTGGCATGGCGGACTTTCCGAATGGTTAAGATAGGACGATCCGCAGGATGCGCGGACGCGTGTCCCGGATCAAGGTCAAGTGATCCCGTCGGAGCAGGCATTTCTTTTTAGTGTGATGGATGCCCGTGACTGCGACGTCGTGGCCTGCTCCACACAGCCCAAGGCTCCGGCCCGCTTGACACTCTGGCGCGGCGTCGCGATGCTGCCGGCTCAAAGGCGGCGAGCGTCAAATTCATGCCCCCGCTGTGCCAATAATATATGAAATCCGTGGAAGGACGACGCCATGAAATTGTTGCGCTATGGGCCCTTAGGGCAGGAAAAGCCGGGTATCTTGGACAGCGCCGGCGCGATCCGGGATCTTTCCGGGGTGATCGACGATGTCAATCCCTCGACCGTAGATGACGCGACGCTCGCCAAGCTGGCGGCGCTTGATCTTTCGACCCTGCCGGCGATTTCCGGCAGTCCGCGCCTGGGCGCCTGTGTTGGCAATATCGGCAAGATGGTCTGCATCGGCCTCAATTACTCCGACCACGCCGCCGAGACCGGGGCAACCCCGCCACCGGAGCCGATCATTTTCATGAAGTCCAATTCAGCGATCGTCGGACCGAATGACGATGTCCGGATCCCGCGCACCTCGGTGAAGACAGATTGGGAAATTGAGCTTGGTTTCGTCATCGGCAAAACCGCCAAATATGTTTCCGAAACCAATGCCCTCAACCATATCGCTGGCTATTGCATCGTCAATGACGTCTCCGAGCGCGCCTTCCAGGCAGAGCGGTCAGGGCAGTGGACCAAGGGCAAGAGCTGCGACACTTTCGGACCCACCGGGCCGTGGTTGGTAACTCGCGACGAAGTGCCGGACCCGCAGAACCTGAAGATGACCCTGGATGTGAACGGCAAGCGCTATCAGGACGGCAGCACCAAAACCATGATCTTCGGTGTCGCCCACATCGTGCATTACCTCTCGCAGTTCTTCACCCTGCATCCGGGCGACGTGATCTCCACCGGCACACCGCCAGGCGTTGGCCTGGGCGTTAAGCCGAATCCGGTGTTCCTGAAGGCCGGTGACGAAATGCACCTGGCGATCGACGGGCTCGGCGAGCAGCATCAGAAATGTGTCGCCGACTGATCACCCTTACCAGCTCTCGGGGAGACACGCGCATGGCGCTTGATCTTACGATCCAGGAGTGCCTGCCCGAAGATTGGCGGCAGGCGAACCTAGTCGGTCGTGTCTGGCTGCCCGAGGCGGCTGGGCCGGCCGTGGTGGTACTTCGGGGCGACACCGTGGTCGACATCACCGGAACCATAGCGACGGTCTCGGAACTGATGAACGATGCCCAGCCGCTCGACCGGGTGCTTGGCGCCGGCGGTCAGGAGATCGGCGGTGTCGCGGAGATCCTGGCCAACTCGGCCCATGACGCCCGCGACCCGGGCGTTCCCTACTTCCTGGCGCCGGTGGACCTGCAGGCGGTCAAGGCCTGCGGGGTCACCTTCGCCGCAAGCATGCTGGAGCGGGTTATTGAGGAGCGCGCCAAGGGCGACCCAAGCGCCGCCGATGGCATTCGAGACGAGATCCGCGACGCTGTCGGCCTCGACCTCGGCCAGATCGTGCCGGGATCGGACGAGGCGATGCAGCTCAAGGCGATGCTCGTCGAAAAGGGCATGTGGTCACAGTATCTGGAGGTTGGCATCGGCCCGGACGCCGAGGTCTTCACCAAGGCGCAACCGATGTCGGCGGTCGGCGTCGGCGCCGAAGTCGGCCTGCATTCCAAATCGGTCTGGAACAACCCGGAGCCGGAAGTCACCCTAATCGTCAACGCCAGGGGCAAGATCGTCGGCGCCACCCTGGGCAATGACGTCAACTTGCGCGACATCGAAGGGCGCAGCGCCTTGTTGCTTGGCAAAGCCAAGGACAATAACGGTTCGGCCGCGGTTGGGCCATTCATCCGACTGTTTGATGATCACTACACTCTGGACGATGTCCGGACGGCGGAACTTTCCCTCACGGTCGAAGGCCTGGACCAATTCACCATGCGGGGCCGCTCCTCAATGTCAAAAATCAGCCGTGATGTCGCCGATCTGGTCACCGAAACCATTGGCGCCCATCACCAATATCCGGACGGCTTCTGCCTGATGACCGGGACTCTCTTCTCACCAACCGACGATAGGGACGCCTCGGGTCAGGGCTTTACCCACAAGGTCGGGGACGTAGTACGCATCGCCTCGCCAAGACTTGGCGGGTTGATCAATCAGGTGAACCTATCGGAGCACATTCCGCCTTGGACGTTCGGAACCGCTGCGTTGATGCGCAATCTGGCGGCACGGGGGCTGATCTAAGAGGCCAGTCGCAGATGCCGCTTGATCGGAAATTTTTCTAAGATTTCGCCGACCTCGATCCGTATGAGCGCCCCGGCGTCCCTGGATAGAGCGAGAAATGCGTGTGCACCCCGAGCCATTCAGCGTCCAGCCACTCGCGCGTCACCATGACCGAGGTCCGGCCCGGGCGATCGAAGCGGCTGCCATCCTGGTGATAGCCGATCGAGGTCCAAGTGGTGATCAGGAAGCCTATCAGGCGGTCCGGTGACACCCCAATGCGTATGCCTTCAAAGTCCCAGACAAAGTCATCGATGGTCGGCCAGACCGAGCGCCACTGGTTCTGCTCCAGCGCGTCGCGGCCCTCGACAATGTCCATATGGGTCCCAAACGAGGCGACGTTCTCGGCGAACAGCCGGCGCGCCGGCACGAAATCAACGTTCTGGACACAGGGTTGCCATGCCTCGAGCCAAGCCTTCACCGATGCGATGTCATCGGGATCCGGGTTCCAGTTAAAGTTCATGCGCTATCTCCTTTGTGCCGATCATCCAAACCCAACGGTCGGCACAGAGCAAGTCGACTTTTCGCTATCCTCAACGCCGCCGCTCCGGGCGGTCCTGAGACACAGGAAGTCAGCTAGCGGCGATCCGCCGGATCATGTCGGCGCCGTATTTCGCGGTGACCGGCCAGTCATAGTTCCGGCGAACATGATCAGAGATCGCCTGGCCACGCCGTTTGGCCTCATCGGGATTGTCGACCAAATGGCGCATAGTTTGGCGAAATTGCTCCCAATTCGGCTCAGCCCATTCGCCCTGGTCACCGTCACGACGGATGAAGAGCGGGGCTTTGATCTTAGTCATCCCGTAGTCGAGAAAATAGGCGTGCCCGGCGGCCCATTCAAATGGTGCCGAATAATTGGTGGTCACCAGGGGAAGGCCGCAAGCCGCCGCTTCCATGTGGCACAGCCCCCAACCCTCGGTCCGACTGGCACCGAGAAAAGCGTTACAGGAACGGTATAGCTTGGCGACGTCTTGGTGCGTCGGCACCGGCGGAATGAACAGGAGACGCTCTGGATCGCGCAGCTCCAGGGCCCGGATCGCGGCCCGAAGATCGAAGCTTTTGTCAAAGGGATTGAAGCAGGACAGAATGAACCACACGTCCTTCTCGCCGGCGAATTCATCATCGAAGGCTTTGATCATCTCACCGGTGGCCTTGCGCTCCTCGAACTTACCTACATTGATGAACTTAAACCCCGGCAGGTTAGCGATGTCCGCGATGATGGGCCCGTCTGGCCGAAAGGTAATAGCGTCGACCCCTTCGGGCATGACGTCGACCCTTTCCGGCGCTACCCCGTTGTCGACAAGAACACCGCGCGCCCAATCCGAGGGAACCCAGATTCGGTCGACCATGGTGAGAGGTCGGATCCAGGTATCCGGCAGACGCGTACTGTCCCAGACCGTGTAGCCAATCCTCGGGCCCGGTGCTTCCTCGAGGATAAAAAATGCCGAGCCCAATGACAACCCGATGGAAACTAGGGGGCGGTCCGGGAACCGGGCGCCGAGCAACTGACGGTCGCGAAGCACGTCGGCGGCATCAAAATTAGGGGAATTTTGCACCCATTGGGTACAGGTGACGGGCAGATACTGCGACAACCCGCCAAAAAATTCGCGCGCGTGCACATTATAGCCAATATAGCCCTGGGTATTGGTCACAGCGTGAATCACCAGGTCGCGTGCAGGATCCGTCATCCATTCTCCGCCTTGAAAAGGTCTCCACGCGAACCGGTGGCCTTTCCAGTGACCTATCCATGCTCTAAATCAAGGATAGACATAGCTTCCACGCCACCACGCGACAAGGCCGCCATGCCCTATGCTTCACTAAGAGAATTCATTCAACGCCTGGAACGGGAAAATCGCCTGGTTCGGGTAACCGAGCCGGTCTCACCTTATCTGGAGATGACCGAAATCCAGACCCGGTTGCTAGCCGAACAGGGCCCGGCGATTCTGTTCGAGAATGTCGTGCGGGCCGATGGAAGCGCCTATGGTATGCCAGTACTAACCAATTTGTTCGGCACGGTCGAGCGGGTCGCCTGGGGCATGGATCGCCAGCCCAGCCAGCTTCGCGAGGTTGGCGAGACGCTGGCCTTTCTGCGTCAACCCGAACCGCCCGGCGGCTGGCGTGAGGCTGTAAACCTACTCCCCTTACTGAAGACCGTCATGGCGATGAAGCCGCGCACGGTCGGCTATGGCCCCTGTCAGGACGTGGTACTGATGGGTGACGACATCGATCTGTCAGTTCTGCCGGTGCAGACCTGCTGGCCCGGCGAGCCAGCGCCGCTGATCACTTGGCCGCTGGTGGTGACCCAAGGCCCAACGGGCAAACGCGAGGATGCTTTCAACCTGGGCATCTATCGTATGCAGGTCACCGGCCGCAACACCACCTTGATGCGCTGGCTAAAGCATCGCGGCGGCGCGCAACATCATGCGCGCTGGAAAGCCAGCCGGCCCGAGCCATTCCCCGCCGCCGTGGTGATAGGCGCCGATCCCGGCACGATCCTCGCCGCCGTGACCCCGGTACCGGACACGCTCAGCGAGTATCAATTCGCCGGATTGCTGCGTGGTCAACGCGTTGATCTAGTGGACTGCAAGACCGTACCGCTTAAGGTACCAGCAGAGGCCGAGATCGTTATCGAAGGCCATGTCTCACTGGATGAATATGGCGACGAGGGGCCCTATGGAGATCACACCGGCTACTATAACGCGGTGGAGCCCTTCCCAGTGTTCAAGATCAGCGCCATCACCATGCGCCGTGATCCAATCTACCTGACCACCTTCACCGGCCGGCCGCCCGACGAGCCCTCAATCCTTGGCCAAGCGCTGAATGAGGTTTTCATCCCACTGTTGCAACAGCAGTTCCCCGAGATCACCGATTTCTGGCTGCCACCGGAGGGGTGTTCCTACCGGATCGCAGTGATCTCGATGCGCAAGGCCTACCCGGGTCACGCCAAGCGGGTGATGATGGGCGCCTGGTCCTATTTGCGCCAGTTCATGTACACAAAATGGCTTATCGTCGTGGACGATGATATCGACGCGCGCAACTGGAAGGATGTGATGTGGGCGATCTCCACCCGCATGGACCCGGCCCGCGACACCACAGTGATCGAGAACACGCCAATTGACTATCTCGACTTCGCCTCGCCGGAGCCAAGCCTAGGCAGCAAGATTGGCCTCGACGCCACCAACAAGTGGCCGCCCGAGACCAAGCGCGACTGGGGCACTGAAATTCGCATGGATCAGGAGACCATCGATCTGGTCAACGACAAATGGGAACGCTACGGATTGCCAGGCAGCGGACGCGGGATTTGGAAGGGCTGAGGACGGCCGCTTGCGTTCGCCGGTCTAGCGGCTTATCTCAACAGGACGCCTTTAACCGGAGCTCACATGACCCAGGACAGCCAACTCGATCTCCTGCAAGGCCTGATCGAAAGGGCACAGCGTGGCGGCGCCACTGCCGCCGATGCGGTCTTCGTCGATAGCCGTTCGCTGTCCGCCGCCCAACGGTTCGGCAAACCCGAAGCCGTTGAGCGCTCGGAGGAGCATGACCTGGGGTTACGGGTTCTGGTGGGCCGGCGGCAAGCCGTGGTTTCCAGCACGGACATCAAGCCGGACGCTCTCGACGAATTGGTGGAGCGGGCGGTTGCCATGGCCAAGGCGATGCCGGAAGATAAATTCGCCGGCTTGGCGGATCCAGCCGATATCGCAGCGTCTTATCCAGAAATCGACATGTCCGACCCGACCGAACCACCAGCCGAATGTTTGGTGGAGCGAGCGACAGCGGCTGAACAAGCGGCCTTGGCGGTCAAGGGAGTGACCAATTCCGAGGGTGGCGAGGCCGGCTGGTCATCGAGCCGCATCACCCTGGTTGCCAGCAATGGCTTTGCCGGCTCGTATCGGCGCTCCAGCCATAGCGTCAGCGCCGTGGTTCTTGCCGGCGAGGGACAAGGCATGGAGCGCGACTACGACTATTCCCATACGGTGTATGAGACTGACCTGGATGACGCCGCAGAGATTGGCCGCCGCGCTGGCGAGCGCGCCGTGGCCCGCCTCAACCCGCATCGCCCGAAAAGCGCCGCCGTACCAGTGGTCTATGATCCACGGGCCAGCCGCAGCTTAGTTGGTCATATCGCAAGCGCCTTGAACGGCAGCTCGGTTGCGCGCGGCACCAGCTTCCTCAAAGGGGCCATGGGTAGCGCAATCTTCGCCAAGGGCATCTCGATCATCGACGATCCCCACAGACCCAGGGGCATGCGCTCCAAACCCTTCGATGCCGAGGGCCTGGCGACCGTACGGCGTGCGATCATCGAGGACGGCCATGTCCGGTCCTGGTTCCTGGATCAGGCGACGGCCCGGCAGTTGGACCTCAAATCCACAGGGCATGCCGCGCGATCCGCCGGCGGCACCCCCGGCCCTAGCGCCACGAACCTCTATCTAGCCGCCGGCCCGCTGTCACCGGATGAGCTGATCGCCGACATCGTCTCGGGCATTTACGTCACCGAACTGATGGGCATGAGCGTTAACATGGTAACCGGCGACTATAGCCGCGGCGCCGGCGGGTTTTGGATCGAAAACGGCAAGATCACCTATCCGGTCAGCGACGTGACCGTTGCCGGCAACCTGAAGGACATGTATGCCGCGCTGGTCCCGGCCAACGATTTGGAAATCAAGCACGGCACCGATGCACCGACCGTGCGTATCGACGGCATGACGGTAGCCGGCCCCGGTTAACGCTCCCCGAGCCATCTGCTGCACGCTCCCACTTCCGTGAAGCATCGTGGCTAATACGTGAACGGTTGGGCGCCCATAACGAGGCCTCATCTGCTTGCGTAAGGATCGAGGTCCATGCCGGAAAACCTCTGCAGGTTCTGGACGCTGCTGGACTAGGGCTGGTCACTTTTACAGTCGAAATGCCCGACCGATCTACCTATCGGTCCGCCACGCGTGCCCGTGAAACCCCGCCAATGGGGTAGCGATTGGCGGGTGTGATCCCGCCGCCTATTTCAATGATGGCAAACCGGTGAAGGGATCACCGGGCCTGAAAATCGATCAACAGGGCGTCGCCTATCGATTTTCAACGCCTGAAAGCCGCGACCGTTTCCAGAAAGATCCAACTGCTTCCGCGCCGCAACGGGGCAGCTATAGCGTCTTTGGCATGGCCAGGCGCAAACGTTACGATTTCGACCCGAAACCCTGGGACATCATCGACTGTAAGTTTTATCTCAGTCAAAACAAGAAGCCGGGACGCTGTCGGAGGGAAACCCGGCCGGACATCTCGACAGCACCAATCAAACTGGCGAGAAGCCCGCGAAGAATAGCCGGTCCGAAGAAACAACCGCCTTCATCTTGTGCAAGGCGTGTGACCAGCGGATAAACCCCGGCGCCGTAGGCCAACCCAAAAGATATTCCACCGTGGCACGGTGATCATGGTCCGCTAGCCCCCGGCATGATATGGTTCGTATCATAAATAAATGCTTGAAACTCTGAGGGATCAAGCCCCGTGATCGCCAAATCAAGCCAGGGTGGCAGGACCCACACTCGACTTCTTGTCAGACGCTTGGTCGGCGACCATATACGCCCGCATATAGGCCTGTTGGTTGCCGCGGTCACGTTGATGGCGGTAGTCGCGGCCACGACCGCGGCCCTGGCATTCCTGATGGAGACCATTCTCGACGACGTCTTCACCGCACGCAACCGTTCCAGCCTCTATGCCGCCGCCGCCGTGGTAATGGGTGTGTTCGTGCTCAAGGGCTTGGCCACCTACGGCCAGAACGTCCTGGTAAGCTTTGTCGGGCAACGCATCCTAGCCGATTTGCAAAAGCGCATGTTCGCGCACCTGCTACGGGCGGATCTTGCGTATTTTCACAGCCAGCCCAGCGGGGGCTTGATCTCGCGCTTCATCAACGATGTCGAAAAGATGCGAGGCACGGTCGCCAGCGTCTTGACCGCGATTGGCCGGGATAGCCTGACCATCATCTTCCTGGTCGGGGTGATGTTCTATCAGGACTGGCTATTGACCCTGGCATCGTTTTTCGCGTTTCCCACCGCGATCCTACCACTGGTCAATATCGGCAAGCGCATCCGCAAAGTTTCAGCCAACACTCAGCAAGAATTGGGGCAATTCACCACGCTTCTGAACGAGGTTTTCCAGGGCGCCCGCCACGTAAAAGCCTATGGCATGGAAGCCTTCGAGCGCGATCGGGCCGGCGTCGTGATCGAACAGATCTTCGCCTTGGTGTTTCGCGCCGCGCGCACCAAGGCAGCCGCTTATCCGATTATGGAGACTCTTGGCGGCACCGCCATCGTCGTGGTGATCTGCTATGGAGGCTGGCAGGTAATCGAGGGAACACGGTCGACGGGCACTTTCTTCTCCTTCGTTACCGCGTTGTTACTGGCCTACGACCCGGTAAAAAAGCTGGTCAACCTGAACGCTCAGCTGCAGGAGGGGTTGGCGGCGGCGGAGCGGGTGTTCGACATTCTTGATGTCGAACCGACGATCACCGACCGCCCGAATGCCAAAAGGATCGACGTCGCCAAAGGCGATGTCAGCTTAGAGAATGTTGATTTTTCCTATGCCGACGGCAAACCTGTATTGCAGGGGGTTTCACTATCTATAGAGGCTGGCAAGACAGTTGCCTTGGTCGGTCAGTCCGGAGCCGGAAAAAGCACGGTCCTCAACCTAATTCCGCGATTTTTTGACACCAGCGCTGGTCGCGTCACCCTTGATGGCGTTGATATTCGCGACCTCAAAATTGCCTCGCTGCGAGCCCAGATCGCCCTGGTCAGCCAGGACGTAACACTATTCGACGACACGATCGAAGCCAATATCGCCTATGGTCGGGCTGGTGCCTCGCCGGAGGAAATACGCCAAGCCGCGCGCAATGCGGCGGCGGACACCTTCATCGAAGCCATGCCCGAGGGTTACGAAACCACGGTCGGGGAACACGGTGTCAAGCTTTCGGGTGGCCAACGCCAGCGCATCGCCATCGCCCGCGCGTTGCTCAAGGACGCACCAATCCTGCTGCTCGACGAGGCAACATCCTCACTCGATACAGAGTCGGAAAGAGCCGTACAAAACGCACTCGCCGAATTGATGCGGGGGCGGACCACGATCGTCATCGCGCATCGCCTCTCCACCATTCAATCCGCCGATATGATCCATGTTGTGGATGCCGGCTGCATCGTCGAGTCCGGTCGTCACCAGGAGCTGTTGGCGCGGGGCGGCGTCTACGCTAATTTGCACCAACTGCAGCTCTCCAAAAGCGATGGCGCGGAAATGACGCAACTCACCCAAGCTGGGGGCTGACCGCGGAGATGCTGAAGCGCATGCTGCGCAGTGAGACCGGCTCGGCGGTCGTAAGTTGGGCTCTGGCCAAATTTATTTGGCTGACCGCGCGATCCATTCGTTGGCAGATGGCGACGCCGGCGTTTCATGCCAAGGCGACCAAATTAAATCAACCAATCATCGCCGTGTTTTGGCATAGCCGGATCATTCAAATGGGTGCGGGTTGGCGAGAATCGAAGCCGATCGCCATGCTGCAATCACCGCATCCGGACGGAAAATTGATTGCCCGGGCGATTCAGCGGCTTGGCTACCAAACGATTTGGGGATCCTCGACCAAGGGCAAGGGGGGGGCGGCCGGATTGCGCAATATGATCAAGGCTTTGCGCGGTGGCATGTCGGTCGGCATCACACCGGATGGACCGCGCGGCCCGAGGATGCGGCTTAGCGTCGGTGTCGTGGCAATGGCCCGGTTGAGCGGCGCCCCGGTGATGCCCGTCGCCTGGAACGTCAAGCACCGCAAGGTGCTGCGAACCTGGGACAGGATGCTACTCGCCCGTCCATTCAGCCGCGGTGTGGTGTTTTGGGGTGAGCCAATCTATGTGCCAAAAACGTTGACGCCCGAGGAATTCGAGGGCTACAGGCTGATGATCGAGACCCGCTTGACCGAGATCACCGATCAAGCCGATCTGCATTTCGGACACCAGCCAACCACACCGGCCGAACCAGCCGAGGAACCAGGAAAGCGAGACCGCTGATGATGCTGTCGCTCTATGAAGGGGTGATGACCCTCGGCGCGCCGGCCATTGAGCTGTTCTTGTCGCGCCGGGTCGACCGCGGAAAAGAAGATCGCCAGCGCCTGTGTGAAAGGCGTGGCGTGGCCGGGCTACCCCGGCCGGACGGGGAACTGATCTGGCTGCACGCCTCCAGTGTTGGCGAGAGCGTCGCCGCCCTCGTGCTTATCCAGCGACTACTTGATGCCGCGCCGAGCCGGCATGTTCTGGTGACCACCGGAACCGTAAGCTCGGCGCAGATGATGGCCAGCCGACTTCCCGACCGCGGGTTTCATCAATTCGTCCCGGTTGATCGACCAACCTGGGTACGGCGTTTTCTGGATCACTGGCGTCCTGATCTGGTGTTGATCATGGAATCAGAGTTTTGGCCGACCCAGCTCGTCCAAGCCCATACCAATGGTATTCCAATCGTTTTGATTAATGCCCGGATGTCGGACCGGTCGTTTTCGCGATGGCGTCTGGCCGGTCCGCTGGCCCAGCCCTTGTTCTCGATCTTCGATTTGGTTTTGGCCACCAATGTCGACCAAGCGAGCCGGTTCACCGCATTGGGTGCCGCCCAGGTTCGAATTTCAGGCAATCTGAAACAAGCGGCAGAGGCTCTTCCTTTCGAGCCTGATGCCGCCGTCACATTGTCTGATCAAATCGCCGGCCGAATGGTCTGGTTCGCCGCCAGCACGCATACCGGTGAGGATGCACCGGTCCTTGATGCCCATCTAACCCTGCGCGACCAGCACCCCGAGCTCCTTACCGTCATCGCGCCGCGCCATCCCCATCGCGGCACCGAAATTGCTGCGATGGCCCGCGAGCGCGGCCTTACCGTCGCCCTGCGCAGCGCCGATGAGTTAATCCTGCCGGGCACCGATCTTTATATTGCCGATACGTTTGGTGAGATGGCGTTGTTCTTTCACATTGCCGATATCGTCTTCGTTGCCGGTTCCCTGGTCCCGGTGGGCGGTCACAATCCGGTGGAGCCGGCGCATTTCGACACCGCCATCCTGTTCGGCCCACTCATGTCGAAGAACACCGAAATCGCCTCGGAAATGACGGCCCGAGAAGCGGCCATCGGCCTTGCAGGCGCCGGTGATCTGGCGCCGACTGTGGAGGCGTTGCTCCAGGATCACGCGCGCCGGGATATCCTGGCTCAAAATGCCCGCCGGTATGTCGAGGGTGGCGTCAAGGTCCTTGAAGCGATCCTGGCAAACATCGCGCCGTTTCTCGCCGATCACCCTGCTGACCATACTGATGATCATCCAGGCGGGCCCCAATCATGAAAGCCCCGGCCTTTTGGACGCAAGACGGCTATCTGCCCCGGCTTCTTGATCCGTTAGGCTGCCTTTTCAAGGCCGGAGGCGCCATCAGACAGTTCGCCACACCGACCCATGTGGCCGGCATCCCGGTGATCTGCGTCGGCAATCTGGTTGTCGGCGGAGCCGGAAAAACCCCGGTTGCACTCTCCCTGGCTAGCCAGTTGGCGAAGACCGGCCAGGTCACGGTCTTTCTCACACGCGGCCACGGCGGTCGTCTCTCCGGCCCAATTCAGGTCGATCCATCCGTTCATGATGCCGGCGATGTCGGAGACGAAGCGCTTCTACTGGCCGAGATCGCGCCAACCTGGATCTCACGCGACCGAGGCAAGGGTGGGATCGCCGCCCGTGATGCCGGAGCCGAAATCATTATCATGGATGACGGCTTTCAAAACCCTGGCCTCACCAAGACCCTTTCCCTCGTGGTTGTCGATGGCGGCTATGGCTTCGGCAACGGGCGAATGCTGCCGGCCGGCCCGCTGCGGGAACCCATTGCCCAGGGGCTTGAACGGGCCAGCGCCGTGGTACTGATCGGTGTGGACGAAACCAAAATCACCGAGTCTTTGCCAAAGCACTTACCAGTCCTGCGGGCCACGATCTCTTCCATCGCCCATGACCGGCTCCGGGCGGGGGTGTCGGTACTCGGTTTCGCCGGTATCGGACGACCGTCGAAATTTCGCGCCAGCCTGGAAACACTAGGCCTGGAAATCACACATTTCAAAACCTTCGCGGACCATCATTCCTACACGGCGAACGAGATCCAAGCGCTTCTCAGCGAGGCGGAGAGGTTGGGGGCAGTGCCGGTCACCACGGCCAAGGATCATGTTCGCTTGCCCGCCGACGTAAGGAGCCGGATCGAGCGTTTGGATATCTCTGTAAGGTGGGAGGATGAGGAGGCGCTTTTGCTCGTCCTAAAAAAAGGCCTCGGTCATGGCCAGGGTTGATCAGCGCCTGACGCCCTCACCGTGGCACAAGCGCTTCGTCACCTGGCCACTATCGGGCGGGGCGACATGGCTGGGCATTCGGTTGATGCAATTGCTGCCGATCGACACCGCATCGAATTTGGGCGGCGTGATCGCGCGGGCCATCGGCCCCTTGCTACCAATCAGTAATCGAGCCCGACTCAATCTTCGCGACAGCTTCCCCGATTGGGATGAGCCCCGGATCGAAGCCACCATCCGCGGCATGTGGGAAAATCTCGGCCGGGTCGCCGGGGAGTTCGTGCATCTGCAACATCTCGATGTGAGTGGCGATGATCCTCGGGTTGAAGTCATTGGCCGCAAACATATCTGGAACTTGCGCGATGACGATGCGCCGGGGATTTTTTTCTCCGCTCATCTAGCGAATTGGGAGCTGTTGCCAAAGCTGGCCGCCCCCAATGGGATCACCATGCACAGTGTATATCGGGCGATGAATGCGCCCTTGGCGGACAGGATTTTACGGCAGTCGTCGGGCCGTCATGAGGACGAGTTGATCGCCAAAGGGCCTACGGGGGCGATGAAACTGGCGCGAATCATGCGCAACGGCGGCCATATCGCCCTGTTGGTCGATCAAAAATTAAACGAGGGCATCGATGTTCCATTCTTCGGCCGACCCGCCAAGACCGCACCGGCCATCGCCCTGTTTGCCCTGAAATATCGTTGTCCAGTGGTCCCAGCGCGGGTCGAGCGGCTTGGTGGCGCCCGCTTCCGGGTGACCTTCTGGCCACCGATCACCCTACCGGATAGCGGTGACCCCAAGGCTGACACCCTAGCGCTGATGACCGATATCAACGGATGGCTGGAAAAATGGATTCGCCAGACACCAGAGCAATGGCTCTGGTTGCATCGACGCTGGGGCAAATAACGTCGACATAACCTATGGTTATTGTATCAGGGTGACCCGAGGTCACGGCATCGGCGGGACCAGCAAGCCGGCGTCCAAGCGCTGATCGAACCAATTGATCCGCCAGTCAAGATGCGGGCCGGTCGCCCGGCCGGTCGCCCCTATCGTTCCAAGCCGGTCACCCTGACGCAACTGGTCGCCCGGCTGCACCTCGACACGCGCCATGTGCAGAAAGGTTGAACTCAAACCGTGGCCATGGTCCAGGATAATGGTTCCACCAGAATAAAACAGATCCGGCTCGGCCAAGCGCACGACCCCATCCGCCGGCGCCACCACAGGCGTACCCACGGGGGCGGCGACATCGATACCGTAATGCGGCCGGCGCGGCTTGCCGTTCAGCACCCGCTGCGAGCCATAGACACCGGAAATACGGCCCCAGGCCGGCCATTTGAAACCAGTCTTGAAGTATGCCACCGGCGTGTCTTGCATGCGCGCGGCCTTGATTTGAGCGCCTTCCCGACGAATCCGTGCCAGGATCTCCAGCGGCGGGGACACCGTCTTCGGCGGCAAACCATCGATCCGTTGAATGTCGTAGTGCCGCGCCTCAACGCTAAGCTGGCGCCGGTCAACCGTGCCATCCGGCGCTGTTATCGCCAACGCCGCGGCCGTAGCGTCACGGTTGAAGCCGAAAAGAAACCGACCATCCGGCGCCACCCGAACCGCACGCCCGTCCAAGGTAACGATGCTGCCCGGCATGGTGGTTCCGATCACCAACCCGCCTTGGATTAAACGACCCTCCAACCGACTTGCGGCAAAAGCCGGGGCAATCGTTACCGTCATGGCCGTTACCGTCATGGCCATGACGGTCTGGGCGATCAAGGTGCGCCAGTGCCCTACCTCTCCAGTCATCGCCACCGGGCCCTCAAAACAGCGTTTCCTGCGCCTCAGGCGGAGCATCGCCGCGGGAGCGCACACGTTTTGATCTTGCGCCAATCACCGCCGTCGCCTCGCCATCTCGGAATTGCAGCGTCACCGGCTGGCCGGATTTCGTCTCGGATGCCGCCATCACCGGGACCCCGGCATCGTCCCGCACAAGGGCAAACCCCCGTTCCAATGTTCGCTCGAAAGAGCCAGACCTGAGCAAGTCGTCAAGCCCGCCAAGCTTGATCGTAATATCCGAAATCACCCGATCGACCGCTCCTTCCAATCGATCGCCGGAACGGTGCAGGTCAACCGCCGCTTGACGTGCGGCCCGGGCAATCGGCTCCGGGCGAAGCTGCGTGGCGGCTCTGTCCAACAACGTTTGACCGCGTTCAAGCCGGCGATCGCCAACACTGGTGAGGCGCTGTTCGATAACTGCCAGGTTCCCGAACACCTTGGCTAGCTGAGTTTCTGGGCGCGGCAATCTGTCTGCCAGCCGCGCCACTTGCAGCGCCCTTTGGTCGAGATCTCGCATCACCGCCGCGCGCATCCGCTGATCCAGATAGTCGACGGTTTGGGCTCGGGTTTCGATCAACGATCGCGGGTCCCCAAGGCCTCGGGCATAACCCTCCAGCCGGGTGCGCGCCTCGCCTAAGTTTCGAGAAATGGCGTTAAACAGCCGCCCCTCGTCATCCATCACCTGCGCCAACAGTTCGACGCGCACCGGCACCGCGACTTCCGCCGCCGCCGTCGGTGTCGGGGCTCGGTAGTCAGAGGCAAAATCGATCAACGTGGTATCGGTCTCATGCCCCACAGCGGAGATCAGCGGTATCTGGCTTGCTGCCGCCGCGCGCACCACCTCTTCCTCGTTAAACGCCCAGAGGTCTTCCAAACTGCCGCCGCCACGTGCCACGATCAGCAGATCCGGGCGCGGAACCGGGCCGTCCTCGGCAAGAGCGTTGAAGCCTTCGATGGCGGCGGCAATCTGAGTTTTCGCGGCGTCGCCTTGAACCAGCACCGGCCAGACCAGCACATGGACCGGAAATCGGTCAGTCAGGCGATGCAGAATATCTCGGATGACCGCCCCAGTCGGCGAGGTGACAACCCCGATTACCCGGGGAAGGTAGGGCAGCGGACGTTTATGCTGCTCGTCGAATAACCCTTCCTCGGCCAATCGGCGGCGCCGATCCTCCAGAAGTTTGAGCAGCGCACCCTCGCCGGCAAGCTCCATCTGCTCGATCACCATCTGGTATTTCGAACGCCCAGGATAAGTGGTGATCTTACCGGTACAGATGACCTCCATGCCCTCTTCCGGACGGATCGACAGACGCTGTGCGTTGCCGCGCCAGCACACCGCGTCCAGCACCGCCTTGTCGTCCTTCAAGGTGAGATAGATATGCCCGGAGGAGGCATGACTGGGACGCGAGATCTCGCCGCGCACCCGCACCCGGTCGAAGGATGTCTCGACCGTGCGTTTCACCTGATTCGATAGCTCGCTGACCGAAAGTTCGGGCAGATTGTCGAGGAGTTTCGTGGGCCTGTCCTGCATGCGAACAATCTATGCTACAAGGCGCGAAATCGGAAGTTCGAGGAGCGCCTGGCATGAAAATTCTCGTCATCGGTTCTGGCGGGCGCGAGCACGCGCTGTGTTGGACCATAGCCATCTCGCCGCTATGCGACGCGCTGTATTGCGCGCCCGGCAACGCCGGCATAGCCGAAGAGGCGATCTGCGTGGCGATCGCCGCCACCAACATTGACGGTATTGTTGAATTCGCCCGCTCAAAAGAGATCGATTTCGTGGTGGTCGGGCCGGAGGACCCGCTGGTCGCCGGCCTCGTCGATAGACTGGATGCTGCAGGAATAAAATCCTTCGGACCAAACGCCGCGGCCGCCGCGCTGGAAGGCTCGAAAAGCTTTACCAAGGAATTCTGCCAACGACATGCGATTCCAACCGCCGCCTTCCAACGTTTCGATTCGCTGGAGCCGGCGCTGACTTATATCCGCCAACAAGGAGCGCCAATCGTCATCAAGGCCGACGGGTTGTCAGCCGGCAAGGGCGTGACCGTCGCGCTAAGCCTCGCCGAAGCCGAGGCTGCCCTGGTCGCCGCTCTGCGCGACGGCGCTTTCGGCGCTGCCGGTAGTCAGGTGGTGATCGAGGAATTCATGATCGGCGAAGAAGCCAGTTTCTTCGCCCTGGTCGACGGCAGCCACACGATGCCACTAGTCGCCGCGCAGGACCACAAACAGGTTGGTGATGGCGATATCGGACCAAATACCGGCGGTATGGGAGCGTATTCGCCGGCGGCGGTGATCGACGAGGCGATGACCGCACGGGTGATGAAAGAAATCATCACTCCAACGGTCGAAGGTATGGCGGCTGAGGGCAACCCGTTCAAGGGCGTGCTCTATGCCGGCTTGATGATCACCGCCAAGGGCCCGCAGCTGATTGAATACAACGTGCGCTTCGGCGATCCGGAATGCCAAGTCCTGATGGCTCGGCTCAAAAGCGACCTGGTGCCAGCGCTGATCGCCTGCCATGATGGGCAACTGGCGCATGTCGATCTAAGATGGGATGACGATGCCGCGATCTGCGTGGTCATGGCGACGAACGGCTACCCCGGCTCCTACCCCAAAGGATCGCCGATCAGCGGCCTTGAGAACGCCTCGCAAGACCAAGCGGTCACGGTATTTCATGCCGGCACCCTGCGCGGTCTGGACGGTCAAGTGACCGCAAATGGCGGACGGGTGCTTGGCGTGACAGCACGGGGCGGAGATATTCGTCTGGCCCAAAAAATCGCGTATCAGGCCATCGACCGAATTGAATGGCCCGGTGGATTTTGCCGTCGCGATATCGGCTGGCGCGCCATCGATCGATTGGGTTAGCGGATAACCACTTCAAGGTTCCCCGGTCCCGGCGAATGTCCTTGATCGACTTGGCCGCACCCGTCTGTCGTGTCTGCGGTTTCTGTCTCATCTTCGTTCCCTTCAGAAACTACGATGAGCTTGGCGACGGATTCCGATTGACTGACCCCAACGATCTGGATTGTCCAACTCCTACTGACCAAGCTCGATAAAAAACTCGCGAGCCTTTTTAGCATCGCCCTGAGCGCAGAAAACGATATCGACCTTCGTCGTCATGCGGTACCTCCATCAATCGGGCGTAGATTCTCATCAAGGCAAAACACCAGAAAACAAATCTGTTAATAGTCTGATTCACAAACAGATCAAATACGGTACGTTTAGGTCGCTCCCCTAGGGCAGTTGACAGTAGATGCCGTTTTCTCATTTCGCATTTAACGGGGGCACAGAAATAGTTGTGAAGCCATGGAAATCGGCGCATCGTCCAGCAAAGTGGAGAGAGTCGTGTTACCACCACGAACTCTAGCGTTCACGATCACCCCGTTGTCGCCAGTGAAGCAAACGTTAATGTGGACTTGGCTTGAGGTGTTTGGAACTGCTTTAAAAATTGGTTGATCGGCACCCGGCGCGACAGTCCAAGACGCAGCTGTGTTTGCAGGACACGCCACGGCGAAGGAACCGCCCCAGCCTTCGCCCAATGGTGCCCGGTAAAATCGCACGACGTTGGCACGGCTTGATTTAGGCGCACAGGGCGTCACCAGCGTTTCAACGGTTCACCCCTTGCCCTGGCGAACGGCAGGGCCGAAGCCTGAGGTCGGTCGACGGCGACAATGGCCGAGAATGACGACAAATTGCTCCTATTCCTCGCCCATCGACCACAGAGAACTTGCTCAGGCGTGGGTCTGGCGTTCGCCGAGACGGCGGTTGAGTTTTACCGGACACCCGTCGGCAAAGGCCGGGATGGCAATTTTTCAGATGGGCCCGCCACCTCTCAAGCGTAAATCAGCTTATTTCGACCTGAACGATCGGCGCCGCGCATGTGGTAGATGCGGCGCTCGGAGTGGTCGGGAACCTTCATATTATTGTATAACTCACGCGCCAGCTGGTGATCGAACACGCTGGTGGTCGGCATGAAGCGCATAGTCATGCCGCGTCGCGGGTTCGGCGAGGTGTTGGGCTCGGAGCCATGCACCAGGAAGACATCATGCAGCGAGATCTGGCCCCGCTTCAAAACCAGATCCACCGCCTTTGACTCATCGTATTCCGTCTTCAGCAATTCCTGGTTCAAGGTCAGCTCGGTGCTGGGATTCGTCTCGTGCTGCAGTAGGTCTTGGTTCTTGTGCGAGCCCCGGATGATCCTAAGGCATCCGTTCTCCGGCGTTGCGTCGTCCACCGCCAGCCAGACTGTACAGGTGGCCAGCGGGCGGATCGGCCAATACTCGCCATCTTGATGCCAAGGCGTCGCCTTGCCGTTGCCCGCAGGCTTCGCGAAGAAGCTTGAATTCCACAGCGCAATATCCTGGCCGATCACCTGTTCGACCATGTCGAGGATCTCATCATTGCGGCAATAATCCGCGAACCCCTCATCATATTGCAGGATCGCTGCACAATAGTCGCGAAACTCTGGGTTCTTTTTCAGCAGCGCGGCATGCCGTTCCTGGATCGCCTCGATCACATCGTCGGGCATGGTGAAATCGGGGATGACATAGCCATCCTCGTGGTATTTGGCGATTTGCGCTTCGGTCAGCATGGCCGGTGCTCCTCTGGAATATTTAGATCCCCGTGATTTTAAAACGAAAACAATTGATAACCCAACCCCCACGCGAAAAACTCCCGCTGGCTGATCGCCCTTGGCGCCAGGCCCGTTTCTGCCCCGTGTCGCCCTCCGTCCCAGTGGCTGCCACCTCTCGACGTTTCCTTTCGATGATCGTTTATTAAGTCGCACGATTGAGTCCCGGTTTTAGCCGCGATTTAGCGTCTGCTTTGGCCTGTTTGTTAAATTTTTCACACTTTCAACGTTCGCTCAAAGAATCACCGCAGCGACCCTGCCCTTGAAATTGACGCACGACCACCAACTCTCAGTTTGCGCGTCAGAGGAACGCCTCAGTCAAGCTGGCACGTGGACGCTCTTGATGGCGGACGCCCACCAGCGCCCCTCTTTTTCAGCTTTTATCCAGTAAAAACTACGTAATGCCGTCGAGTGGGAAATTCGGATTGTGGCGATAACAAACCCATAGTTGAACAATTTTAATTCGCTGAAACGATCGAGCATCTAGCGGGGCAAATCCCTTTTGAACAGACCGTCGGCATGCCCCGTCAGAGCACCGACACTGAATACGGACTGTAATACTCGACGACGAGAATGTAGCGGCCGCTCGCGGCGTGAAGGTTATCATAAACCGCCGGTTACGCATCAGGGTTGATGTGAGTCAGCCCCCTAACGATCAAAGCAAGGTCGTAAAACGGTCCACCCGAGGCTCCAGGGTCGAGCCCAGATGCAGGGTCAGCCCTTAATCTTCGCCAGTTCCGGTGCAGCATCCGGATTGCGCTCGATTGCCGCGAGTTCCATATCCGGTAGCAGCCGGCGCAACGCGTGCATGTTCATTCCGGTATTGGCACCAAATTCCATCGCCGAGCCGATCCTCTGAACCCGGCTCAAAACTTTTGACATCAGATGGGTGCGCCCGGCGAGCAACGCGTCGTCTTGGTTACGTCCGACTATATTCGGAGCCGAACTCACCGGCCCAAAATACCTCTTGCGGGGTGTCGAACTCCTTGGCCACGTCTCAATCTCCCTTGAACACGGTGTGTTCCACGATCCGAGGCCTTTCCTGGACTGCACGGTTCAGTTCTCGCCAATCGGGGTGAACGTCAAGCAAAGCGACGACGTCCCCCATCCGAAATTCCGGATTTTCCGGATAGAGCGCTTCGATAACGCGGCGGATCAACGCAAAATCGCCGGGCTCATCCAAGGTCCAACGCTCTGCCGAAAGATTGGATTCATGAACGACGCTCAGCAATCGAAACCGTTGCGGATTGCGATAGAGGAAAGGCGTTACATGTTCCCGGTCATAAGGGTTCGTCGCCTCACGTGCCGCGATCTCCAGGACTGACCGGCTAAATATTTCAGCATCCAGTCCCGCCGGATAGCTGCGCGGGATACCATTGGTAGCGTAGTCACAGGCCGGGGCCGCCTCGCGATAGCGGCGGATCAACAGATCGATCACCTCCGGGTCGGCCAACGGGCAATCCGCGGTCAACCGCACCACAGTATCAGCGACATGAGCTTCGGCCGCCTCTTGAAATCGGCCGAGAACATCATTCTCGGATCCCCTGTAGAGACCAAACCCACCGGTCTCGGCAAAGCTGGCGACGGGGTCGTCGGCGGCATTGGTCGTCGTCGCGATGACAATCCGGTCGATCGCCTCTACGCGGGACACGCGCTCCAGTTGATAGGACAGCATCGAGCGCCCCATCACGTCGAGCAGCACCTTACCCGGTAGGCGAGTCGAGGTCATGCGAGCTTGTACGATGGCGACGGTGTTCAAGGATGCGCTCCGGGCGAATAGGACCGCCTGGAGTTTATCACGAATTCACTGGAACGCTGGCATCACCTGCTGGCCGAAACGACGCATCGAGGTGAGATTTTGATCGTGATCCATGTCGCCGAACCCGGTTTGGCAGAGCAGGTGGCGCACGCCAACGTCGCGCAGTTCGGCGATTTGTTCGCGCACCCGCGCCGGAGCGCCGAAGATCGATCCCGTCTCCATAGCCATGGCCACACCATCGCCATGGCTGACCATCGGATCGGTCCAGGCATTCAGGCTCTGTGGATCGATCTTAAAGTCCTTCGGGTTGAAAGCCTCACGGACATGCATCATGTGTTCCCGCGTCCGGGTTAACAGTCCGGCCAACTCGTCCTCGGCCTGGGCATCGGACTCGGCCACATAGACGTTGCGCCAAAGGGCGCTCTGCTCAAGCAATCGCTCGCGGGTCGCCGCATCATGGCCGCCCTCCTCCAGCCCGGCCTGGTAAAGCGCCCAGCGTTCACTGATCCGTTCGACCGGCAGCCGCGCGGTCAAGATCGGAAAGCCAAGTCTGCCGCATTCGGTGAACGATGCTGGCGAGATCACACTGCGCCACAGCGGCGGCCCCGGCTGCTGCACCGGTTTTGGCCGAATCTCGGGAATCGAGAGCGTGTGAAACCGACCTTCATAATCCAGCGGCGCCTCACTCCAGGCACGCTGGAGGATGTCGACCGCCTCCTCCATGCGCGCTCGACTGTCATCGCTACGAAGACCATGGCCGATGAATTCATACTCGTTGTAGATCGTTCCCTTGCCGACCCCGACATCAATCCGGCCACCCGAGAGGTTATCGAGCAAAGCCAATTGCGTCGCCAGACGGACGGGATGATGAAACGGCATCTGGACCACCGCGAAACCGATGCGGATGCGCTCGGTTTTCATCGCCAGCGCCGCGGCAAACAGGATCGCGTCATTGTAGACGCTTTCGCCGGTGAAATAATGCTCGGTCAGCCAAGCGTCGCCGAATCCAAGCGCCTCGGCTTCCTGAACCTGCTCAATGATCTGGCCAATCCGCGCCGCGTCCTCGTCCGGCGAGGGCGACAGTGCTAGGGTGAGCCATCCGAAACGCATGTGGATCTCCGATCCTGACAATAGAGGAACCCAAGACTGGTGCCACGGCCAAGCGCCGTCAACCACGCGCGTTCGAGATCGCCAACATCTGCTCGACAACACGCGCCGCGCCATTTCCATCGACCAGACGCGCCGCCGCATCGGCAAGGCTGGCTCGCCGTGCCGGATCATCCGCCAGCGCCAATATCCCCGCCGCGATCGCAGCGGCATTTTGGTCTTCCAGACGCCCTAGCACCAGAGCTGCCCCGGCATCCGCCAGACTAGCGGCTACCGGTTCCTCGACCGGTGCGGCGGTGGCAAGCAACATCGGAGTTTGAAACAGCGCAAGCTCCCATACCGTCGAGCCGGAGGCCGACAGAGCGATGTCACACCAGCTGATTTGCCTTTCCATGTCCTTAATATCAAAAAGTATTTTAATTCCGTTATGGTCGGCTGCCGCCTCACGCAGCGCATTGAGGCGCGGATTGGCCCCGCCGACAGCTACCCGGGCCTGCAGATCAAGATCCGGAGCCCGCTGTTGCAGCACCGCCAACGCCGCGATCACCTTAGCGGTATGCCCGCCCAGATCAGCGCCGCCGAGCGTGACCAGTATCCGGTTGGCCCTTACCGGCATACCCCTTACCCAGTCCTTCCAGGCGCTGAGCGCACCGCGGATCAAGGCGTGGCGCGGTCCAAGCATCAACGCGGCGTCGGTCTTGTCAGCATAGTTCTCGGCCCGAGCATGCAGATTTTGGTTCAGCAACGCCTGCACCGGATAACCATCGTGGCGCGCGTCATCGTCGATCATCAGTACCGGCCGGTCGGATTGCCCAGCAGCCGCCATGTAATCGGGTCCAAACCCGTAACCATCAATGACGATCCATGCAGCGTCTTGAGCGGCCGCCGTCTCGCCAAGCCAGCCACCGCTGTCTTGTTGCGCGGAAACGATCCGGCTGCTGGCCCCGACGGACGCCATCCGCTCGGCTAATCCGTCGGGCAAGTCGCCCGACACGATGACCACCTCGCCGTCGCGCTGACGCCAAGCCTCGGCCAAGGCCAGGCAGCGCATCAGGTGGCCAACCCCAACGCGAGGGCCGGCATCGGCGCGGATCAGCAAAACCCCTATCGACATACCAAGCCTATCCTCCGGGCGGTTCCGACCTGACGTCTTGCCGGCGGGTTCATCAACCACGAGACGTCCTCTATCTTCATCAGTGCGAATTACGCACACTTGACTGATAGTCGAAACCGTAAACAGTGATGGATACCACCATGGCGAAACCCTTCAGCATCGACGGACGATCGATTGGGCCAGAGCACCCGCCTTACATCGTCGCCGAGATGTCGGGCAACCACAACGGCGAGATTGATCGGGCGATCCGCCTGATCGACGCGGCCAAACAATCCGGCGCCGACGCGGTTAAGTTGCAGACCTATACCGCTGATACCATCACCATCGATCACGATGGCCCGGGATTTGTGCTGGAGGGCGGCCTTTGGGACGGTAGACGCCTGTACGAACTTTACCAGGAAGCCCATACGCCTTGGGAGTGGCATGAACGACTGTTCGAGCACGCACGCCAAATCGGCATCACGTTGTTTTCCGCGCCCTTCGATCCCACGGCAATCGATCTGCTCGAGTCCCTTAACACGCCGGCCTACAAGATCGCCTCGCCGGAGGTTATTGATCTGGACCTGATCGAGCGCTGCGCCACGACCGGCAAGCCATTGATTATCTCTTCCGGGATGGCGTCTTTCGAGGAAATTTCTGAGGCCGTAGCCACCGCGAGCGCCGCCGGCGCGACGCAAGTTCTAGTCCTGCATTGCATCAGCGCCTATCCAACGCCGCTGGATCAATCGCATCTTTCGACTATTGGCGATCTTTCAGCCCGCCTCGGAGCCCCGGTTGGATTGTCTGATCATACGCTCGATACCTTCGCCGCCGCGGTCGCGGTTGGACAGGGCGCGGTACTGATCGAAAAACATTTTACCCTGGCCCGGGCCGATGGCGGCGTCGATAGCGCTTTTTCACTGGAACCGGACGAGTTGAAGCGCCTGGTCGAGGACAGCCGCGCCGCCCATGCCGCGCTTGGCCGACCGAACTACCGCCCGAACGAAGCGGAACAGGTGACGCTTATCGCCCGCCGCAGCCTCTACGTGGTCGCCGATATTCGTGCCGGAGAGCCACTGACGCAGGCCAATGTCCGGTCGATCCGGCCAAACCTTGGTTTAGAGCCGCGACATCTTACATCCGTACTCGGCAAAACAGCGGCGCGGGACGTGACGCGCGGCGAGCCTTTGGCCGCCGACATGGTCCACGGTCTCAAGCTCTGATTTTCCTTGATGACTATTCCCGACATTCAACAAGGTTTGCAAACCGCCCTTCTCCTGCACCTGCGCGGCGCGGCATCAGACCGGCGTTACCCTGATCAAAAACATCGCGCGGGCCAGGAAACGCCCGGGGTTCCAAAATAACCTGGGCCAGGCTTTGGAGGCGATAGGCCGAACCATGGAAGCCAAAGCGGCTTACCGCTAGGCCTTGTCACATGATCGCAACATGACCGACGTGCCATCAAATCTCGGCGCTATTCTACCGAACCGAGGCAAGACCTCGAATGCCATTCAGGCATTATCCAAGGCGATCCGTTTCCTCTACATCAACTACATGGAATAGTTGGGCGGCGAGCAATGTTTTCATGCGGCGCTGGCGGTCCAGCCACTTTACGCCGCGCCGCATGCCGGGTTAACCGAGATCGATTTTCTGCAAGACCAGATTGCCGAAGCCCTGGCACATTCCGCCCGCGCCTTGGAACTGACGCCAGGGGATCCGCAAATTCGCTCCCGCCGGGCGCTGCAATTGCTTACCGCTGAGCATATTCAGCAGGGTTGGGCATTCTGCGAGGCCCGACTGGAGGCTCGGGACGCAATCGAGCATCGAGGTCGCCCGCCGCGTTGGGATGGCGCGCCGCTATCCGAGCGCAACCTGGTTGTCACAGCCGAACACTGCGTGATCGAGTGTGATGCACGGTTGCTGGGCGTGTTCCGCCGGTCATTCCCAATCGCCACGGTAGAGCCGGTGCAGCCTTCCTATGCGGCATGGCGGCGCTGCAGGCACAGGCGTAATAGCCGGCCGCAAACCTGTTCATTGGCGCCATCCAGATCGACCCCATGCGGGCGGACTTCCAAGCCAATCCTTACCCTGCCCAAGCGCAAAGCAGAAATCTCGAAGCGGTACCAGCCCCGCGCATGCGGGCCGTGCTGTTATAGCCGGTGGAGCCCAGCATCGCCTTCAGTCTTGGCCAGCTCGTTGATCAGGCCGGCCGCCGTGGACCGGCGCATACCGCCTTTCGGACATCGCCCGATCTGCAACCGGGCCATGTATTGTCCTGGATCGAATTCGGCGCGATCGCACGGCTGACCAACCGACCCGAGGTGAGTAATACCGCGTTGCTCCACGCCCTTAAGCCGGACCCGCAAGCGCCGCGCGCCTGAAACGCCTTTGGAATCATCAGTTGCTCTCTACGACTTGAAGACCGCACGTGCCAAGGTCAGGAGCATCGCGTTCACACCCGGTCGGTCAATCCGGCCACGATCCCGAAACCCGACGCGCTTGAGTGCGATATTCGCCGACCAGTTATCGCGTCCAGGCGCGGCGACAATCCGGTCGACGCTCTGATCCTCGAACTGCCGCACCACGAAAGCGCGGATCATCACCCGCCCGAGCTTGCGGTTCACCAGATCTGCCTCGCCAATCAAAAAATCGATCCCGCGCGTGGCGTTGGTCACGCCCTCGATTGCCTGCCAAAACCGGCTTGGGTCCCGCACTGCCCAATAACCGTGGATATATCCCACCGGGCGACCATCGACTTCGAAGATGCAGGCATCCATCTCCTCGGGAACCGCCACCCCGTTTTCGAACCCCTGCAGGATTGGATCCGTCCAGTCGGTCTGCCACCAGCGCCTAACATGCGGGACCTCAAGCCAGGCCCGAAGTAATTCAAGGTCCATGGCGGTGATTGAACGAAAGCTAAAGTCGGGATCGGACATGACGGGATATCAACCGGATTGATTGGCCGACATTGCGGGCGCCGGCGGTTCACATTCATGCGGCCAATCGCGCTACGATGTCTAGAGCACCCATCTTCTAGGCGCCGCCTCCAGGTGATGAGAAGCCAGGATCAGGAGCGAGACCGTGCTGCAAGACGCCGACCATCGATGCCAGATGGTGGGGAGCGAGCCGGTAGCCACCGAGTTCGCCTTCTCGCTACCCTGAACCACGCTCTCGCACGCCTATTGTCAGACGCATCCGATTTTCCTCGCGGTCGAGTGATTGCAGGTTACCAAAAAACACTTGATACCAGCCGCCTGCGGCCTCAGATCTTAGCCGTTGAGCTTTTTAATTAAACGCCCACGTAAACTGGAGCGACGCCCCATGATCCTCACCATACCCCATCAGCGGATCGCCATTGCTCTTTTAGGCTTTTTTATCGCAGCCGTTTCGCCAGCGTGGCCGGTCATTGCCTTCTCCTCCAGCTCGACAGGTTCAAGCAACGGTGACCTGTATCTGCGCAAAGGCGACGCGGCAGCAATCAAGAAACGCTTCGGTGATGCAATCGACGCCTACCGCAGGTCCGGCGGTACCGTGAAGTGGAATAAGTGAAACCCAGGCCCGCTCGGCGCTTCGGGCTGTCCCGTCATGGACCTATCCAGCACCTTGATCGGTCTTGCGGCTTCGGCAGCGATATTCGCCTGGGCCAACTGGCGCCAACGTCGAGAGCGCGACAAGATCCCCGGCGAGGTAAGCCTTCTGCCCCTGACCTTGATCCAAATGGCTGCGATCGTCGCTATCGTGGTATTGGCCGGCCACTTGATAAGCTTGGCGACCGGCGTGACGTTCCACGGTCGAATGAATTACTGACCCGCGCATTATTGGTACACAAATTACCGACGCCCGAGTTGGGTACCACCGGCCGCTTTTTGCGAACCCCGGTTAGGGCGCGATCGGCTTAGTCGGAATGCCCTCAATTAGATTGAATGAGAGACGAATTCACAATTCACACCGAGCCAGGTAGTGGTTCAATATTCATTGATTCGACGCTACTGCGTCGACCCTGGCGCGCGCTGCTCACGCCTCGTCACTGTCCGAGGTAGTTTCGATAACGCTGAGCCAATCGCTTCGCGCAACATCCAGATCGCCGTCCGATTGCAGCAAGATCCTGCGTTCCAAAACCGCAGGCGGGTATTGCTTGAGAAGCATCAGGCTGACCCCGCGGTCCAAGTACAGCGCCGGGTCATTCGGCGCAAGGAAATCGCCGGGCCCTGAATTTGTGGCTCGCGCACGGACTGACATGCCCGAGCATGGCGGCGCGAAGATCCACGCTGTCAACCGCCAGCTCGCGCGCCATGGCACCGGAGCGCGACGCCACCTCCTCAAAGACATCCAACTCGGCCAACGCAATCACCCGGCAATGGCGGCCGATGCCGGCCCAAGGGCGAGAGCCGTATCAAACAACGCGGCGCCCAACAGTGCGGTGGCAATGGGCCAAGCCATCACGAAGCATCGATCATGGCAGCGATCGTGGAGGTCAGGATCGCCAGATCTCGTTCCGTTGAAAGTCGATGATCCCCATCCTTGATCAGATACACTTGAACATCCCCACTCTCCACATGAGCGGCGATCTGAAGCGAGAGTTGGTACGGCACGTCCGGGTCGGCCATGCCATGCAGAAGGCGGATCGGCGCAGCGATCGCCAGCCGGTCCCGAAGCAACAGGTGGTTCCGCCCCTCCTCGATCAGCTTCATGGTGATCGTATAGGGCTCCTCGCCATAGGCCGTCGGTTCCTGGTGAATACCGTCTCGACGTAACGTCTCGCGCACCTCCTCGCTGAAATTGGGCCACATCAGATCCTCGGTAAAATCCGGTGCAGAGGCGATACCAACCAGGCCGGCGACCCGTTCTGGGCGCGCGACCGCCGTCAACAGCATCATCCATCCTCCCATCGACGACCCCACCAGGATTTGTGGCCCTTCGGTCTGAGCATCGATGACGGCTAGCGCGTCTGAATGCCACAACCCGATGCAGCCGTCCACGAAAGCGCCGGAGGACTGGCCATGTCCTTGATAATCGAACCGCAAGAAGGCCTGGCCGCGCGCCTTAGCAAAGCCTTCCAGCACCAAGGCCTTGGTTCCGGTCATATCCGAGGCGAAACCGCCCAGGAAGACGATTCCTGGTGCCCGGCCGGGGGTCCTGTGGTAAGCGATCAACGCGCCGTCCGGCTTAGTCAGGTATGATACCCGGCCGGCTGCAAAATCGTCGGAAGCTTCGGTCATTGTGCTATTCTTTCAGGCTCGGATATCGATACGGATGATACGCCATTGAACGACGTGTTTGAGCCACGGTCCAGAGCGCCTGATTTCAGCCCCACTGGCGGCGATTTCCAGGCCTTTCGGCCGCCGTTAGACGGCAAGGTCCCGACCGTAATGCAAGTATTGCCAGCGCTGCGCTCCGGTGGTGTAGAACGCGGAGCGGTCGATGTCGCGCGGGCGCTTGTCACCGCAGGTTGGAACGCCGTCGTGGTCTCCGAGGGTGGTCCCATGGCCTATGAATTAAAGCGGGTGGGCGCCACACATATAGAGCTCCCGATCGGGGCGAAAAACCCACTCAAATGGCGGGAGAATTTTGATCATCTGGTCAATCTCGCGTTCCAACACAATGTCGACCTCCTGCATGCCCGTTCACGCGCACCGGCCTGGATCGCCTGGCGGGCGGCGCAAAAACGCGGCGTGCCGTTCGTTACGACGTTCCACGGTCGTTATGGCGATTCCAACCCTTTGAAGAAACTTTACAACTCGGTGATGGGTAGAGGTGATCGGGTGATCGCTATCTCGCATTATATTGCTGGCGAAATCACCCGGCGATATAATATCGGTTCCGATCGTCTTCGGGTGATCCCGCGCGGTGTCGATCTCGAACTCCATGACCCGGACAAGGTATCGGCCGAACGGATGATCAAACTGGCCAATGAGTGGCGGCTCCCGGACGGTGTTCCGGTGGTCATGCTGCCGGCCAGGGTTACCCGCTGGAAAGGCCACGAGGTGTTGATTGACGCCCTTGCCGAACTCCGCGACCTTTCATTGCACTGCTTGGTCGTCGGGACCTATGAGGGCAAGGAACGATACAAGACCCGCCTCGAAGCGCGGATCGACAAGCTTGGTCTGACACCACACGTTCATTTGGTCGGACACTGTTCGGATATGCCCGCCGCCTACAAGCTTGCGGATGTCGTAGTATCAGCATCCTTGGACCCCGAGCCCTTCGGTCGGGTGATCATCGAAGCCCAGGCAATGGGCCGTCCGGTGGTCGCGAGCAATCATGGCGGCGCCGCGGAATCGATGATCGATGGCGGCACCGGATGGCTGGTGATGCCGGACGACCCGAAAGCGCTGGCCGCCGGTATTCGAAAGGCCCTGACTATGAGCGATGAGAACCGCGCCGATATGGCTGAGGTTGCGATCCACCATGCCCGGCGCAATTTCTCGCGCGAGGATATGTGCGCACGGACCCTCGCGGTCTATTGCGAGGTTCTCGGGCTGACGCCAACGGCGCTCTAAGCCTCGGCATGCCCGGTTCAGGTATTCTTGTCATTAAACTCGGGGCGCTCGGCGATTTCATCCATGCGCTCGGCCCGATGCAGGCAATCCGGGACCATCACGCCGAGGCGAGAATCACCCTTTTAACCCGCCCGACTTATCATGAATTAGCGCGCCGCTCCGACCTGTTCGACGCGATCCAGTCGGACCAGGAGCCGGAGATCTGGAATATCGCTGGGCTGCTTCGATTGCGGCGGTCGCTGCGATCAGCGCAGTACACCCGGGTTTACGATTTGCAAACCTCAGATCGAACCGGGCTCTATTATCGCCTGCTTGGCCCAGGCGCGCGGCCAGAATGGTCCGGGATCGTGCCGGGCTGTAGTCACTATCACCACTACACAAGGCCGACCCTGATCCACACCATCGACCGACAGGCCGAGCAACTGCGCATCGCCGGCATTCCAAACGTGCCTCGGCCCGACCTCTCCTTCATGGACGGCGTTATCGGGCGTTTCGACTTGCCGGACCGGTTCGTGCTTTTGGTACCCGGAAGCTCGCCGCGCATGGCGATCAAGCGATGGCCCGCTGCGGCCTATGGCGAACTCGCCGTCAGGTTGGCGCGGCGCGGTCTCACCCCCGTGGTGCTGGGCGGGGCCGAGGAAGCGGACGCAATCGCGGCGATCCTCGCCCTTTGCCCCGAAGCCATCAGTCTGCAAGGCCAGACCACGATCTTCGATATACCAGCGCTTAGTCGCCAAGCGGTTGGCTGCGCCGGGAACGATACCGGCCCGATGCACATGGCGGCGATGGCCGGCTGCCCGACGGTGGCGATTTTTAGCACCGCATCTTTTCCTGACAAGGCGGCCCCTCGCGGGGCCGCGGTCACGGTTCTGGTGCGTGCGAGGCTCTCGGATCTCCCGGTCGATGCGGTTGAGACGGCCTTGTTTAACACACCGCCGGGCGGCGGCGCTTAAGCGACCCTCAGTCGTGCCGGTCAGTGTCCCGCGCCACGAAGGTTTTACCGTCTTCGCCGCGCACCAGGTCAATCGGCTCGGGATTGCTCTGTCTGGACGGTGCACAGCCGGGGTCGGCGCGGCGGCCACGCCCTACCGCCTGTCTCAGCTTGTGCTTACGGGCACGATCCAGGCGGCCAACCAGTTTGAATCCATACCAAACCGCGACCAGGATCGCGATCAGCAGCAGTATCTTGTTGAAGCTAAAAAGCATCCAGCATTCTTAGAATAGATTTCCGCTCATGGGTAATTGTTTCGAGCCAAGGATAGGCAAAACCTTTGCCCCCGGCTAAGAAGGCCCGATGAGCAACCCGCCACCGACAGCTCCCGCCAAGCCTATCAGTGATAGCCGGCGCATCGCGAGCCTGAACCAAACAATGGCCGCGCATACCGCTGGCGAACCGTTGTGGGTTTTTGCTTACGGATCGCTACTCTGGGACCCGTGCTTTCAGTTCGACCATCGCGCACCGGCGCGGCTGCCGGGTTGGGTGCGGCGGACCTGTCTTTGGACCGTGCATGCCCGGGGGTCGCTGGCACAGCCCGGATTGTTCTATGGCTTGGACACAGAGCCTGACGGGTTTTGCGATGGCGCCGTATATACGCTGTCCCAGGAAAGCCTCGATCACGGGCTCGATCAGCTCTGGCGGCGGGAGATGCATGCCGCAGTCTATGTGCCGCGCTGGCTGACCCTGGAGACGGAACAAGGCCAGGCGCGCGCGCTCACCTTCGTGGTTAACCGGGCGCATGAGCAATATGCCGGAGCTCTCGACCCGGAAACCGCCGCCGACTATATCGCCAAGGCGTGGGGAAAGTTCGGTTCCTGCGCCGAATACTACGCCGCGACCGTAGCCGCGTTGCGTACGCAGGGTCTGGAAGACGCGGATTTGTTCGCGTTGCTCCGGCAGGTCGAGCAGTGCAGCAACCGCTGATCCGGCCTGGTGACCTCGGGCGGCTTGATCGCTACCCCGCGTTCTCTGAATCTGGCTACGCCATCCCGAGCGCCAAGGCCTCATAACGCACCACCGCGTGGATCCCTCGATCCTCGCGGCCAACAAACGCATGCCGATTTTTCCAGAACCCGGTGCAAGCACACATTGTCGCCGCGACTGAAGGCCACGATCGTCTTGCGGTCAAGCGCCTCGAACCCGTGTTGGCTGCATCGGTTGGCCGCTTCGGTAACGAGCCCTTGGCCGCGAGCATGCCACAGCTCACCTCGGCCACCGTCTCATCAACGAGAAATCACAACCCAGATTCGCCCATGAAAGCGCCGCTAACATGCCAGAGCGATGCTAATCCCAGTGGCCCAGCAGAACATCAAAAGCCTGGTTATTGGCGATGGGGTTGCGGGTGCCATATTTTCGGATATTCATCACCTCAGAGTCACCATAGAAGCGCACCATGTCGTTACGGTGGACCTCGGTGAACTGGCGCAACGATACCCGCGCCGTAACCAAGTCCACCGTCACCCGCCAAACTCCACACCATCGATCCGGCGGCGGCGCCAAAGATCGGAGCGCGCGAGCCGGGTAACCAGACCGTGCAAGGGTATTGGCCGAGGTTCGACGATTGGCAGAGGCGCCTGCTCCGGATCAGCGCCGCGCGCCAGATCCGCCAGGACCGGCCCCATCGCCGTCGCCAAGGCGACGCCGCGCCCGTTGCAGCCAAGCCACGAGAACACCCCTGGCGCCAAAACATGCAGCCGTGGCAGGTAGTCCGGCGTCATGGCCAGAAACCCGCTCCAGACATATTCCCATTCAACATCGCCAAGCTGCGGGAAATTGCGCTTCAGCCTCGCGCCAACAATAGATTTCAATCGCTCCTCAGAATTCATATCGAAGATCAACGAGGCGCCGCTGATCAGCCGACCCTGCCAATCATAGCGGGCGAATTGAAGATCCCCGCGCGTGTCCGACAATGCATGCCGGCCCGGCAGGACCGTTTTGCGAACATTGTCCGACAGTGGCGTAGTCGCCATTTGCCAGGTCTTGACCGGCACGAACGTACGGCGCAATCGCGGCCACAAATCATCGGAATAAGCATTGGTCGCCAGGACCACACGCTCGGCGGTAACCGACCCCAGTGGCGTGCGAACCACCCAGCCTTTAGGTCCACGCTCCAAGGCTGTCGCCGGCGTTTTCGTATGGATCCGTGCACCCTGTCCGGCCGCCGCTTTGGCCAGGCCCCTTGCATAGGCCATCGGGTGGACGGTGCCGCCCTGATGGGCGATCCAGCCGCCATGCCAGGCGTCGCTGCCAATCAGATTTGATAGCTGATCGCGGCTCAACAGATCAGCCTTGGCGCCTCGGCGGGTCCATTCCTCAAGTCTCTTTTCAACCAGGCGCATGCGTCCTGGCGAATGCGCCGGCTGTATCCATCCGTTCTGCTCTCCAGCTTTTTCCATGTCATGTCGGCGGATCAAGTCGAAGACTAAATTGGCGGAATCACGGATTAAATTGATCGTCGTCTCGCCCTTCTCGGGTCCAAAAACCCGGAGAATTTCCTCTGGGTCAGCTTTTGCCAGAGTCGGAATGGCCATGCCATTGTTGCGCCCGGAGGCCCCGAAGCCGATCTCGCTGGCTTCCAACACCACGGTATCCGTTCCCGGGGTTAAATGCAGCGCCGTCGACAGCCCGGTATAGCCGGCACCGACGATCACGACATCGGCGGTAACATCGCCGGCAAGGGGTATCGTCTCGCTCGCCGCCGGCGCGGTCGCGGCCCAAACGGAATCCGGCAAGGCTTCCGGAATAGACGAGGATGTGGACGAGGGAACAGAATTCATTGACACGCTGGGCTCCTCACTACCGCCGGATGGCTTAACCGGACCGTTCCTTCGCTTCCCCCGGCCGAGACGGCTAGGACAGAAGCGTCTTCAGGTCCAGATCCGGGTTTCCTACCACTGCCGCGGCTGGGCTTTGACCTGCCTTGATCAACCGGCTGGCGATCATATAGGTCGCCGCGTCGTTCATCGCATCGACCGCCAGCAATTCATCCCCGCGATAGTACCAGACCGATTGCCCGCGCTCTCGTTTTCCAGGCCGCACCAATGTTGAATCATATCCGGTGTTGAGCCCGGCTATCTGTAGCTTCACGTCGAACTGATCTGACCAGAACCACGGGTGCGGTACATAGGCTACCTCTCGTCCGGCTAGGGTCTGCGCGGCAGCCTCGCCCTGATCAACTGCATTCTGCACTGATTCAAGCCTCGCAATCTCGCTGCCGACAGGAAATCGCGCGGAATCACCAGCGGCGACAATATCAGGATCCGAGGTTCGGCATGCCGTATCAACAATGATGCCATCATCGACCTCTAGACCGGCGACAGCGGCAAGCTGGTCATTGGGTCGTATGCCGATACCGACAATCGCGAAATCAACAGCCAAGGTTTCGCCGGTATCAAGCTCCGCGACCGTCACCCGGCCAGCTTCGCCAATTAGCCGCTTTAGGCCCGTCGCCTCGCGAATCTTAACACCGTGCGCCTCGTGCAAATCGCGAAAGTAATCCGATGTCTCCGGAGCGGCGACGCGCTGCAGAATACGATCGGCCATCTCCAGGACCGTTACCTGAAGCCCAAGTTTAGCCGCCACCGCCGCCGCCTCAAGGCCGATATAACCACCGCCGATAACCAGAACCGATCGCCCATCAACGAACTCTTTCGCCATCGCGTCCACATCCCGCACCGAGCGCACGCTATAGACGCCGGCGAGATCGCCGCCTATCACCGTCGGCAAGCTGCGCGGTGTCGAGCCCGTGGTCAGCGCCAGTTGGTCATAGCCAAGCACCTCGCCATTCGACAGCCGCACCAGGCCGTTTGCCCGATCAATATCTTCGACCCTGACACCCAAACGCAGGGTAATATCATTCTCGGCGTACCAGCGTTCCGGGCGGAGAAGCAAGCGCGCCAGATCCATCTCGCCGAGCATGTATTTCTTGGACAAAGGGGGTCGCTGATAAGGAACCTGCGCTTCTTCGCTAATCAAGGTGATCGGGCGGGTATCATTAAGCCCGCGCAACTTTCCAATGAGGGAAACTGCAGCTTGCCCGCCTCCAACCACGATCAACATCCCTGTCACGATGGATTCCAATTCCGCTTCATTAGCCACTTTGAAGGCAGCCCTTGGCGCCGATCCAAAGCGGTCGTTCAGGCCCAGCCAGATGTCCCGCGCCTAAACGCCCTCATAGCATGGCGGCGGTTGACGTCAAGCAATCAGCGACTTTGACTCGTACCTCCCAGTCTGATCCATTCTGGGCGACTCAATCAGGCAAAAACTAGGAGCCCGCTCGATGAAAATCGCCGAACTCACCGCCATTGGCCCCGCTGAGCAAGTCGTTCATTGTGTCGAGGTTCCAGACATAGGCGCGCCCGGGCCGGATGAGGTCGCGGTCGACATGCTCGCCTGTCCGATCAATCCCGCGGATATCCTGCAAATCGAGGGGGGCTATGCCACCCGCCCGATCACCCCTTGCCGGATCGGCGCCGAGGGCGTGGGGCGGGTCCGCGCGGTCGGCCGCGAGGTTAGCGGTATCGCCGTTAGTGACCTAGTGATCAACCTGGCCCGCGACAATTGGGTGGCGGCGCAAATACTCCCGGAATCCAGCGTCATCAAACTGCCCGCCGGGATCGATGTCCAGCAAGCCGCTATGCTCAAGGTCAATGCCGGAACGGCGGCGTGCATGTTGTCCGACTTTGTTGATCTAGAGCCCAGCGACTGGGTGATCCAAAACGCCGCTAATTCCGGTGTCGGGGCCGACGTCATCCGGTTGGCCCGGCGGGCGGGATACAAAACCGTGAACATTGTGCGCCGGGACAGTGCGGTGGATCCCTTGCGTGCGCTGGGCGGCGACGTGGTTTTGGTCGAAGGGCCGGACCTACCCGCCAGAGTGGCCAGCGCCATTAGCGATGCCACCGGGGATACGGGCGGGGATATAGGCGAAGATACGAGCGGCGCAGTGCCCCGCCTGGCCCTTGATGCGGTGGCCGGGTCGGGGGTGGTGCAACTGGCGGACTGCCTGGCCGATGGCGGCGTGGTGGTAAATTACGGATTGCTATCCGGCAAACCCTGCCAGATCACCGCCGACCAGCTGATCTTTCGGGATATCAAGCTTGTCGGGTTCTGGCGCGGTAAGTCGCTGCAGACCCAAACTTATGCCGAAATCAGCGCGCTTTATGACGACTTGGCCAAATGCACCCTCGATGGGACCTTAGCAGTGGAGGTCGAGGCGACTTATCCACTCAGTCGGATCAGTGAGGCCTTGGCGCATGCCAAGCGCGAAGGCCGAAGCGGCAAGGTGTTGCTGTTGCCCAACGAGAGTTCCTCTTAAAAGCGCGGGCTTAAAAGCGGGCCTTCAAAGCCCAAAGCGGCTCCACAGGGCGCGGGCCTCGATGCTAGCAAGCAATTCGTCGGCCCAGCCGCCCCCCCAACCACCACCGCATTCAACCAGACCGCTGGGCCGAAGCCCCAGACGTCGCAACAGGCCTTCGGACGCCGCGTAGGTTCGGAACCGGACCTTGTCGCCATAGCGCCCGCGCATCACCGAGCGCATGTCATCCAGCCCGTCGATCAGGCCAAGTTCCAGAGCTTTCGAGCCGGTCCAGAACGCGCCGCTGAACAACTCACTCTCGTCGCCTTTAAGCCGCGCTCCCCGACGTTCCCGCACCCAGGCTTGAAAGCGTGTGAATATGTCGCGATGCAAGCTGCGCAGATGCGCCACATGCGCCGGATCCTCAGGTTGAAACGGGTCCAGCATACCCTTGTTCGGTCCGGTGGCGTACATCCGGCGCTCAACCCCAAGTTTGGCGATCGCCTGCTCGAAGCCGAACCCGGCCGAGATTACCCCGATCGAGCCGATGATCGAGCTGGGATTGGCGTATATTTCATTGCCAGCCAAGGCGATCCAATACCCGCCGGACGCCGCGACATCCTCACAAAAAACAAAGACCGGAATTTCCTTTTCACGGGAGAGTTCACGGACCCGCTGTTGGATCAGGTCGGACTGGACCGGCGAGCCACCCGGGGAATTGATCACCAGGGCCACTGCCTTGGTCCGCCGGCCGGAGAACGCCGCCTCCAACCTCGGGGTCAGCGTTTGCAGATTGAGGCCACGCCGCAGCGGGCCAGCATCGCCGATCACCCCGGAAAGCCGCACGACCGCGACCACGGGAGCGCGGCGACGGAACGGGTTTAGTCTTGCTAAAATCATCATGTCCCGAAGATAGGCATATCTCGGCACGTAACCAAGGGGGACACCAGCGTTACCCTCGAAACAGATCGCCATGGCTGGGTCGAGCATGCCTGCGGGTAAGATAAAGCAACATTACGCCCGGCACGCCAAAAATCAAAAAGGCCGGCGCCAGCAAGATTGACGACATGACCGGATGCCACAGGAACGGGTGGATGTGTCGGGCAATCGCCGGCTCCGCCAGCTTCAGGCTATCCGGATGTACCAAGAACCAAAACAGGCCCACGTCGATAACTTCAAAGACGCCGGACAGTATCCATTTGACCAGATCATGACAGAGAATGGCCACGCCAAGCGCCAGCAGAATCCAGCCAATAACCACTACCAACAGACGCATCTTCGCCACCGCCTTTTTCCATCACCCACGCCGCCCCGCTGCACCCGCGCCTTGGCATGGTGAGCACCGAGCTTTAAAGCAACCGGGAGGCAAAGCGCAAACCGTGCGAAGCAACCCGCCAGACGTTGCAATCGTGATCCTGCTTCGCTAGTGTCCGCCGCCGAGGAGGGGTGGCCGAGTGGTTGAAGGCGCACGCTTGGAAAGCGTGTATGCGGGTAACCGTATCGAGGGTTCGAATCCCTCTCCCTCCGCCAGATAATCTCCATAAATCATTGAAAATTATTAAACTATTTTGATACTGTATTGCCTCCCCCAACAATTTCCCCAACACCAATTCTTACGCAGCCGTCCACCAAGCGCATCTCTCAGCACAACATCATCATTTCACAGTGTTCCGGGTGTTCCAGATTTTCCACGCTCGATAACTCGCGGATTTGTGCGGAATACCGCATCAGAATCCAGGAACACCCAACTAAATATGAGGTGTTCCACGGGGTTCCAGCCCCCTCCTCTCGCTCGCGTAGTCGGAAAGAAAGCTCGCCGGCATTGTCCCGGCGCGGCGGATCCCATCGACTACGCCCCGATCTGCGCGATGATGTCTGGCGCGGAAATATAAAAATGGTGGGTGCTAACTCAGCCCATCAAGGGTTCCGACAAATTCAGACCCCGGGGTTTTTCTTTGCCCGCGACTCGGTATTCCAAAATATTTCAAAATTTTCAGACGGTCGCCCTACTCACCTAGCCGCGATCGGGAGCTGCCGTCCTATACCTTTTGCTCCACACCACCCCCGGCATTTTCGTCGAGGGGGGTATTTCACGCTCCAGGGGTGTCTCTCGCGTCCCTCGTGGCCGTCGGGTCGTCCTATTGGGCATCAGCAGCGCCAGAGGCCGCGACTTTTCGCGCTATCTATTCTGAAGTTACCGCGGCACCATCACGGGGGCGCGCACGACAATCCACCACCAGGCGTAGCTGGTGGCCAAGCCGGCGCACCTACCCGCATCTATAAGCTAGATTTAAACGGCAATCGGACAGATCTGGGAATCTCCATCGACGTAACACTTCAGCCGGGGGAAAAGCTACTGTCTTATGGGAATGGTGGTGGTGGGTTTGGCGACCCCACCAAGAGGGATATGGAACGGGTTCGTGAGCGCGTACGGGAAGGCTGGTTAAGCGCAGATGCGGCGCGAGAACGCTACGGTTTAGCTATTGACAATGGCGTCGAAAGGACCTGAATCATGCATATCGCGGTCGACGTGGGCGGCACTTTTACCGATTTGGTCCTGCACGATGCTGCGGGTCAAATTCATGGCTACAAATCGCCAACCACAGTCGATGATCTAACCGATGGAGTTTTCGATGGCCTGACGCTGATAGCCGATGCGCGAGGGCAGAGTCTCTTGGACTTACTTTCCGACACCGCCCGATTTTCATTCGGCACGACCGCTGCGACCAACGCTATTCTGGAAGGCAACGGGGCACGAACCGCTCTGCTAGTCACCCGTGGTTTTCGGGAAACCTTGCTAGTGCGCGAGGGTGGAAAGGACGACACGTACAACATCAGCGAGCCCTATCCACCGCCTTATATTCCGCGGTTTCTGACTTTCGAGGTCGAGGAGAGAATAACATCTGAAGGTGAAATTTATCTCCCTCTCAATGAAGAGAGCATCACAGCAGTTATCGATCAATGCAAGCACGAAAAAGTCGAGGCGATCGCCGTCGCATTGCTCTGGGCCATCGCTAATCCGGTTCACGAATTGAGGGTCGGCGAATTGCTCGCCAGCGCGTTACCAAACGTGCCGGTCAGCCTCGGTCATCGAGTTAACCCATGCATGCGGGAATATCGGCGAACCTCGGCAACGGCATTGGATGCGTCCCTCAAACCTATTGTAACCCAAAGCATTAACCGACTACAAAGCCGCCTCATCGAGAATGGTTTTACTGGCACGCTATCATTCGTAACATCGAACGGTGGCCATACTTCCACTGAAGAGATCCTCGATAAGCCAGTCTACCTATGCTTTTCGGGTCCCTCGGCTGCGCCTGAGGCTGGCCGGCGTTTTGCCGAGATTGAAAGGGTTGGCAACGGCAACGTGGTCACCGTCGACATGGGTGGCACCAGTTTTGATGTCAGTATCGTCACCGATGGCCAAATCCCCATGCATCGAGAAGGCAGGATCGCCGGTCACATCTTCGGCGTACCCTCTGTCGAGGTTCATACCATCGGCGCTGGCGGTGGCAGCATCGCTCGTGTTGACAGCGGTGGTTTCGTGCACGTCGGTCCAGAAAGCGCGGGGGCAACTCCGGGACCCGCCTGCTATGGCAATGGCGGCACCCTGCCAACGGTAACCGATGCGAACCTGGTTAGTGGCCTGATGGGAAACGCCTTCACCTCCGGGAAAGGCATCGACCTTCACCCGGAACTAGCCGAAAAAGCTGTGACCCAATTAATCGCGGATCCACTCGGGCTGTCACCGCACGAGGCTGCAGCGCTGGTCACACATAGTTGCGAACAGAACATGATCGTCGCGATCGAAGAGCTAACCATCAAGCGCGGCATTGATCCGCGGGAGTACGTAATGATGGCGGGCGGTTCCGCAGCCGGCCTACATGCCGCCGCGATCGCCCGCGAGCTCGGCATCGGCCGTGTAGTCGTGCCCGCAATGAGCGGCGTACTCAGCGCATTTGGCATACTGACGGGTAATATCGGCTTTAATTTTGGTCGCAGCTTAATGACGGCTAGCGACCGGTTCGATTTCGAAAGCGTCAATATTGCGCTGACCGAACTTGAAACCGAGGCCTATGCTTATCTCGCGCGTATGCGAGTTGAGCCCAAGGATAGATCTCTAAGCTATAGCTGCGAAGCGCGTTACCTAGGACAGGTTTGGGAATTGACGGTCCCGCTCCCAGGTTCGCGAATAGTAAATCAGAAGGCGCTGGAGCTGCTGGTAGAAACTTTTCATCGAGCGCACGAGGGCGTTTATTCGGTCCGCAGCGAGGACGCGGTCGAGATGACGGAGTGGAATGTCCAGGCGATTGGCCAGCTTGCCGACGTGACAGTTTCCGAGCTGGCCACATCTTCTGGTGTGAATGCTGCTAAGCCAGCCGGCCATCGCCGAACCTATTTGAAGGAAATCCGCGAGTTAGTCGACGCACCTGTATATGTTGGTCACGATTTTCCAATAGATGTTCCACTCAACGGCCCGCTATTCATCGACGACGCACTCAGTACGGTTGTCGTACCCCCCGACTGCATTGTCAGGCGTTCCAGATATGGCGGGTTCGTGATCGAGTTGCAATAGACACGCCAAGCTCCATACGGGACCCTCGGAGAGCACGGTGACGCTGTCCGGGACTTAATTAGATTACTGTCCCGGACTTTCCGAAGCACGCATTCTGGTGATGCCTTTAACCATTTAACATCGAAGTCGGTCGTCACTCGAACGTGAGGTCGCTGTTGTCCCGCTGGACCCTTTTGCCAGCGTCGATCCATCTTACTATCACCTCGAGTGGAGAGATGATCGCTGTAGTGGATCTCACCGAAAGCGTAACTCTTGAATCGACCAATTGATTCCATCACCAAAGATTTACCGTTTCCACCTTTTTTCTTGCGATATTGCTTCCAGCATCTTCGTAGATGATCGCTTTTGCGGTGTCGGGTGGGTTGTAAAAAGTGTATACGTTGACCGACCCGGGCGAGCTGGCGACGCGGTTCGCGAGATTGTTCGGATTGCCCCCGACCTTCGGCTCGCGAGCGTGCCTGGACTGACCATGAACAAGGACGCGGGCGTCACGCAGCGCATAATGGTTGGGCTGTGCGGTGGCCGAATGACTGGCCCGGCGGGCGAGCAACTAACTGAATGTCTCCACAATGATCGAGGCGAAGGAGCGGACATATGGCGGCGGAGCACGACACTATTGACACGGCCCGGATCGAGCGCCTGGAGCGGCGGCTGCGAGTGCTGGAGGACATTGAGGCTGTTCGCAACCTGAAGACGCTCTACGCGGCTCATTGCGACGACGATTACAACTACGACGCCATCGCGGCGCTGTTCGCCGAGGACGCGGTCTGGGAGCATCCGGTCATGGGGCGCTGCGAGGGGCGCGAGGCCATCCGAAGCTGGTTCAAGGACGCCGCAGGCATCTTCAGCTTTGCCGTCCACTACAGCCTGAACGGGCAGATCCACATCGACGGTGACCGGGCGGAGGCGCAATGGTACCTCTTCATGCCGTGCGTCATGGCGGACGATGGTCGGGCCATGTGGCGGGCCGGCATCGACCGGGAGAAATACGCTCGGGTCGGCGAGGAGTGGTTATTTACGCACAAGACCTCGGAGCCCCTCTTCCACAGCCCCTTCGACGAGGGCTGGGCGAAGACGCGCTTCGCCTGACGCCGGCGCTGGAGGGCGTTCTGCACCACCGGCCCTCGGTACAGATGGTGTATTCACGGAGGATTAATCGGCCACGCTAGCGGCGGGGCTTGTCCTGCGGTGACGGGGTAAAGTCCCCTTTTCCGCCAGGCGCGCAGCGATGCGCCTTGACCGCCGTGCCTTCGATCGGGAGCTCCGCCGGTGGACCGCCCGCCGAAGCCAACGCATGGAACACATCCACCAACACGCCTTTGTCCGCCCAACGAACAAAACGGTTGTACAGCGTCTTGCGGGGACCATAGACCGCCGGCGCATCGACCCAGCGGCCGGCCTTCAAAACATGCACGATCCCGCTGATCACACGACGATCATCGACGCGCGCCACACCACGTGGCTTGTTCGCCAACAAGGGCGACAGCGGCGAGAAACACACGAACATCTGCGTTGCCCATTCATGCGGTTCAATGCCATTGATCATTTGGAAGCGCGAGTGCTGACGGAGAAGGCATTGGAACACATTTCGAGCTACGCCTATGCCTGGGCAAACCTTGGGTTTACGGATTATACTTGGATGGGCCGAAAGTTGTGAGGCCCAAGGGAGAGCATGACGATGACATCTGGTATCGGTATGGAAGGCGCGCTGGCGGGTCTGCGCGTGTTGGATCTGACGCAGTTCGAGGCGGGGCCCTCGTGCACCGAAGCCATGGCCTTCCACGGCGCCGAGGTGGTGAAGTTGGAAAACCCGACCTTGGGCGACCAGGGGCGCTTCCGCAAGTCCGGCAGCGACGAGGACAGCTATTACTTCCTTGAGCTCAACGCCAACAAGAAGAGCGTCACCTGTAACCTGAAGTCCGAGAAGGGCCTGGCGATGGCCAAAGATATGGTCAAGCAGGCGGACGTCTTCATTGAGAACTTCGCTCCCGGCGCCATCGAGCGGCTGGGGCTTGGCTACGACGTGGTCCGCGAGCTCAATCCGAAGATCATCTACGCTCAGGTTAAGGGCTACGCCCAGGACGGGCCGCACGCCAACTACCTCTCCTTCGACATGATCGGGCAGTCGGTGGGCGGCCTGTTGTCGATCACCGGCGAGCGCGACGGCGTGCCGATCAAGCCCGGCCCGACCATCGGCGATACGGGCACCGGCATGCTGATGTGCATCTCGATCCTTTCGGCCTACGTCCAGCGCATGCGCACGGGCAAGGGCCAGCGCATCCAGCTCGCCATGCAAGACGCGATGATCCAGTACTCCCGCATTGCCTATGCGGCCATGGCGGACACCGGCAAGCCGGGTCCGCGCACCGGCAACAAGACCATTATGGGCGGCGCCGCACCGTCGGGCATTTTCCCCTGCAAGGGCGGCGGGCCGAATGATTACGTCTACATCTTTGCCAGCCGCGCCAACGAGCAGCACTGGCACCGCATCTGCGACGTGATGGGTCGCCCGGAATTGAAGGACGACGAACGCTTCAACTCACCTATGAAGCGGTTCGAGAACGAGCCGGCGCTAGACGGGATCCTGACCGACTGGTCGATGGCGCGAGGCAAGCGCGAGGCCTGGGAAGCGCTGGGTCAGGCCGGCGTGCCCGCCGGCGCGGTGCTCGATACCACGGAGCTGCATTCCGACCCCGACATGGAGGCCCGCGGCATCTTCCGCACCGTCCAGCACCCGCAGAAGGGCGACTTCAAGATGCCGGCCTGGCCGGCCAAGCTGTCGGAGTCCGATGTGCCGATGACCGCCGCTCCGCTCCTGGGCCAACATTCCGAAGAGGTGCTAGGCCGGTGGCTCGACATGACACCGTCCGACGTCGCCGCGCTGCGCGACGAAGGCGTCATCTGATTTTCGGAATCACACCCGAGGGAGAAACGCTGTCACAGAACTCAGCTTGGCCATCGCTTGGCGCTTCCGGTAGTTGGGCCTTCACCGTGCACCATCTAGAGTAGCTGAGCCGTTGTTGTGACCCCGCTCGGAATGAGATGAGCACAGCCGGAAATGCAGCGAAGGACTTAACCTTGATGCACTGTTCCTCGGCCAATAGCATCGCGCTGCCCATGATGAAGAACAAATTCTCCGTGCCTTCGCGCTTCAGCGCCTTGGGGAGGATTTCGGAGCCAGCCACGGATACGAATCGATGGCGGGTGAACTTCATCTCCGAAAGGGCAACCAAGTTGAAATATCAGAGCGGGCACACCCTGCATTGAAGTTAGCTCGAATTTCCCGAATAGGATAGCGAATTGCTGACGATTTAGAGAGAAAATGCAATAAGAATCAATGTCTTGATTCTATTCCCAGAGGCCGACAAAAGGAAACCCGATGGGTGAAGCGAAGCAGCGGCCTCTCAGGGTCGGTTTAGACCGGTGTCTGAAGCTGGGCTTCCACGGCAGCCACATCCGACGGCGGTTTACTGCCCTATCGCGGGCTGGACGATGCGCTCGGCCTGAGCGTGATAGCGGGCGACGTTCTCTCGGAGGTCCGGCGAGGCAAGATGGATTCCCGATCAGACCATCGTCGTCGACGGCGGACAGCTGTTCACGCGACCTCGATGCAGAATGAACTTTCGCTCTTTGAGCAATCCGTTGATGTGGTCTTAGTCAACTGCACCGTCGATTTTCTGAAAGAGGTTGGCTCTTCTATATTCGCGCTCCTTGGTCAAACGACGCATCATGTCTGACGTGTCGACTTAACGAACGCTATCCCGGAAGCGGCCCTCGAACCGGTCACCATCCAAGAGAGCCATGAAGAACTGAAAATCCACCTCCTTGCCATTGTGCGGCGTTGCCAACATCCAAGGGTGGTGACCACAGACTTAGCTGTCCGTTTTCGTCGGCGAAGTGGGACTGAAACCAGGCGGTTCGCTTGATTTCCTCGCGCGTGGCGTCCGGGCAGGATGCGGTCGCTTCGATTTTCACGATCCGCGTGATCGCCACCTCGCCAGCGCTCGGCCATCATCTCCTGTTTCCCCCCTGCTTCGCGTTTCGACGATCAGGCGAGACGCTACAGGCCGTACAAGTCGGCCTTGTCCAGAGTGTTCTGGACGATGCGGACCGTGGCGGCGTCGATCATCGAGCCTTCGAACTGGGCCGCGCCTTCGCCGCGGGCCACCGCCGCTTCATAGGCCTGGACAATCTTGCGCGCCTGGTCCACGTCCTCTTGCTCGGGGGAAAAGACCTGCTGGGCAATTTCCACTTGGGCCGGATGGATCGCCCATTTGCCGACGCAACCCAGGAGCATCCCCCGGGTGGCTTCCCGCTGGTAGCCCTCGGGATCGCGGAAGTTGGCGAACGGTCCATCGACCGCATCGATCCCAGCCGCGCGGCAGGCGATCACCAAGCGCTGGCGCTGATAGTGCCAGATGTCGCCGGGATAGACGCCGTCGCCCATCGCCGAACGCACGCTGACCCCCTGCGAGGCCGAATAATCGCCCATGCCGAACACCATGGCCTCCAGCCGGGGAGTGGAGGCGGCTATCTCGTCCACGTTCTGGATGCCTTCGACCTCCTCGATCAGCAGTTCGATGCCGATATGGCGTTTCAAGCCGATATCCTGCTTGATCTGGTTCACCAGGATATCGACCCACTTGACGTCGTGGGCGTACTTGACCTTGGGGATCATGATGGTGTCCAGGTTCTCGCCGGCGCCGGTCACCACCTCGATGATGTCCTTGTAGGCCCACGGGGTCTCGATATCGTTGATTCGTACGCATCGGACGCTACCGCCAAAGTCCAGGCTGTTCAGAGCCTCGACGACCTTGCCACGCGCGGCCGGCTTCTCGGCCGGCGCCACCGCGTCCTCCAGGTCCAGAAAGATGTGATCGACCGCTAACCCGGCCGCCTTGGCCATCATCTTCTCGCTACTGCCGGGCACTGCCAATTGGCAGCGCCGGGCGCGCTTGGGTCTGTCGCTCATGGTTCACTCCTGTTGCTAGATTATCACACCCGCCTGGCGCAGCCGGGTAATCTCGGCCGTGCCATAGCCGGCGGCGGCGAGGACATCGTCGGCGTCCTCGCTGAGGATTGCGCCCCGGCGATGCACCCCGCCCTGTGTCTTGCTCATGCGGATCGGGGTGTTGGCGATGGTGGCGATCTGTTCGCTACCGGGATGCGCCAACCGGACCAGCATGTCGCGGGCCTGAACATGGGGGTCGGCCATGATGTCGGCTACCGTGTTGACGGGGCCGAAGGGCACCTTGCCGCCCAGCAACTCGATCAGTTCCGCCTTGCTGTGCCGGCGGGCCCAGTCGGAGACGATGGCGATCACTTCGTCGCTGTTGGCCGAACGGTCGGCGTTTTCCAGGAACCGCGGGTTGGTGCCCAGATCCGGCCGGCCCATGATCTCGGTCAGGGTGAGCCAGAAATGCTCATTCGGACAGGCGATCGAAACCCAGCCGTCGCTGGCCGCGAACATCCCGAACGGACAGAGCAGGGGATGGGCGTTGCCTTCGGGTCCCGGCACCTCGCCGGTATAGGAATGCTGGTGGATGATCCGCTCGCACAGGGCGAGGACCGCGTCGTACATGGCGACGTCGATGAATTGGCCCTCGCCGGTGCGCTCGGCGTGGCGCACCGCCGCCAGGATACCGATGGTCAGCAGCATCGCCGGCACCGTATCGCCGACCCCGGGGCCGACCTTCAACGGCTGCTCGCGATCCGGGCCGGTGATGCCCGCGATCCCGCCCATCGCCTGCGCCACGACGTCGAAGGCCGGCCAGTCGGCATAGGGACTGGCGCCGGTACGCGGGTCGCCAAAGCCGCGCACCGTGGCATAGACCAGGCGCGGGTTGAGCTCGGCCAGGCTTTCGTAGGACAGTCCCAGGCCCTCCATGGTGCCCGCGCGGTAATTCTCCACCAGCACATCGGCCTGCTCGACCAGGCGGCGGACGATGTCCTTGCCGGCATCCGTCTTCAGGTCGATGGAGATGCTCTTCTTGTTGCGGTTGATGCTCTGGTAGTAACCGCCGAAATGACGTGCCTCGTCGTCGGCGAAATGCGGGGCCACGGGGCGGGTCACGTCGCCATTGGGCGGTTCCACCTTGATCACCTCGGCGCCCTGGTCGGCAAGCAACATGGTGCAGAACGGTCCGGCCAGCATCTGCGTCAGGTCGACCACGCGCAATCCGGCCAGCGCGCCCCAGCCTTCGGCGCTCATTTGTCGTTCCAGTGGCTGCGCCGCTTGATCAAAACCTGTCGGTCGCCCTCGAAGACAACCTTGTCGTCCTGGTTGAGGCCCCAATGGTGGAAGGTGACGATACCGGCGTCCTCGCGTTCACCATCTTCCACGGCCAGGACCTGGCTGTAGGCATAAAGCGTGTCGCCGTGGAAGACCGGCGCCTTAAGACGAATCTTGTCCATGCCCAGCTCCGCCAGCGCGTTCTCGGCCGTGTCCTGAGCCGCCAGACCAACCACGAGGGCGATGTTGACGCCGCCGAAGGAGACCCGGCGATCGAAGATACCGCCGCTCTTTTGCATGACGTCTTCGTTGAAGTGCCCTTCGGCTGTGTTCATCACCAGGTTTGTGATCTGGACGTTGTCGATCGCCTCCACTGTCTTGCCGCGGGCGTGGCGGATCACCGCGCCGGGCTGGAAGTCCTCGAAATAGTTGTCATTGCCGGTCAGTTCGCTGGTCTTCATGGTCGTCATCCCATCGCCGCCGTCAATTGCCGAACTGGTTTTCGGGCTTGCCCAGCAAATTGTCCGAGATGATGCGCCGTTGGATTTCCGAGGTGCCCTCGAAGATCTTGGTCAGCCGAGCGTCGCGCCAATAGCGTTCCACCGCGTGGAGCGTGGTGTAGCCGGCGCCGCCGAAGATTTGGATCGCCTCGCTGGTCACCCGCTCGGCCATCTCGCTGGCGAACAGCTTAACCATCGAGGCTTCCCGGTCGCAACGCCGGCCCTGATCGATTTCCGTGCAGACGAAATATAGCAATTGACGCGCTGCCTCGATCTCCGCCGCCATGTCAGCTATCTTGAAACGGATGGCCTGGAACTCGCTGATCGGCCGGCCGAACTGCTTGCGTTCCTGAGCGTAGGCCATGGCGTCCTCCAAGGCACCGCGGGCCAGGCCGATGGCGCGGGCGGCGGTGTGGGCGCGGGCGGCCTCCAAGCCGCTGGCCATTACATAGAAGGCCTTGCCCTCCTCGCCGATGAGGCAGTCGGCGGGAATGCGGCAGCCGTCGAAGGCCAATTCCCAGGTCTTCCAGCCGAAATAGCCGATCTTCGGGACCGGCGCGCCGGAGACGCCGGGCGGCAGCTTGCCGCGTTCCTTTTCGATAATAAAACCGCTGATGCCGATATGCCGCCGGCGTTGGTCGGTCGGCTCGCCGGTACGGGCGAAGAGCATGATGTAATCGGCGCCATCGGCGAAGGTGCACCAATATTTGCTGCCGTCGATCACATATTCGTCACCCTCGCGGCGGGCCCGGCAGGAAATGCTGGACAGGTCCGAGCCGGTGTCCGGTTCCGACAGCGAGACGGCGGACAAGAATTCGCCGCTGGCACTGCGCGGCTGATATTTGCGCCGCTGTTCCTCGCTCATGACGTGGGCGCCGAAGACCCCGTTGCCGCGGGCGATAATGCTCCCCACGCTCATCCAGCCACGGGCCAGTTCTTCCGTGATCAGGCAGTATTCGAAGCAGCCCAGGCCCATACCGCCGTATTCCTCGGGCACGGTGATGCCGAAGTAGCCCAACTCCGCCATCTGGTCGCGCAACGACATGGGGATCTCGCCCTGTTGGGGGTCTAGTTCGTTGGCCACCGGCAAAACTTCGTTCATGGTGAAGTCGCGGGCCACCTGCTGGATCATGCGCCGTTCATCGTTTAGATAGCCTTGTGGCGTGTCTTCGCGGGGATTGAAATTACTCATCTCGGGTTCTCACCAGGTTGGTGCGGCGGTAGTCGATGACCATCTCATCGTCTTGATTCAGACCCTTGGTATGCCAGGTAACGATGCCAAAGCCGGTAAACTTCCGCGAGGTACGTTTGTCCAGCACCTCGGAATGGGCGTAGACCGTGTCGCCGACATGGACCGGTCGGTGGTAGGTCATGGCGTCGACGCCCAGGAACGGACCGCCGCCCTCGCTCAGATCCTCCACCGTCATGCCGAACACGGTATTGAAGACCAACAGTGGGTTGACCACGACGCGGGGATGGCCGTGTGCCTTGGCGTAGGGCTCGTTGAAGTAGAGCGGATTGAAATGTAAGGTCAACGTGGTGAAGAGCGTATTGTCGCCCTCGTTCAGGGTCCGGCCCCAATGGTGTTGAAACACCATGCCGACCTCGAAATCCTCATAGGTATGGCCTTTGGGCCACAATATTGCCTGCTCGCGAAAGTCCGCAACCGGCTCGCGTTTCCGGTCTTCCGCCATCACACTCTCCCATCCACCGGACCGGTCGCCAGTCGGCGGCAAACGGCCGGATCCTCCAAACGGTGCGGGCCGGCTGGGGCTTCGCCCACCGGTTGCGGTCGATCGGCGATGCCCACTTCGTTACCTCCGAGATCGTATCCGGACGTTGCCCAAGTCTGTCCGATGCGACGACGCTCTTCTAGTCTCATGGCTCGGACGACGGCATGGGATCCGGTCCGGATCATACCGCCCTGATCCTCATGAGCCCGCGCAGGACCGGACGAGACCATCCCTCCATCGACAAGAAGGAGTGGTGAGAGTGGCAAAGCCGCGATCGCATCACCACTTCTCCCAATGGACGGTCTCGTCCAAGGGCCGGCGGCGGCCGGGCTTGAAGTCTGTGCCGAGGGTGTAGGCGACGGGCAGCAGGGCGACCTGCATGACGTCCTCAGGGATCTCCAACAGCTCGGCCGCCTCCGCCTCGCAGCGGAGATGTAGCGTGGTCAGTACCGAACCCAGGCCCCTGGCCCGTAGCGCGAGCTGAAAGCTCCAGACCGCGGGGAAGATCGAGCCCATCAGCCTGGCCCAGGCATCACGCGGCAGATTGGCCGACGGGTCGCCGATGTGGATACACGGGATGACGTGCACCGGCACGTCCTGTAGCCGTTCGGTGAGATAGCGGGCCGAGTCGAAGACCCGGGCGTCCTCTGACGCGCCCGCTGCCAGCGCTTCCTGGTACGCCGTCTCCATACGGTGGCCGGCGTTCTTGCGGTAGAGCTCGGCCAGCGCACGGCGCCGGTCGGCATCCGTTACCACGATCCAACTCCAGCCCTGACGGTTTGAGCCGGTCGGCGCCTGCATGGCCAGTTCCAGGCAATCTTGGACGATCTCGAGCGGGACCGGTCGCTCGAGGTCGAGGCGTTTTCGCACCGCACGCGTGGTCGATAGCAGCGCGTCGGTAACGGATAGGTCGAATGGGGTCATCGTATCGTTCCTCATACTAAGACACCTTCTGGCAGCGCCCACCTCAATGCATGGTCGCGCTCAGCACAAGCCTGCGGCAGTGTCTCGCCCGCGGCAAACACGTCGCCGGCGGCCGCGCGGCGAGTCTCGCGTGTTGCCCAGCAACTGTCACTGCGAAGCGCAGGTGGGGGGGGCTGCAGGCCGGAACCAAAGTGAACGAAATGTCATCGTGGTAGCTCTCGGCGATCAATTCATCCACCCAGTCAAGAAGCTGCCCACGTCATCCCGCATAGGCGTGCGAGATGACGTGGGCCGTTGTGCTGCCTCGGGCGCCTTCGGTCGAAAACGCACCGTACGCTGAACGCGACTACTTAGGCAAAACTGTAGGCTTGACCGAGTCGCGATACTTGTGGGCGTTGCCCCAGGCCTTTTCATAGGCCCGCTGGTTGTCGAGAATCTTCTTGAACCAGCCACCCTCCTCGGCCGCTACCTTGTCGGCCCAGGCGTAGGAGAGCTCCCTAGCCAACTTGATCACGGCATCGTCGAGAACGACGATCTCGTTACCGGATTGAAGGTAGAAATCATAGGCGGCCGCGTCCTCATGCCCGACGAAGTGGTAGAAGCTCAGGCTCATCTCACGGGCAGCGATGTCGATTATCTTCTTTTGACGATCCGACAACTTCTTCCACACATCGACGTTGAAGTTGCAAGTACCCACGGCCGCCGGCTGATGGATGCCCGGCATGATCAGATACTTGGCGACCTTGTGGAAGCCTTTCGCCTTGTTGACCGAAAGCTGCGCCCACTCAACGGCGTCGACCACACCGCGCTCCAGCGCCGCATAGATCTCCGAGCCCGGCAGGACCACCGCCGAGATACCCATGTCTTTGGAAATCTCAGCCCAGATGCCGGAGGTACGAACCTTCAAGCCCTTGAAGTCCTCCAGCGTCTGCACTCTCTTGGTGCTGTGCAAGCCCATCTCTCGAGGCGATATACCGCACGGAAACGCGATGACGCCAAACTCCTCAAGCTGAAACTCCTGGATCATCTCCTGGCCGCCGCCTTGGTAGAGCCAGTGGATCAGCTGCTCGGCGTTGAGGCCGCCGGCATAGCCGGACAACAGCGCCACGGCCTTGTTTTCGCCCCAATTGTAGCCGTCATACGTGTGGCCCATGTCCGCGACGCCGTTGCGCACCGTCTCAGTGACTGTATTCCAGGTGCCCAAGGTGCCGCCCGGGAAGACATTGATCTTGAGCTCGCCGTTAGTCAAGAATTCGACCCGCTCCGCGAAATGCTTGGCCTGCTTCTCCATCACCAGTCCGCCGCCCCAGGACGTGGCCATCTTTAGGGTCGTCTGGCTCGCAGCAGGGGACGCGACAAGTGCGAGCGCCGCCACGAAACTTAGTGCACCCGTGATTAAATTCTTCATCGTAATCAACCTTTCATTTTGATTTTCAAATAATAGCCTATGGCATGACATGCACCCGGTGTTGCTTTATTCGACGGTTTGGCGGTTCGGCCTTAGCCAGAAATACATATATGATCCAAGGTAGATGATAGGAATTAGCAAAGGCGTTGACTTGGTGACTCCATTTGGCCTCCTATCTAGGTTCGGTCCCGACGACAGTCCGCGCGCATCTCGCTCACAGGCTCTGGAAAACCTGACTGCGGGCCCGGATTCGGTCGGTGAATTGATCCCAACCGCGCACGGCCATAGTCCGGAACGCCTCGGCGTCCAGAGCCTCCGGGCCCTCCAACTCGTAGACCGCGGCATAGACCTTGGCGCCGTCCGCCGCCTTCTCGCCGTGATCGGTCAGCGACGCATCGCGGGCTGCCAGATAGCGTGTCCCGCCAAGAAAGCCCGGACAGGTCAGTGCTTCCGGAAGATGGATCTCGTCATACCATTGGTTAAAGGCCACCTCGACGGCCGGATCGATCTCCGCAGTGACGATCAAGAGACAACTCGGTAAGTGCGACATCTGTTGAGACTCCGGTTACAGGGTTCAGTAATTTTATAGGGCTAAGTGATTGCAGTCGGATATTGTCCCTGATATCTGGTTAAGTCCTGCCACGGCGGGAAAGCTCCGATTGCCCAGTGTGGGCATGAATGACCAGGCCAAGGACAGCGCGGCGATCGCCTTCTCGAACGTCGGCAAAAGCTATAGGCCCATGTTTGCGGTCTGTGTACGATGCCCGACCTGAATCTTCAGACAGTGCTCAGAAGGCCATAAGATTCAGCAGTTAAGATGTCAAATCCCTCCCATAGATGCTAATATCTGTCAACGGCGGACTAACATATACAAGTCCCGCGGAGCTAAACTCACGCCAGACAACGACACGAGGAAACGGGTACATGGCAGTCACTTACGCACTTGGTCGGTTCATTGCGGATCTATCGCCGAGCCGGGTACCGGACGAAGCGACTCGCATCGCCCGGATGGGCTTCATCGATTGCATCGGCACGATGATTGCGGGCCGCACGGAACCTTGCACGCAGATTCTCAAGGACGTCCTGGCGCCGGGAGAAGGCCCAGCGACGCTTTTCTTCAGTGGCGAGCAGAGCCCGGGACCGGAGGCGGGGTGGATCAACGGGACGGCGGCGCACGCGCTGGACTACGATGACGTCACCTTGCCGCTGCGCGGCCATGTGTCCAGCGTGCTCGTGCCCGCCATCTTGGCGGAAGCCGAGGTTCTCGGCGCCAGCTACCAGGACATGCTGGTCGCCTACATCGCCGGCTATGAAACCTGGGCCGAGTTGGTCCGCCGCGACGTGCCGATGTACCACGAGAGGGGATTCCATCCCACCGGCATCTTCGGCGCGGTCGCCGCCGCGGCCGCCTGCGCGAAGCTGCGCAAGCTCGATGCCGAACGTACCGCGGTCGCGATTGCGCTTGGCGCGTCGCAAGCCTCAGGGCTCATATCGAATTTCGGCACGATGACGAAACCCTTCCATGCCGGGAAGGCGGCGCATTCCGGCATCATGTCCGCGCGATTGGCAGCGGCCGGCATGACCGCGAGTACGGACGCGCTGGAGCATCCGCAAGGGTTCCTGAGCGCGGTCTCGCCCAAGAACAACCCCGACCGTGCCGGTGACGGCAACCTGGGCGAGGACTGGGCCATCATCTGCCACGGGCTGAGCATCAAGAAGTATCCCCATTGCTATGCCGCGCATCGGGCGATCGACGCCATGCTGGATCTTGTGGATGCACATCCGGTGAAGCCCGAGGACGTGCGAAAGGTGTCCGTGCATCTGAGTTCATCCATCTCAACTATTCTGCGCTATCAGCAGCCTGACACCGGCCTCGCCGCCAAGTTCAGCATCGAGTTCGCGATGGCGAGCGGGCTGATCGCACACCGCGTGGGCTTAGCCGAGTTGACCGATCCTTTTGTCCAACGTAAGGACGTACAGGACATGATGCGCCTTGTGGAACGCGACCTGACGGACGAGAGCGACGAGACGAATCCAGGCTTCGCACCGTGGGATCAGGTGAAGATCGAGCTCGTGTCGGGGCAGGTCCTGGCAAGCGAGCAGGTTACACAGGCGCGCGGTCATGCCGAACGGCCGCTCACCGACTCGCAGTTGCACGAAAAGTTCGAGGATTGCCTGACGAGTAGCGGTTCGGAAATTTCGGCGGATGTTCTATTCGGACGGTTGCAGTCGATGCCGTCGATCTCGGCACGGGAGCTGACGGCCGTTCATTGAGCTCAAGACGCGCGACACCGGCGTCATGCGCGGGGTCGCGCGTCTCGAGTGTTCGCGGCCGAGCAGGGCGGCTGGTTCAAGAAGGCCTAGGAGCGCCAGAAGGCCTATCGCACTGTCGCGAGGCCTGGGCTAACGCCTACCAGTACCCGGATTCGCTGCCGCCCAAGTAAGCCACGGCGGGTAGCGACCGAAGATGGTTGCTGCGGGCCGGTTGAGGGAAGAGAAAATGAACAATTACGAGAGTGATGTCGGCTGATGTGGACGGTAATTCGTGCCATTGAGAGGCTCACCAAGGTCTTCGGGTATATCGGCGCCTTCATCATCGCGCCACTCATCGTCACCATGGTCTGGGAGGTGATCGCGCGAAGGTTCTTCGACACACCTACCATGTGGGCCTACGAAATGTCGTATATGCTGATGGGTACCAGTTTCATATTCGGCCTCGCGTTTACGCTGCAGATGCGCCGGCACATCCGGGTCGATTTCTTCTACGATTCCATCAGCCTGAAGAAGCAGTCGATGATCGACCTGGTCGGCTTCGCCTTTCTGGTGCTGCCGGCGACGATACTGCTGCTGGGTGGCCTCTGGGACTTCCTGACCTATGCCTACGCGAACAACCAGGGTTCGGGCCGTTCGGTTTGGAACCCGGTGGTCTGGCCCGTCCGGGTCGGCTTCGTCATTGGCTTTGCCCTGCTGCTGCTTCAGATCATCGCCGAGATCCTTAAATGCATTCTCGTTCTCATGGGCCATGACGTGCCTCGGCCGGCGGCGGAAGAAACGCCAAGACTGCAATCAGGAGGTGCTGAACTATGAGTATCTCGCTCGCCGTATGGATGTTCCCGGCCCTGATGTTCGGCATCTTCATGGGCTTTCCGGTTGGCTTTGCGCTCATGGGAACGGCTTTTGTCTTCGGACTCGTCGAATATGCGCCCGCCGCGCTGGCTTCCCTTCTGACCACCAAGGTGCAGGACGCCGCCAGCAGCCAGCTGCTAGCGGCGGTGCCACTCTTCATATTCATGGGCGCGATGATGGAGCGCTCGGGCATCGCGGAGCGCCTCTTCGAGGTGATCCACATGTGGACCCGGCGGCTGCCAGGCGGCCTCGCGGTCGGCACCGTGCTGATGTGCGTGGTCTTTGCTGCCGCCAGCGGCGTCATCGGTGCCACCGAGTCGGTGGTTGGCCTGCTGGCCATTCCGGTGATGCTGAAATATGCATACGACAAGGGTCTGATCTCAGGCACGATCTGCGCCGGCGGCTCGCTCGGCACCATCATCCCGCCCTCCGTCGTCGTCGTGATCCTTGGGCCGGTAGCTGATGTCGACGTCGGTAGCCTCTTTGTAGGCATGCTGTTTCCGGGGCTGATCCTGGCTGGGCTCTACATCCTCTACATCCTGATCTTGTGCACAATCAAGCCGAGTTACGGGCCACGCTTGCCGCCGGACGAGGACGAGCTCCCTCTGACCCAGAAGCTCGTCATATCGGCCCAGGCACTGGTGCCGCCGATCTTCCTGATAGCCTCCGTCCTGGGCTCGATCATCGCGGGCTGGGCCACGCCGACCGAGGCCGCGGGTATGGGTGCCGCCGGCTCGCTCTTGCTAACGCTGCTCTATCGGACCTTCACCTTCTCGGTGCTGTCGGAAGCCTTCGTCAAGACTATCCTGATCACCTCGATGATCTTGATGATCCTCTTGGGTGGGACCATGTTCGCCGGTGTCTTCGCCGCCTCGGGTGGCATGCTGATGATACAAGACGGGCTGGCGAGTGTTGGCTTGACCGCTTGGCCGACCCTGTTCCTGATCCTGTTCCTGGCCTTCGTGGCCGGCTTCGTTCTGGAACTGGTCTCGATCATCTTGATCTTCATTCCGATCGCGATGCCGCTGATAAAGCAGTTCGGCTTCGACGAGGCCTGGTTCTGCATTCTGTTCCTGATTGTGATCCAGACCAGCTATCTGACCCCGCCGATGGCGCCGGCGATCTTCTATCTCAGGGGCATAAGTCCGCCGGAGATCACGCTTCGCGACATGTACCGCGGCGTGATCCCCTTCATCGGCCTTCAGTTTATCGCGCTCGGCCTAGTCATGGCGTTCCCGGCACTGGCGCTCTGGTTGCCAGAGCAAGTTTTGGGCTTCAACTAGGCAGCATGGAGAGGCGTATGTTCCCACCGTCCCACCGCATCATCGAGGCCGGGGTCTTCGCCCGCCTGACCGAGGCACTGCGGAAGTCGGGCGCGCGCTCGGAACGGATGGACATACAACTCGCCGGGGCTAGCCCCGGCACACCTTTCTCGAGGGCCGTCAATCGCGACGGCAACCGCTACTGCGTCGAGTGTTGAGAACTCCGTTTCTGTTGGAGTTGCGTGTGTTCTCAATTTAAGGGCGGGCTCACACCCGACCTGCGGCGACTTCACGCCTCGGAAGTCGTGACCGCGCTCAACACATTGGGCAATCGCTCATACCGCCTGACCCAGACGGTGCTCGTCACGAATTAGTGCGGCTGCCTTCTCGCCGATCATGATGCACGGCGCATTAGTGTTGCCGGACACCATAGTCGGCATGATGGAAGCGTCAGCAATGCGCAACCCTTCGAGGCCATGGACACGAAGCTGATCATCCACCACACACCCCTCTTGCGTTCCCATTCGGCAAGTACCGATAGGGTGATAGGCGCTTTGCGAGTTGCGCCGAATGTACTCCAGGACCTCCTCGTCCGTCGCGATACCCTTTCCCGGCGCGTACTCTTCACCACGAAAGCCATCCAGGGCGGATGCCGCCGCAAGTTTGCGCGTGAGCCGCACGCCGTCCACCAGGCATCGTTGATCCAATGGATCGGAAAGAAAATTGAAGCGAATCGCCGGATGTTGGGTCGGATCAGGCGACTGAATGTGAATCGAGCCTAGGCTTTCGGGACGCATTTGGTAGCAGGTTATGGTTAGCCCCGGCCAGTCGTGCAGGGTCCGGGTGGCCAAGTTCTTGACCACGTAGGGAACGATGTGCAACTGGACATCCGGCGTTTCCAGCTCCGGGCGCGTCTTGAAGAATCCAACTAGCGGCGCCGATGGCATGGCCAGGAATCCTCGCCGCGTGGTCAGGTATCGCAACACTTGCCCCACCCGTCGAAACCCACGCATACGAGGGTTGTAACTGAGCTCCGGTTTGGTCAATCGATAAGCCGCTTTCGCATTGATGTGATCGCGAAGATTCTCACCAACGCCAGACATCTCGTGCCGCACGGCGATGCCGTGGAGATTGAGCACGTCCGGACGTCCGATGCCGGATAGCTCCAACAGTTGGGGGGTCGCGACGGTACCGGAGCACACGATCACTTCCGCTCGCGCGGTGGCCGTCAGGCTACGACCGCCTTGGGAGTACGAAACGCCCGTACAGCGCTTGCCGTCGAGTTCCAACCGGGACGCGTGGGCCCCTGTCTCGATGGATAAGTTCGGGCGATTGCGCGCCGTCTTTATGTAAGTGGCCCCGACGCTCTCGCGCAAACCGTTATAGATGGATGTCTGGGTACGGCAAATACCTTCTTGCTCGCCGTCGTTATAGTCACCGTTGATCGGAATGCCAATCTCCCGGGCCGCGTCGAATAGCGCTTCGTAGATGGGATTCTGATCGTACGATTCGGATACCTTGACCGGCCCGGCCTGGCCACGAACCTGCGGATCACCGCCAGCGTAGGATTCGAGGCGCTTGAAGTGAGGCAGAACGTCCTCGTAGCTCCAGCCGCGATTGCCCATCTGTCCCCAATTGTCGTAGTCGAGCGGTTGTCCTCGCACCCACACGAGGCCATTGATGGAGCTGGATCCACCGAGCAACTTTCCGCGCGGCACGGGAATTCGCCGTCCGAATGTGTTGTCCTCGGGCTCCGATTCATAACACCAGTCAGCGGACGGATTGGAAACTAGAAGGCCAAAGCTAGCCGGCAAGGGGCTGTACGGATGCGACTTAGCCCCCGCTTCCAGCAGTAGGACGGTGGTGCTTGGAACCTCGCTCAAGCGCGCGGCCAGAACGCCTCCCGCGGACCCGGCCCCGATAATGATGAAATCGAACGTATTGTCGCTCATGCCTAACTACACTTCGACAAGTGCAGGCGCCGCCGCGTGGTACACAGTCACCCTATAGCTTTCAATACGTCGGGCATAACCCGCTCACCCATCAGTTCAATTGCCGCCAACAAGTCTGCGTGCGGCATGCCGGCCCAGAATAGGCGCACCCCCAGTTCCGACATACCCATCGCCGCGTGGTATTCGAGAAACCGCTCCGTAACTTGCACTGGATCACCTATGTTGAACCGCTCTGCCCTCAACTCCTCTATCGGCAAATCGAACGTTTGCCCATCCGGTAACTCTTTGTCCTGCCCCCAACTCGCGTAGCCAGCATACTTGCGCGCCACATGCGGAAAAGCCTTGCGTTCGGCCTCAGCACGCGTCGGTGCAACATACGTTTCTACCGCCACACGGTAGTGCTGCGGCGGGAAGGCGCGGCCAGCGTCTGCCAACGCCTGCTTATACAAGTCTGACTGGCGAGCCAAGATGTCGAGCGTGCTATGCCCAACAGCGGACCAACCGTCGGCCATCTTTGCAGCTCGCGCGATCATTTTGTCGCCGCTTGCAGCCAACACCAATGGTGGACCATTGGGCTGCACTGGACGAATTCCTATAGACGCATCCGCAAGTTGGAAATGTTTGCCGTCAAACGTAACGCTATCTTCGGCCCACAAGCGGCGCACAATTTCCCAGGCTTCCAGAAAGCGGCCCAAGCGCGCGCCCGGCCCAACACCGAACGCGAGAAATTCATCCTCGCGATATCCGCGCCCGAATCCGACGACGAGTCGTCCGCCCGTGATGACATCAAGCGTCGCAAGCTCTTCGGCGATTTGCACAGGGTGGTGCAGTGTCAGCTGTATGATGTTCGTGCACAACTTGACGCTTGAGACTTCCGACGCGAGCCGTGCCAAAACCGGCACGCAGTGCAAGTACTGTGACGGCGCCGCCAAGTAGTGCTGAGGTGCGTCCAAGTAGCTGAACCCGGCAGCTTCCGCTAGGCGCGCCGCTTCGAGTAAATTATCAAAACGCTGACCAATATCGTCACCAGGCAGGTGCTCCACTGGCAACGTCATGCCGAACCGTAAACGCTCGCTCATCGTTGCACCTTACACATCTCGTCCAAGTTACTGCCAGCGCCCACTGTACATGGTTCGAAGTCGCTATACGCCAAGAGCCGCTTCGAAAGAGCGGCCTGCGTGGCGTGTTCCATGACCTGCCACCAGAATTGGTCCGTCGGTGATCCACTACCCTCTAGGTTACAGGAACACCGTACCGCCGTCGACCATGATGGTCTGGCCGGTGACGAATTTTGAGGCGTCGCTGGCCAGATACAACACCGTACCGGAAAGGTCCTCTGGCATGAGATTGCGCTTCAGCGACTGATCGTTAGCGATCAGCTCGGCTACTTTTTCCAGCCGGTCGCCCAAGAACTCCGCCGTGCCCTCGGTCATCACCGCCGAGGGTCCGATGGCGTTGACCCGGATCCAGTCACGGCCGAGCTCGCGGGCAAGCGATCGGGTCATGCCGATCACCGCCGCCTTGGAGGTCGCATAGTGCAGACTGTAAGGCATCCCACGCACCGCCGCGAGCGAGGAGATATTGATGATCGAGCCACTTTTTTGCGTTTTCATCGGGCCAATCACCGCCTTACAACAGCGCCAGATGCCGTTGACATTGACGTCCATGCAGTCATCCCAGTCGGCCTCCGGCAGACTGTCGAACCGGCCGCCCTTGAGCGAGCCGTAGATCGCCGCGTTGTTGACCAACACGTCGATGCCGCCGAACTTGGCCACCGCCTGTTCGGCCATGGCATCGCAACTCGCCTGATCACGCACGTCGAGCGAGACGGAGATCGCGGTGCCGCCGGCCGCCTCGATCGCTGCCATGGTGTCGGCGCAGTCGAGCACGTCGCCAACCACCACTCTGGCGCCGACTGCCGCCAGATTCTCGGCATACTCCCGGCCAAGCCCGCGCCCCGCGCCGGTAACGATGGCGGTTTTGCCGTTGAGGTCTGTTGTCATGAGTTGCTTCCTTCGTGGCTTGTGTAATAGCGGGACTCTGCGGCAAATAGACCACAAATTAAGATAGCCAGGGCACCCCACGTGAGGTCTTCCCAACCGGAAAATTGTGCCTCGGATCGGTATCATCCGCAACCTGTTTGCAGCTGACCGTCGCCGGAAGACTGATCCGGTCTATAGCAGGCCGATTAGCAGCCATTCCGTGACCAAACAGGCGTGTCAGCCTCTTTCCGGGCGCACTGATGCCGCCGGCTTCATCGTTGATTGATGCTCTGACCGTCATACCGGAGCCGGCTTAGGCCTGAGCCGATCGATACGGCGCAGTATGTCGGCGAACAGGTCTCTCGGGATTACGACCTCCGCCATCTGGAAGGTAACGTAGCGCCCGTGGCGCACGATCTTGCCACCGATCTTGATCAGCCTGCCCCTGAGCGTCGTCAGCGACCAGTGCCGCACGGCGTCGGGCAGGGCCAAGGTTCGCAGAAAGTTCCCGAGGTTGTAGGCGAGCGCGTGAAGTTGGAGACGGACAGCATTGTCGGCGAACTTGCGACAGGACAGTCGTGTCCACCGGATGGCGTGCTTGCCTTCCTTGATGTGCTGCTCCGCCGTGCCCCGCTGATTGTAGAAGACGACAACCCGCTCGGCGGGACGGGCGAGGTTGGTGACGATGAAGCCGACACGTGGATAAAGTTCGCCCGGATGCCATTCGACCTTGGCGACGACGCGGCGCGCCTTGGCCCAACTGGCGGCCCGATAGCTGAAGTTCGCGTAGCATCTGCGCACCTCCTTTCGGTGTCTGCCGACCGGGCGCTTCAGGAGGTGGGCGATATTGCCCTGCAGGATTGTGTTCGCCGGTAGGCGGATGGCATAGCCGAAGCCCTCGGCTTCGAGGAACTCATAGATGTCGGGCAAGGCAAACGCTGCAAGTAATGATTGTAAATATTTGATATTATATAACAATTTCAATGTATATTTTTATAATTATATATGAACATCATCAATATTTTTTACTTAGATGGTACGTGTACGTTGAAGTTGGTTGGCAAACTAACATCAGATAAACTAGGATTTTTCTGCTCACCCACGCATGGAGGAAAATCTCTCATTATTTTAATTCCCATAAAATGGGAACGTAACAGGCAGCAGCCAATCACGTTTGGTGTTTGCGAAGATGCTATGGTTTTGGCTTTCGCCGATCTAAATGCAATTACTTTATAGGGTGACAGTTTTAAATGATATCCAGCATTATTGACGTAGTTATTGACCCTTTTATATGTCGACACTACGCACCTTAGTGGCATGACAAAGTCGTTCCCGGTAACTCGCATCATATTTAAATCTGAATGTATATAGTTATAACACTATTATACAAAAAAATCAATTTTTAATTTACTTTTATTAAAAATAAAGTATTTTTATTATCTGTATAGATAATTTGACCTATAAATCGCAGGGATGAGGGTTAGCCAAATATTTCTGAAAAACGTTCACGGAAATCGAGTGCTTGCACCCAGTCTGGTGTCACGGAAATGCGGGCCATTTGGGTGGTATAGGTGCTGACCCAATCTATCCATTGCTGCCCTTTTTGATCGCCATAATACCGGTGTGCACATTCGACGTATTCAACTGGTATCCCATCAATCACTTCAATTTCTGCTAGTCCCCGTATACGCAGAGACTCATAAGGAATCATTTCACTATCAATAGATAATGCGACACGTGGATGCTTGCGTATTGCCTTTACCTTGAAGGACCCCGCACCACCACAGAGAAGGATTTTTGAATGCCGCCAAAGGAACCAGATCGGAACAACGTGGGGATCTCCATTGGGGCCAACGAATGCGAGGCGGGCTGGAATTTTTGACCTGAGAAGGCGTTGTGCCACCAACGTGCCTAGTTCTGTACTCATAATATTCACTACTCCTAGCTCAACGCGGGCTCGTTCAACTCAAACCGTGAATATTGCTCCAATCCAACCAAGCCAGCAATCGGCATTCGTGGCCGACCCGCTAGTCTTCATGGCGAAGCTCAAGCGTAGAGTGACGCGGATTGCATGTGGAACTGAACTGAGACATAATTTTCGGGTTGGAAGGATCTCATATGGAGAATCCCGGTTGAACAGATCACAGCCACAAACCAGCAATACCCATGCTAACTTTTACCATCCATCCCGATTGCCCTCATTCCATTCGATTATTAGAATGGCTGGTGAAAGTGCTGCTGCCCAGCTCATACGACATTAATATTTTTGCGAGGAGATGACACATGGTTGAATTAAAAGGCGTGATACCTCCCGCTACAACGCCGTTTGGCGCCGATGATGAAATCGACCATTCCCTCGTTCGCCGGCAAGTGGAGTGGTTGATCGGGGCGGGCGCGCACGGTACCGCCGTCGGTGGCAGCACCGGCGAAGGGCACACCTTGGAACTTGGCGAGTATACGGCGCTGGTCGAGACCGCGATCGACGCTGCGGCGGGCCGCGTCCCGGTCATTGCCGGCATTATCACCGACAGTACCCGCGAAGCGATTAAACGCGGCAAGGCGGTCGCCCGCATGGGCGCGGCGGCCCTGCAGGTCACCCCGGTACATTATCTGTTCCGCCCAGACGACGAAGCGATGATTGAACATTTTCGGGTTATGGCCGAGGAGACCGGAGTGCCGATCATCATCTACAACGTGGTGCCATGGACCTATCTTTCGCCCACCCTGTTGCTCCGGATCATGAGGGAAGTTCCCGGCGTGATCGGCGTCAAACAAAGCGCTGGCGACCTCAAACTGATGGCCGACCTGGTGATGGACGCGCGGCCAGAGGACCACATCTTCAGCGCCGTTGACGCACTGATGTATCCTTCATACTCCCTCGGCTGCCGAGGCTCCATCGCCGCTATTCTTAGCGCGGCGCCACATGCCAGCGTTGAGCTCTGGGACGCAGTTCATGCCGGCGATCACCCCCGTGCCCTTGATCTGCACACCCGCTTGCTGCGCCTTTGGAACGCCATGGTTTCCGACAATCTGCCGGCCTGCACCAAATACGCGCAGATACTTCAAGGCTGCCCGGCGGGCCGGCCGCGCGCGCCAATGTCCGAGGCTTCGAACGAGCAAAAAGCCGCGATCGGCGAGGCGCTGGTCGGGTTGAGTGTTCAATTACAGGCGGCGGAATAGAAGCGACTGTCGCCAGAATGACGAAGCCTGTTTCGAGCCCCTACCCGATCGTATATTCCGCCAGGAAGTCGTCCTTGAACACTAATCCATGCCCCGGACGCTCCGGCGCGGTGTAGACACCGGCCACCGGCAGAACCGGCTCCACCCAGGCGTCATCCATCCAGTTCACGTATTCCAGGATCAATCCGTTCGGGATCGACGCCATCAGTTGCACCATCAGTTCCGGGAATAAATGCGGTGCGATAGTCATGCCGTGAGTATCCGCCGTAGAGGGATATTAATTCGGACACTATTGTTGACACTACGCAAAGCCAGAGAAATTATTTTTATTATTAATTTTCAATAAATTATTGTACCTTCCGGGTTTATACCACACAATTCGTCTCCCTCCGCCAGCGCTTCAAGAAGCCATCTAAAACATTCTCTCCGCACAAACCGCTTAAAAAATTGTATGCTAAAAATAAGATTAGTCGACTTTAAACAATGGCAGTGAATCTATGTCCACTCTATCAAAATCTCCTGACGTGCCTTAAACTTTCCTAACTAAACACAGGCGCCCTCTGGTTTGAAAGCAATAGGGTAAACTCGGCGTTCGGGCCCGGTCTCAACGAGGTCGGGCGGGCACACCGCTAACCCGAATCCCGTCCGGCAGATCCCGAACCACCATCGCCCCAGCGGCGACCAAGGACCCTGCTCCAACGGTTACCCCCTGAATAACCGTCGCGCCCGCGCCTATGAAAGCGCCCGGTTTGACCGTGACAGAACCACAAAGAACGGCGCCGGGCGCAATATGAACGTTGTCACCGATTTGGCAATGGTGGCAAACGCTCGCGCTAACGTTGACTATTACGTCGCGCCCGATATGCGAATGCGGACCAATTACCGCGCCCGCTAGAATCTGCGCGCCGTCCATCAGGGTCGAACTCGTCGACACGCTGGAATGGCCGTGTTTCACGACGGCGAATTCAAACACAGATGTAAAGCCCCCGTTCTATGTACCACTTTCTGATAGGGTCTCGGGCATCGGTGGACGCATGTTCAGAGCCTGATGCGGGCGGATGTGATTGTACTGTTTCAGCCAAGTTTCGATGACGATTTGAGC
>Ga0209501_10000218_pt1 | contig 74184 bp, 66 predicted proteins | sample ArcticOcean_MG_C_4_FD_187434 | JGI IMG/M metagenome (GOLD analysis project Ga0209501, IMG submission 187434) | Marine microbial communities from western Arctic Ocean - ArcticOcean_MG_CB4_134 (SPAdes) (version 2) | ecosystem: Environmental > Aquatic > Marine > Oceanic | place: Arctic Ocean...
GTCCCGCAAACTTGGCGGTAGTAGAAACGATTGGCCTTGATCGTATGGGCGGTACATCAGCCCCTCCATGGTCCGGTTGGTTGTCCAGGATAGGGACTCTCGGAGCACATGCCAACCCTTTCTCAACGATCACCTGAGCCACCGTCAGAAACCTTCGAGATCTCGACTAATTGCTCACGCTCCTAGATTCTCTGTGGAGAGGTCTGTGACGAATCTGGGCAGTCCGCGGGACGGACCAAGATTGCTGCCAACGCCGTCTAGTACACGATCGCAGTTGCCACAACGTGGAGCGAATTTGGGGTTTTGGTGCCCGCAGTGTGGGCACTCCGAGCTTGTTTCGGCGACGAGCGTTTGACCACATTGAGCGCAGTATGTGGATCCTTCGGAATTCTCGCGACCGCAGTTAATGCAGTGCATCGCAGTTCCTCCATATACCGAGCTCAGGCTAATTCAACTGTCGATTTTTCACGTTCGAGGTCGCGACATCTTACCTGTAACAGTCCCCTCCTGCAATTCACAGTAGATGAAGGAAGCAGCCTGTGACGACTGTGCCTCTCCACTCCCTGCTATAATACCTACTAGGGCCCTGGCTCCCGGGGCCCCGACTATCACCGTTGGCACGTCCGCACTGAGGGGGAAGGCGCGGGCTGCACTGTTTGGATTCCCCAATGAAATCGGCTGACCGCACTGCTGTGTGTTCCGCTAGGAGAGGCGATTCGACTTATGCAAGACCTCAAAGGCACGCTGTCCCAACTGCGGGAAAAGATATCCCAAATCATGGTGCGTCTTTGACCTTGCCAGCAAACAGACTCAGATTGAAGCGCTAGAGAAGGAAACGGTCGAGCCGTCGTTCTGGGACGACTCCCAACGGGCGCAGGCAAAGATGAAAGACCTGGGGTCGCTCAAGAGCGAAGTCGAGGAATGGAGCGCTCTCGCCAGCCGGGCCGAATCAGCCGAAGACCTGCTAACGATGGCAATCGACGAGAACGACGTTTCGCTCACCGAGACCATAACAGAAGAGGTAGCCGAGGTAGCCAAGACGGTCGCCGCCTTGGAGTTCAAGCTGGCCCTATCGGGCGAGTACGACAAGGGTAACGCGATTCTTGCCATCCACGCGGGAGCCGGTGGCGTCGACTCGCAAGACTGGGCGGAGATGCTAATGCGCATGTACCTGCGCTGGGCCGAGACGAGAGGCTTCAAGGCGGATGTTGTCGACATTTCGCAGGGCGACACTGCGGGCATCAAGAGCACCACGATACAGATGAATGGCGACTACGCATATGGCTACCTAATGGCCGAAAAGGGAGTACACCGATTGGTGCGGCTCTCGCCGTTCGACTCCGATCATGCCCGGCACACGTCCTTCGCGCTGAGCGAAGTACTGCCGGAGGTCGAGGAGGGCGTTGACGTCGAGATCAATCCTGACGACTTGAAGATCGAAAACTTCAAGGCTGGCGGTGCTGGCGGACAGAGTGTCCAGAAAAATTCAACGGCGATACGTATCACGCATATCCCGACGGGCATCAAGGTGAGTTGCCAGAACGAGCGGTCACTGCACCAGAACCGCCAGATTGCGATGAAGATTTTGGCCGCCCGCCTGTTGGAGCGCCAGAACGAGGAGCAGGCCAAAGAGATGGCGAAGATAAAGGGTGAACACGTCTCTGCGGAGTGGGGTAACCAGATCAGGAGCTACGTATTGCATCCGTACAAGATGGTGAAAGACCACCGCACCAGCTATGAGACATCGGATACCGACGGCGTGCTGAACGGCGACATCGACGGGTTCATCGATGCGTACCTGGCGACGACCGTGGGGAAGGAATAGGACGAATTACGTGATACGAATTACGTAGGGCCTTTGGATAGAGGAACTTATATCTGAGTTCATATCTACGTTGTACGCAATACGGATTTGAATCCCAACACTTTGGAACCAACCGCGTTATACAAATCATCACATACCACAAACGAACGAAGGTGCTACCGATGAAAAAGTTTTTCCCGTTGTTGTTCGTTCTGATCGCGATGGTGGCGTTTGCGTGCGGAGGCGGCAGCGACGCTGAGCCTGATGCAGCTGCTCAGAATGCCTCTCCGTCGCAGAACGAAGTCCAGAATGCTCCGGCCCAGTCCTCACAGGACGACGGAACTGGTGGAACGACCAGCGGCGACTCTCCCGACATCACCCTGCAGGTCCCGGATGAGACGTCACCCCAGCCCGGTGGAGGCGTCTTCAAGAGGCTTTGGGCCGACCCCCCTACTCTGGACCCGCATCTGACGGGTGACACCACATCCGCCGGCGTGGTCGTCGAGATTTTCAGTGGCCTCGTGGCGTTAAACACCGATCTCGAATTGGTGCCTGACCTTGCGGAGAGCTGGGCGATCGACGATACCGGCACGGTGTACACGTTCAAGCTGCGGGACAACCTGACCTTCCACAACGGTAAGAGGGTCACTGCGGAGGACGTCAAGTGGTCGCTGGAAAGGGCGGCATCGCCAAAGCTGGCGTCGCACCTGGCCGATACCTACCTTAACGACATCATCGGTGCGCAGAGCTATATCGACGGCAACGCGGGTTCCATTGAGGGCGTCCAGGTCATCGATGACCGAACGCTACAGATCAGCATCGACGCACCAAAAGCCTACTTCCTGGCAAAGATGAGCTACCCGACGGCCTACGTCCTAGACAGAGATACGGTCGAGAGTGGCGGACGCAACTGGTGGGTCAGTAACGCCGTGGGCACGGGCCCCTTCAGGCTGAAGGAGTACCGAATCGGCGAGCGCATCGTTCTGGAGCGCTTCGATGGGTACTACCGTGATCCGCGCCCAGACGTAGATGCCATCAACATGAATCTGGCTGGCGGCCAGGCAATGGCCATGTACGAAAACGACGAGATCGACGTGACGGGCGTAGGGATGTTTGATATCGAGCGCATACTCGATCCGAATGAGCCTCTGAATAAGGATCTGGTCGTCGCGCCGCCGGGGTTCTCCGTATCGTACGTCGGCATGAACACGTCGATAGCGCCGTTCGACGATTCGAATTTCCGTAGGGCGCTCAACCATGCCATTGACAAGGAGTTGATCGCCGACGAAGTGCTCGCCGAGCTAGTCAAACCAGCGTACTCCATCCTACCTCCTGGATTCCCAGGTTATTCAACTGACATCCAGGGTCTGCATTTCGATCCCGATATGGCGCGAGAATTCCTCGCCAAGTCTCAGTACGCCGACCCCGACAGCCGACCCCGTATCGTAATCACGGTTCCAGGGACGGGCGGCACCATCGGCCTCGACCTTGAGGTCATCATCGAGATGTGGAAGCAGGAACTCGGCGTCGAAGTAGAGATTCAGCAGGTCGAGTGGGCAACGTACCTCGAAGACCTGGATGCTAGGAAGTTCCAGGCCTACGCGGGACTCGGATGGTCGGCGGACTATCCCGACCCCCAGGACTTCCTGGACATCCTGTTCCACTCCGACAGCGGAATGAACCACGGCAGCTACTCGAACGCGGATGTCGACAACTTGCTCGAACAGGCGCGCGTCGTTCAGGACCCGATCAAGCGCGTGGAGCTTTACAACCAGGCCGAACAGTTGATTGTTGATGATGCGGCGTGGGTGCCGACCTGGTTCACTGGCGAGCAGTATGCCCTTGTGAAGCCGTCGGTGAAGGGCTACCGTCTGACACCCATGATCGTCCCCAAACTGCAGGAGATTCGGCTGGACTGACGGGCTGTTTAGTTTTCCGTAGCTCTATGATCGGCTGTTCCGAGAGACTGTTGTAGAGCGGGGATCAACTCGAATCGAATGAGGCGGTACGAAATATTTTTTCGTACCGCCTCATTGTTTGCCCACAAGGCCTTGCCGATCAGCGGTTCCCAAACTGTCCAGATGAGTCCCACGCCTGCCTGGTGCACCTACTGTTTGATCAGACACCCCTCGACCAAGCACCATCTTTCGTAGTCGTCCGCTCGCATCGATTGCGGGCTTGTCATCTAGGTCGATGGCCGTCATCATAACAGCGACAACTTCGCCGTCGCCGATGAAGGGGGCACTGCTTGGTTGGAGACGAATGGAGCAGGGTCGTCACCGTCGGCCTCGACTGGATGTTCACGCGCAACGTCATCGAAGCCCAGACGGCAGCGGTGAGACAACTACTGCAACCCCTCTCTCAAACCTCTTACCTCCTCTCCCACGAGGGAGAGGATTGAGGTGAGAGCCTGCCCTGAGCTTGCCGAAGGGGTGAAGACGTTGCCCACCGAAAAGTCCGACAAGGCAAACCATGCCACGCCCACAAGACTTCCTCCGCAAAACCAAGCGGCCCACTATACAGCAAGTCGGCACCGCGCGGTCTCTCCGTCGCAAGCAAACAGACTCAGAACTCAAGCTGTGGTCACATCTATCCGGCAGACAACTCGAAGGCGCGAAGTTTCGGCGGCAACATCCGATAGGTGACTACGTAGCAGACTTTACATGTATCGAGCAAAGGCTTGTCATCGAGGTCGATGGCGGTCATCATAACGAGGATGACATTGCCGCCGCTGATCGTGAGCGGACGGCCTGGTTAGAGGAGAATGGGTGGCGAGTGTTGAGGTTTTGGAATAACGAGGTGAGGCAAAATTTGGAGGGCGTGGTAGAAGTGATTCGGGCAGCGTTGGGTGATGGACAACCGCCAGCACCCTCACCTTAGTCCTCTCCCTCGGAGGGAGAGGAGATAGAACAAAGCGCGAAAAGGAGCAAACAATGTCTAAGAAACACGAGATCATGTTTGAGACGGATGGGCGGCATTCGAGTGTGTACCTGTATGAGCCGCCGATGGGGATTCGGCAGTACGTCGAGCCCATCGACGAGGTGCTCGACCTGGGAATCGATACGATCAGCTACGTCGTGGGCGACTGCGCCGTACTGCTGTACGACACGAAGGTCGGCGAGGTTTGGGGTCACAACTACGATCTGGTCAACCACGAGGTCTGGTACAAGGCGGCGTTCAACTGCCAGATGATGATCGCGAGCGGCCACGACCCGCTCCAGGTCGTCTGCGACCACACCCACGAGCGCGGGCTCACCTTCCTGCCGCACCTGCTGCTGAACATGGCTCACAAGGACCCTAACCGCGTGACAGACGGGCGTGTCGCGACTTACAACACGCAGCACCCGGATTGGGTTGTCGGCGAGGAGCCGGACTACCCTGAGTCTGTGAAGGACAATCCCAACCGCATGTCTTACTCGAGGCCAGAGATTCGCGAGAACCGGCTGGCCATCGTCCGCGAGCTCGTCACCGACTACCCGACGGACGGCATCGAGTTGAATTTCAACACCTACTCGCCGCTGATCGCTCGCAGCGAGGTCGCCGAGCACACCGAGACGCTGACCGCCTGGATGCGGCAGGTCCGCGAGACCGCAGACGCAGCCGCCAAGGCCCAGGGCCGCGACAAGCGGGTCGTCGTCCGCGTGGCAGCGAGCGTTGAGGGCAACAAGAAGATCGGCCACGACATCGAGGCGTGGGTGAATGAGGGGCTGGTCGACACCATCGTCGCGATGACGGTCGGCGGCGATTTTTCCAGCGAAACAGGGAGGTTGAGGGAGCTTGTTGAGGTCGCCAGCGCGAAAGACGTGCCGGTCATCGCCGGTCTGGACAGCGTCGGTACCGATCAGACGCGCCTGACGCACCGCGCCGCTACGGTCAACGCCTACGACGCCGGAGCGAAAGGGATTATGTACCACCGCTATTACCCACCGGCGCACCGCTACCCCTACACGACCGAGGACACCGACCGTATGAGGCTGGCCGCCTTCCCCGACCTGCTTGCACACAAGGACAAGACCTTTTACGTAGGGCCTGCCTTCGACCGGCGAGACGACGTTTCCTTCGGACTCAAGGACCAGTTGCCGACCGAGCTAAAGACGGGCGGGCAAGGGCCAGAGATTACCATCGACGTGGCCGACGACATCGCGGCGAAGGCTGAGGCTGGTGAGCTCTGGCGTTGCGAGCTACGCATCATGCTGGAGATGCTCACGCACCATGACGAGGTCGCGCTCTTCTGGAACGGGCAGGAAGTGCCTACCCAAAACATCAGAAAGGCCGATTGGGTGTTCCAGATGCGGCCTAGTGCAGGTGCACGGGGCTACCGGCTGCACGTCGATCTACGCAACGTGTCGCTGCCGATCAAAGGCACCAACACCGTGCGCGTCGACCTTATCAAGAAGGACGAAGGTCTAGTCAACCCGGTGAGCATCAACGATATCGACATCGTCGTGGAGTACCTGCCACACCGCAACGCCCTACGCGACGACGAGTCGTACGCCGGAGCGGCGGTGCCGTTCACGCCATAGAGGAAAACTGACGTTGGCCACTCCAGATGGCGACACATCGTCTCGAATCGAGCGAATCGCTGTAAGAAGTAGAGATCTCAGCATAGCGATTCTGGGGCTGTTGATCGTCACTGGGGTGGTCGTTCGGTCTTTCCATGCCTTCAATTTTGGACTCGGATTTTTCCCTGGGAACAATATCCAGTTTGTTGCGGCGGGAATCGGACCTGTCCTGATAGGGCTAATTGCTGGCGTTGCTATTTACGGGGCCATACGAGGTCTGTCTAAGCTGAAAAAGTGGTTAGCCGATGCTGATTGGCGGCCAAGGTGGCTGTTTCGTAAGGCACTTCCTTCTCAAATAGAAAGACTTGAGCTTTACGTCTGGGTCTCGGTGATCAGTTACGGTGTGGGTTTCGTAGTCTTGTGGGCAATCGCGATTTACCCCTCAGTTCCTCAATCGTTCGGCGGTGCCGCGCCTCGCTGTGCCGTACTGTTCGCGAAGACGGCTGATGTTCCCAGTCAACTTATACCTGTTGTGTTCAATCCATCGGGCAGTAACACTCTCGCGACAGACGAAATCGATGTTTATTGGGAAAGTCGGAATGGGTATGTCATACGAGTACTTGCCGAAGGTGGATACCGAGGCTACGAGATCGCGTACAATGTCGTCTCGGCTGTTCGATGGTGTTAAATTGACAATTGCTAGCCAGAATCATCGCGTCAGAGGAGACCATAAAGTCTCTCTATCCGTTCGCCCTGAGCCTGTCGAAGGGTGAGTACGCGAGACACGTTCGTTTACGGGCGACTCGAATGCACCACTCGTACTTTGACAGACTCAGCACGAACGTGATTGCCCTGAATCGCTAGCCTGTAAAGGACAAAATGCAACTCAAGATAACTGAACAGGAGAAGAAGGGTCTATTCGCCGACTGTACGCTCGAAGAGCACGAGCGGCGGATTCGGCGGCTGCGGGAGGAGATGGAGCGCGAGGGCGTCGATGGGCTGTTCCTGACGCAGGAGACGAACGTGCGGTATGCGTCGGCCATGCTCGACGTGGCATGGGTGATACACGCGTACTTCTACACGGTTTTCATCCCGCGCGACGAGACACTGCCAGTCGCACTATTCGTGCCCAACGGCGGCCAGATTCAGACGCAGGCAAGTTGGATCGACACCGTCGTGCGCTGGGACTTTCCTCCCGGTTTCTACATGGGCAAGGTCGGCGACTCGCTGATCGAGTCCTTCGTCGAGTGGCTCCACAAGCTGGGTTTGCAAAAGTCGCGTATCGCGACGGAGATGGGTGCACACTTTCGGCTCGGCCTATCCATTGAGGTGCTAGACGGAATGCGCGCCGCCCTGCCGGACGTGACCTGGAGCGACTGCGGTCCCGTCGTGTGGCCGGTACGCTCGATCAAGTCCGACGAAGAGGTCAGGCGACTGCGAGAGTCCGTTCGGATTTCTTGTATAGGCATCAAGGCGGGGTTCGAGGCGCTCACCGACGGAATGTCCGAACGCGATCTGAACAACATAATGTGCGCCAAGATGTTCGAGGAAGGCGGCAGCGACATCAAGTTTACGTCGGTGTACGCTGGGCCCGACCGCGTCCTGTGGGCCGACTCCGCCCCGCGCCGCGAGATGATCATCGAGCCCGGCAGCCTCATCCAGTTCGACGGCGGCTGTACCTACGACGGCTATTACACCGATATCAAGCGCTTCGCCAGCCTCGGCGAGCCCACCGAAGACCAACGCCGCTTCTACGACATCGCTCGTGCGGCGGAGCAGGCGTCTATCGACGCCGTGAAGCCTGGTGTTACCTACGGTGAGGTCTACGAGGCTTCGCAGCAGGCCATCCGCGACGCCGGATACCCGGAGTTCGTCGACAAGGCGCAGGACTTCCGGTGGACATCCATCGGACACAACATCGGTCTCGACCTCCACGAGATGCCGGGCATCGGCAAGGACAACGACGCCGTGCTTCAACCCAACCAAGTTATTTGCATAGAGCCGTTCTTCTACCACGACGGCGGCTTCCCCATCTGGACAGTGCCGAACAAGTATGGCTGCGAGGACCAGGTGCTCGTCACCGAGACAGGACACGACGTGCTCTCGTCCGACGAATTTATCTCACGGGATATCTGGGTCGCGTGAGCAGTCCAAGGCAAGTGCAACGATATGCGACGGGGCGAAGGGGGTATTCACCGGCCCTCGTGGCGGCCCTTGTCGCCGTAGTTGTGGTCTTGGCGGCCTGTGATGTCGACCGAGGCCGGGGGATGACTGCCCAGGCAACCCTTCAGCAGCAAGAAGCCAAGAAGATTTCTGACATCGCGATCACAATCGGGGCCGATGGCTGGCCGCTGATCGCGTACCGGTCTGGCGACAATATCAAGGTCTTGCACTGCAACGACCCCGCGTGTGTTTCTTCGGCGCCCATTTCTGAGATCGATCAGGGAATCACTGTGTCTGCAGCGACGGCCGCCGACGGGCTCCCATTGATCGCGTATATATCCCGCGACGACGCTCGCCAGAACGAACTGCTGGCGAAGGTAGCCCATTGTCAGGACGCCGAGTGCCAAGGGTTCACGACATCTGTGATAACCAATGCCCGCTCAGTCTCCGTCGCTGCTGGGTCGGATAACCTTGGCATTCTTAGCTACGTGACCGACGACAATCTGCTCGGCTTCGCGCATTGCGTGGATCTCGATTGCACGTCCGCAACGACCTCAACGTCACCCATTCCAGGCCCGGCGATCTCCCATGCCTTGACGATAGGGGGCGATGGCCTGCCCTTTGTAACAGCAGCCGTTGGTGGGGTGGCGCTAGACCATCATACGGCCCATTGCACGAACGTAGAATGCACCACTTTCGAGACATTTCAGCCCGGCACCGCCGGTTTCGTCAAGTCGGCAACGGTCAATGAGAGCGGCTATCCTGTCGTCGCCTTCAATCGATTCGACATCGTCAAGCTGCTGCGCTGCGAGGATTTTTCGTGCAGTAGTTCATCGGAGCAGACGTATCGCGATATCGGCGACAAGACTCAGGACACCGGCGTGGCGATATGGGAGAACGGCAGTACGCTAGTTACCATGGTAGACATCTGGCAAGGCTGGTTCGAGGCGGTTTGGCAGAAGGCAGTCGGGGTAGACCGAGTCGCTGTCGCCATCGACAACTTCGAGCCTGACGGCCCACGGGTCGGACAGGTTCATGCTTTGGTCATCGGTGGCGATGGGCTGCCGTTCATCGCCTACGCCACGCCCGAAGACGAGTTGAAAGTCGTTCACTGCCGCGATGTCGGATGTGGGGATCGCACCGTTCAGACATTCGAGCCGTGAAACGTGATGACTTTCATTGACCTCGCATGTGAACAGCACCCAGGATCTGCGACATCACCTTTGACGTTTTACGTTTTCTCATACCCGTAGTACAGTGATGCCAACCTCGTCATCGCGAACGGAGACTCCCATGAAGCTCACACAGGCAAACAAAAAACTCTCAGCCGAGCACGGTGTAGTCGCCAGCTACCCGGACGACTTCTACGGCTATTTTGGATGGCCGACGATAACTCGCATGGACGACGGGACGCTAGTCGTCTCCTCGTCGGGACTGCGTAACTACCACGTCTGTCCCTTCGGGCGTACGGTGATCTGCACCAGCACCGACGATGGCCAAACGTGGACGAGCCCGCGCGTGATCAACGATTCGCCCCTCGACGACCGCGACTCGGGTATTTTGTCCCTTGGCGGAAGCAAGCTGCTTATGTCGTGGTTCTCGACCGACAATCGTAGCGCGGCACCCTCCGAGTACCAGAAGGGCCTGAGCGCCACCGACGCTGAGCGCTGGCAGCAGGGCCTCAGGCGCGTTACCGACGAGAACGTAGAAAAATACGTCGGTTCCTGGGTTCGCACGAGCGAGGATGCCGGTCTTACGTGGGGCGATGCCGTAAAGGTGTCTGTCTCCAGTCCGCACGGCTCGAATCGCCTTGCGAACGGCGACCTGGTATACCTCGGCAAGCAACAAACCAGGGTCGAGCCCGACTGGACCATGACTGCCGGTGGCGTCGGTGCCATCGGGAGCAGTGACGACGGGCGAACGTGGACTGAGCTTGGCACGGTGTCAACGTACGACGGCATGGGCGTGGAGTTCTTCCACGAGCCGCACGTGATCGAGCTATCGGACGGGCGTCTCCTGGGCCTCATCCGCTACGATCCGAGCCATAACGACTACCACAATCGGCAGCCGGGCCAGACCGATTTCCAGATGTGTCAGACGATATCGTCCGACGGCGGCAAGACCTGGAGTCAGGCGGAACTTCTGGACTTCCACGGCTCGCCTCCGCACCTGCTCCAGCACTCCAGCGGCGTGCTCATATGCTCCTACGGCTACCGCGAGAAGCCATGGGGCACGCGCATCATGCTCAGCCGTGACAACGGCGACTCATGGGAGTACGACTACATCCTGCGTGACGACGGCCCGCACCCCGACCTCGGCTACCCGTCGAGCGTCGAGCTCAGCGACGGGAGTATTCTTACCCTCTACTACCAGCAACCCAACAAAGCCGAAGACAAGTGCGCCCTGCTGTGGAGCCGGTGGGAGCTACCGACCTAGGAGGCACATAGTTGGGTTCAGATCACGGAGGTCACTAATGGAAATAACGAAACACGAACCCGGAATGTTTAGCTGGGCCGACCTGATGACAGCGGACATCGAAGGCTCCAAGGCGTTCTATACCGAGCTTTTGAGTCTGGATTCCGTCGACATGCCGATGGGCGAAGACGCGGGCGCCTACGTGATGCTGTTCAAGAATGGCAAGACCTCTTGTGCAATGTTCCAGATGGGCGACGAGATGAAGCAAATGACCGGTGGGAGCTCCTTGTGGTCAGCTTACTTCACGGTGGACAGCGCCGACGACACGGCGGCCAAGGCCAAAGAGCTTGGCGCGACCATCGTGAATGGGCCGTTCGACGTGTTTGAGTCGGGTCGGATGGTGGCGATCCAGGACCCGACGGGAGCCGCCTTCCAGGTCTGGCAGCCGAAAGACAACATCGGAGCGCAGGTTTTCGGCGAGCATGGGGCCCTAGGCTGGGCAGAACTGTACACGAACGACACGTCCGCGGCGGCCCAGTTCTATTCCGGCCTGTTCGGATGGTCGGCCAGTACCGTTCCGGGCGGAGGGGGGCAGGACTATACCCTGTTCCAGATCGAAGACCGACCGGCGACGGGTATGATGGCAATACGTGAGGAGTGGGGCGAGATGCCCCCGAACTGGTCCATCTACTTCGTGGTAGACGACCTCGACGCGACCATCGCTAAGGCGACCGAGATGGGTGCAAAGGAGGTAATGCCGCCGATGGAAGCGCCGGGCATCGGCCCGTTCGTGCTGCTGCAGGACCCGCAGGGCGCGCACGTCTTCTTCATCCAGATGACCCAGGCTCAGTCGTAAGACCCGACACTGAAGCTGAGAATAATTGAAGATCATCGACCTAACCCGAGAGAACACTGACACTTTGCAACAGGCAGCCGCGCTCCTCGTCGAGGGATTCGCCGAGCACTGGCCCAACTCCTGGCCAAGTATGGACTCCGCGCTGGAAGAGGTACGGGATGCGCTTAACAATGACTGTATCTGCCGCATCGCGGTCGATGACCACAGAGAGGTCCTCGGCTGGATCGGTGGAACCCCTACGTACGAAGGCAACGTTTGGGAGTTGCACCCGCTGGTAGTGCGGCCATCCGATCAGGGCAAGGGCATTGGGCGAGCACTCGTCAACGACTTGGAAGAACTGGTTCGTGAGCGCGGCGGCCTGACCATCTGGCTCGGCTCCGACGACGAGGACGGCATGACCTCCCTCGCGCATACCGACTTGTATCCGAACCCTCTCGAACATCTCGCTAATATCAGGAACATCAAAGGTCTCCCATACGGGTTTTACGAAAAAATGGGCTTCGTCCTCAGCGGCGTCCTGCCCGATGCCAACGGCCCTGGCAAGCCCGACATCTTCCTCGTGAAGCGTGTCCAGCACCGATAGATCGCGTGCACCTTATTGAGAAATCTCGTAAGCTAGTCGTTACTGGCGGGCCAAATCCCTGCGACTCAATTCCCGAACGGAGACCTATACAAAAAATGCCGAAGACGATGTACGAAAAGATTTGGGACTCCCACCTGGTGCATCAGGAGGAGGGGCAGCCTGCCATTCTCTATGTGGACTTGCACCTCATCCATGAGATCACGACGCCGCAAGCCTTCGACGGCCTTCGGGCGGCTGGCCGTGGCGTGCGCCGCACAGATTTGACCGTCGCCGTCGCCGATCACAACACGCCAACCGACGTTGGGCGCTTGCGGTTGCCGATCAAAGACCCCATTGCGAAGGCGCAACTCGACGCCCTCTCACGCAACTGCAAGGAGTACGGCATCGAGCTGTTCGACATGACCAGTCCGAACCAGGGTATCGTCCACATCATCGGGCCCGATCAGGGGTTTACGCAGCCGGGCAAGGTCATCGTCTGCGGCGATAGTCATACCTCCACGCACGGTGCATTTGGTGCGCTCGCCTTCGGCATTGGCACATCAGAGGTCGAGCACGTCCTTGCGACCCAGACCGTCCGGCAGAACAAGTCGAAGACGATGGAGATTCGTGTGAACGGCCCGCTGCCTTTCGGCGTGACGGCGAAAGACCTGATCCTGGGCATCATCGGGCAGATCGGAATTGGCGGCGGCAGCGGCAACGTCGTCGAGTACACCGGCGAGGCGATCCGCTCCCTTTCGATGGATGGCCGGATGACCGTCTGCAACATGTCCATCGAGGGCGGTGCCCGCGCAGGCATGATCGCGCCCGACGAAACGACCTTTGACTACGTCCGCGGACGGCCTCGCGCACCTCAAGGTGACGACTTTGACGCCGCCGTCGACGCCTGGTCGAAGCTAAGCACTGATGAGGGAGCCGCGTTCGACGAACTTGTCGAAATTGACGCAAGCTCGCTGGAGCCGATGGTGTCCTGGGGTACGAACCCCGGCATGGTCGTGCCAGTTACAGCGCGGGTGCCCGATCCAAGTTCTATGGACGACGACGACGACAGGCGAGCCGCCGAGCGCGCCCTCGAATATATGGACCTCGAACCGAACACACGGATGGAAGACATATCGATAGACCGTGTGTTCCTCGGCTCCTGTACAAACGCGCGCCTCGACGACCTGCGGGCGGCGGCACAGGTTATCAAGGGCCACAAGGTGAGCGACAAGGTCTACGCGATGGTCGTGCCGGGTTCTACCAAGGTAAAGATACAGGCTGAGGCTGAGGGCATCGACGCGATCTTTAAGGACGCCGGATTCGACTGGCGCGAGGCGGGCTGCTCTATGTGCCTCGGCATGAACCCCGACATCCTCGCACCCGGCGAGCGCTGTGCCTCCACCTCCAACCGCAACTTTGAGGGCCGCCAGGGCAAGGGAGGCCGCACCCACCTCGTCTCTCCAGAGATGGCGGCGGCGGCAGCGATTGCTGGGCACTTCGTGGATATTCGCGAGTGGAAGTAGGGCGCGCTGAATGAATGGTCAAACAACAAGAATCGATGAAATCCTTGCTCTTCATCAGCGATTCGGAAGGCTACTTGGCGAAACGGGCAGCCTAGATCAAGCCTTCGACAGCACCGCGAAACTTGTAGCGAGCACTTTGCTAGCGAAAGCAGCGAAAACCCACGAAGCGATTTTGTTGCTAGCGACAAACGGGTATGGTGAGGATGCCATCATTCTCACCAGGAGCCTTTTTAACTTGGCGGTTGTTATTTCCTGGATATTCAAAGGACCTTCGCAGCGACTAGATGCATACGCAGCCTACGATGTCGTGTCCAAAGCGAAGTTGGGACGGAAGATTGTCGCCAGTCAAAGCACAGCCACGATAATTCCTGAAGTGTACGAGTTGTACCAGAATCGGAGGTCTGAGTGGGAGGACGGCGAAAGAGACTTCAAGGACCAGTATTACTCCAAGAGGCCTGGTTGGTCAGGAAAGAGCATCGAAGAGATGGCGAACGAGGTTGGGCTCGGAGGAACCTACGCCACATTCTATACACTTGCTTCTGATATCGAGCATTCAAACCCTGCCTCAATAAGTAACTACTTGCACGATCAACCTGACGGCTCTAAATACGTCAGTGCAATGCAGAGCGAAAACTGGGTCGTTGAAGCTCTTTTCGAGTCTATCTTCTTTGCAGCCGTAGTTGCAAAACCTGCGGATATCGTTCTTGGACTCGGAATACTAACCCAACTGGAGGCCGTTGAACAAGATGCTCTTAACCCGGCGATCTCGTATAAGAAATCTGAGTAAGGGATCCTGACATGCAATCATTCACAAAACTAACGGGCGGCGTGGCCCCGATGGATCGGGTGGACGTGGACACCGACCAGATCATTCCGGCGGAGTTCCTCAAGCGTATCGAACGGACTGGCTTCGGCCAGTTCATGTTCTACAAGTGGCGCTTCAACGACGACGGCTCGCTCAATCCCGACTTTGAGCTGAACCAGCCTGGCTATGAGGATGCGTCGATTCTCGTGGCCGGACGCAACTTCGGGTCGGGATCGTCGCGGGAGCATGCGCCCTGGGCGCTCCTGGACTACGGCTTCCAGTGCATTATCGCGCCCAGCTTCGCCGATATTTTTACAAGCAATTCTTTGCAAAACGGCATCCTGCTGGTGAAGCTACCGGACGCGACTGTGCGCCTGATCATGGACAAGGCCCAGGCCAATCCAGGCTATTCGCTGCACGTCGATCTGGAGTCTCAGCGTGTGTGGGACGACGACGAGGAGGTCGTGGCCGAGTTCGACATCGACGAGTTCGCCAAGTACAAACTCCTCAACGGCCTCGACGATATCGGGCTAACGCTTCAGCACGAGGACAAGATCGCCGAGTTCGAGATGGCGCACGGGATGTAAGAGGGGGTTGGGTTTTGGGTGTTAGGTGTTGGGGAGAATCAAGATGACGGGTTCCGATACTGCGTTTTTCGTTTGACGTGTTAGCTCCCGAACGCCCATAGGCGACCGTCCCAGGTTGCGACGACGAGACGCTCATCGATCACGGCGGGCGCAGCGCTGATCGGTGCGGGGAATTGGGTGCTGGATACGTGGGCGCCGGTCTCGGCATTCAGCATGTGGAGCTTGCCGTCGACGCCGCTGGCCGCGAGCAGGTCACCGTACCTGACCGGCGCTGCCCACATCGAGCGAACTTCACGGCGGAACGGGTTCATGTCGAGCAGATCGTCTCCGGCCTGAAAGCTCCAGAACGCCTCGCGGGGATATTTCCCAAGGCAGCGCACACGCCCTTGATTGGTCGCGACGTACATGCGCTCGCCCTCGACGAGTACCTGTGTCGGGTATTGCGCGTCGAGGACATCACCTTGCCAAGCTACAGCGCCTGTCTCGGGGTCGAGCGCGGCCAGTTGCCCGAAATCCGCACCGCTGACGATTAGGCCGTCAGCCATGACCGGACTCGCATAGTAGTGCGTGACCTCCAAGGGCGTCTCCCACGCGATCTCGCCGCTGGCCCGGTCGAGCGCGACGATCCCCCGCCCGGCAAGAAGGGTTATTAGCAGGTTGCTGACCACAAGCGGACTGGGAAATGCACCCCATAAGTCGCCCGCCGGGTCGCCAGAGCCGATGGGTGTGTATAGGGTCGTGTACCAGCGCTGTTCCCCCGTGGCAACGTCGTAGGCACCGTACCCCGCCTTGCCGCCGGTGTAGGCCACGCCGTCGGCAATCGCAGGTTTGGTGTATATCCAACGTCCCGGGTATCGTGGCAAGTCGTGCTCCCAAATCATACGGCCCGACTCGGTGTCAAAGCCATGCACGCGCCCTGCGATCGATGTCGCTACACCCACACCGCTCTTGTCTACTGCGACGCTGTTCTTGACCGACGAGTCTGTCTCTGCATGCCAGTTTCGCTGACCGCTTGTCGAGTCGACGCTATAAACACCAGCGTGTCCTCGGAGGTTGTCATCCGTCACGCTGTATATGAGATCGTGTCCGTGTAGAACCGGCGCAGCGCGATGCGTCGGTGCTGGCAATTCGTGCTCCCAGAGCAGCTTCAACACGCCGTCGGGGTCGCCGACTGGCACTTCGATGGGGCGCTCGGTCGGAAGAGCCCTTGCTGATTGCTGCACGAGATCGAACTTAAAACCGTCCTCGGTAAAGCGGACTACACGAAAACCCCGAGAGTTGCCGTCGTAGCCGCCGAAGCACAGCGGGGTTGGTCCGCCCACCACCATGTTGTTGTACTTGAACACCTTGGCGCAATGGGTGTGCCCGAACAGCACGAGCGTCACGTTGTACTGCCCCAGCAGGTCGAGGAACTCGACCGGCGGCGGCGTGTGCATATATAAAACACTCTCGCGGCCCTCTGGCTGAGCCGACAGGTCTTCGATGACCCAGCGATCCTTCCTTGCGATGTCCCCTTTGGAAAAATAGCTGTCCTCTTTGGAGAAGGCGATAAAGTGCCGCCCGCCCCAGTCGAAGCTGTAATACACAGGACCGAGCACTTCCTGATAATTCTGGATGCAGCTTACGCCCTCGACGTATTCGTACTTGTTGCGGTCTCCTCCCTGGGCCTCCAACTCGACATGCCCGTCGTGCCCACCGTACACGGGGTACATCGGTGTCTCGATAGGCGCGATGGAATCACGGAACAGCTTCAACTCGTCCATCGTGCCAATGTCGGTCAGGTCGCCGGTCGCAACTACCAGGTCCGCACCCGACTCTTGTTCCAATTGTTTGAGATCGTTCGTCAGTCGTGGCCCCGTCTCAGGGCCAAGCCACGCACCCTGTGGCCTATAGTACGGCTCGGTCCGCACGTGCGTGTCGGTAATCTGCGCCATCGTGAATTTTTTGTTTGAGCGTTCTGGGGCCGACTGGAGTGCGAAATCGAGCGCCGCGTCGGTTTCGGGAACTCGGCGGTAGAAATTTTCGCGTATGCGGTGAGTGTCAGGCACGGATACGGTGACGAACGAGTGGACGCCAGGCTCTGCCTCGATCTCGTAGCGCCCGGCTGCGTCCGTCCGAACTACACGCTCGCCGTTGGACACGAGTACGTTGGCGATGCCTTCGCCCGACTCGTTTGCGACAATACCGGTTATTTGAATCATCGTCGTTATCTCCCTGCTTTGAAGGGTCGTGCGCGATTGTACATTGTTCGCGAGCACGTCTGGTCTGTTTAGGTCTCGTATTCTTGCTACTCAATATCAGTGCAAGGGTAACTTCTATGAATCGGCCCGTTGTTGTCCGTAACCAGGGCGACCATCCTTCCTGGGAAGGACCCCTACGATAAGCCTTGTAGGGGTCGTGCCCCCGTGCCGACCCCGGTGGAGGCGGGCATCCCGGTTGGTTCGCTATCCCTTGAGATATCACCCGATACAACGAGCCATCATGGTATCCTTGGTGGTCGATATGATTACACAAGAAATCTCGCTTTTCGAAGCCATCCATAGCCAACGGGCCATTCGCCGCTTCACGGATGAAGCCGTGCCGGACGAGGCTATCCAGCGCGTTCTCGAGGCGGCCGTGCGCGCTCCCAGCGGGCGGAATCGGCAGCCGTGGCGGTTCTTGGTCATCCGTGACAAGGCGACCAAGCATCAGGTCGGCGATTACTATCGACGGGCCTGCGAGGCATCGGGCATCGGCCAGGAGCGGATTCCCGAGTTGTCGAAGAAGGTTAACGATTCGGTGACTCACCTGGCTAATCACATGGGCTACGCACCTGTGCTCATCCTTCCGTGCATCGAACACGAGACCGCCGAGGCAGCACAGACGAGTAGGCTCACCGCCGGTTCATCCATCTATCCCGCGGTGCAGAATCTAATGCTGGCGGCACGAGCGCTCGGCCTCGGCACCGCCCTGACGACGGTACACACCATGTTCGAGGACGAGATCAAGACTTTGCTCGGCATCCCGGCGAACGTGCAAACCACGGCGCTCATTCCTATAGGATATCCAGCGCCAGAGGAAAACTTTGGCGGGAGCCGACGTCGTCCCGTGACCGAGCTCACACACTACGATCACTGGAAAGGTAACGATGCTGGATAAAGAGATTCGAGTCGGGGTCGTTGGTGCCGGTAATAGCGCGGTCGAGTCGCACATACCGAGGTTCCAGAGCATCGACGGCGTCGAGGTCGTCAGCGTCGCCAACCGGACGCCAGAGTCTTCGCAGCGGGTAGCCGACCGGCTCGGCATACCAACGGTCTACGATTACTGGCCCGACCTCATCGATGCAGCGGACACCAACGCTATTTTCATCGGCACTTGGCCGTATCTGCATAAACCTATGACCATCGCGGCGCTTGAAGCAGGGAAGCACGTCCTGTGTCAGTCGCGTATGGCGATGGACGCCCAGGAAGCCCACGATATGCTCGAAGCGTCGCTCGAACGCCCGAACCTGGTTACCGGCCTGGTGCCCACGTCCAAGCTGGCTGCTGGCAGGCCGCAGATCATGCAGCTACTGTCCGATGGCTGGTTCGGCGAGCTACTGGCCATCGATCTCGTCTCCGGCAGCGACTTCATCGACCGCGATTCCCAGTTCTTCTGGCGACAGGATCGCGACGTGAGCGGCTTCAACGCAGTCGAGGTCGGCATGTTCGGCGAGTCACTTGCTAGCGTCCTCGGGCCGTTTGCGAGCGTGATGTCGCTGACGAGGCTGAACGTCCCGCAGCGCAAGGATTCTACCGGCAAGCGGCGTATCGTTACGATGCCCGATCACGTAGAGATTATCGGTGAGATGGTAAACGGTGCGCCGTACCACCTGCGGACCAGCCAGGTGACTGGCCTCGCGGACAACGGCTTGTGGCTGTTCGGCAGTGAGGGAACGCTCCGAGCCGACACGTATGCCGCACAACTATACGGCGCTAAGAAGGGCGATACCGAACTGAGGGAGATTCCGACGTCGGTGAGCAAAGATCCGGTCGATGATATCGCCGCCGAGTTTGTCAATGCTATTCGTGAGGAACGGCCCATCGAGCAAGTCAGCTTTGCCGATGGCGTGAAGTACATGGAGTTTACCGAGGCGGTCTCTCGTAGCGCCCAGACCGGCGAGACCGTGCATCTGCCGCTGTGAGAGGCTGGCGCTAGTCGCCTGCCGCTTCCTCTGCACCGACAAGAAATTTCGCGCTCTCCGCTCCTAACTCTATTTCGAACGGGGAGCCTTTGATGTGGCTCACGCCTTGAACCATGAAGCCGAGAACGTTACCCTCCTCGTCGATCGTTTCCATAACTCTGCTATGAGCCGTCGGCTCGACAGTCGCGCCCTCGCTCGTGGCCCACGTGACTTCGAGCATATCGCCTTCACTGTCATACCAGAGCTTCACTTTTTTGGTCTGCATCTTGGGCTCCTTACCGAATCCGCCTGCTTGGATGCGCTGTGACGACAAATGCGTCACCGGGTGTTTTCTTAACAACAACGCAAACATACTTCGTGCCGTACAGTCGATAGTACCTTTGCACCGAAGGATCCGGGTCTGATGTTATCCTATGCGGGTCGGCGAGAACCTCCGGAACGGCATCCATGTATGGTTTCATTTCAGGGTGACTGGTTAAGATATGTTCGATCCGCTCCTCGGTGAGTCGTACCCCTTCGCCCGTATAATCGAGATAATTCGGCATACCGGCACTTTATCATTATACGGGATGGTCGATTGTGCGACCGGGCACGGTCTCATACCATCCCACGGGATCAATAAATGTCACAACACCAACCGCTAACTGGAGTCCGGGTCATTGACGTGACGCAGATAATGGCCGGGCCGTACTGCGCCATGCTTCTCGGCGACATGGGTGCCGACGTTATCAAGATCGAGAAGCCGGACGGCGGCGACGACGTTCGACGGTCGGGGCCTCCCTTCATTGCCGGCGACTCGGCGGCGTTCTTGAACATCAGCCGGAACAAGCGCAGCGTCGTCATCGATTTGAAGACCGCTGAGGGTGCCGCCATAGTCAAGGGCATGGCGAAGGACTCGGACGTTTTCTTGCAAAACCTCCGGCCCGGTCGGCTCGACAACTTTGGACTGGGCTACGACGAACTGGCAGCCATAAACCCGGCCCTCGTATACGCGACTATTACTGGGTACGGGCGCACAGGGCCGTACAAGGACAAGCCAGGCTTCGACCTCATGGCGCAGGGGCTTGGCGGTATTATGGGCGTGACTGGTCATCCGGGACAGCCGCCAGTTAAGGTCAGCGTACCGATCACCGACCTCAACGCCGGGTTGTTCACGGCATTCGGCATCCTCGCGGCCTATATCAACCGTCTCAAAACGGGTCAGGGGCAGCACGTCGATTCGTCTCTCATGGAAGCTGGAGTCGCGTACACCATGTGGGAGTCAGCTATCTACTTCGCAACTGGCGTTCCGCCGGGGCCGAACGGCTCCGCCCATCAGATTTCAGCACCGTACCAGGCTTTCCCGACCAGTGATGGATATATTACTATCGGCGGCGCGAACCAGCGTAATTGGGAGCGCCTGTGCCACGCCATCGGTCGTGCCGAGCTAATCGACGATCCACGTTTTACCGCCAATACCGAGCGCATGGTGAACCGGCCCGCCCTCGAAGAGACGCTATCCGAGACATTCAAGACTCAGACAGCGGAACACTGGCTGAAAATCCTCGACCAGGCCGGTCTTCCCTGTGGTCCGATCAACGACATGGCTCAGGTTTACGCCGACCCACAGGTCATCGCGCGGGACATGGTCGTTGAAATCGACCACCCGGCGGCAGGCACAATTCAGAACGTCGGGATACCGATAAAATTCTCTGAAACGCCAGGTTCTATTCGGCGTCCGCCCCCGCGACTCGGCGAGCACACCGACGAAGTCCTCGCGGAGTTCGGCTACACGACGGACGAAATTGCTGGGCTCAAAGAGCGCGGCATCGTGAAGTCGCTGGGCGACGCGTGACGGAGTTCGACGATTATTTGCACCGACGGAGTAACTCACGATGCTGGAATACAGAGGTTACGCATGGCACATAGAGTTCGACGACGAGGCGGGGGTCTTTCATGGTGAGGTGCTCGACCTTCGTGATGTGATCACGTTCGAGGGTACGACCGTCGCGGAACTTGAGCAGGCGTTTCAGGACTCGGTCGATGATTACCTGGAGTTCTGCGCAGAGCGTGGAGAGGAGCCCGACAAGCCTTTCTCCGGCAAGTTGATGCTTCGTTTGCCGTCCCGAATACACCGAAAGGTCTATGTTGAGGCAAGCCGTGAGGGCAAAAGCATCAATCAGTGGATAGCGGAGCGATTGGAAAAGGCAAGCTAGGCATGGCGTCTGGAGGCTTGATACGACACATCGTGCAGGACACAGCATGTTTAGGTATTGTAACCGGCGGAGAGACAATGTACCGGTGAGGCGGCCCGCGCGCCTTCATCTCTCCGTCCCAAGGCGCTATTTAGAGTAAGGAGGCACGATACGATGCACGCTTACTATCGAAATTTGGCCAGTTTCGTGCTGCTTGCGACGCTGATGGGATGCGGTATCACTGCCGCGCCGGCCCAGGAAACTACCGAACCAGTTCATGAAACGCGGCTGAGCACGGGGTTTGATTGCCCGGTTTCGCTTCCGGGCAGCGTTCGAGGGAACGATGCGCTCGGAGTGCAACAGCCCTTGAGTGATGGAAAGATCGTGTTCAGTACCGGCGGACATGGTGGACCTGGTTTTATCGAGCCTGACGGCTCGCTGGCGATGAAGTGGATGTGGTATCGACACATACCCGGAGAGTTTACGATCGAAGGACGTAGGCTGGACTCGATTAAAGCAAGACCACTGGACGCCTTAATATCCATTGACACCGCCAATCCCGAAGGATTGGGAGCGCAGCCAACCATGCTCATCTTTCCAAGCGACGGGTGTTGGGAAGTCACCGGCAGGCTTGGCGATGAGAGTCTGACGTTCGTGATGCTGGTCGAGACTGTGTAAGGCAACTAAGCCTTCTATCAAGACATACATCAGTATAAAACTAGGCCAACCTTGCTGTCGTGAGAGGTACGCATTTACTCCGCCCTGGTCGTACTGAATGTCCCCTTGACAAGGTATCCTATCGAAACGCAAAGCGAGTCTCTAACAATGACCGAACTTCTTGAAAAAGCCATAGCCGAAGTCTCGAATCTGTCTGATGAAGAACAGGACGCCATCGGAGCGATGATTCAGGATGTCATTGCCGACGAACAATCGTGGGACGCGGCGTTCGCCAAATCACACGACAAGCTAGCGAAACTCGCCGAATCCGTTAAAGCGGACATCGGAGCTGGATCGGCTCCCACGCTGACTACGACAGACTCCTAGCCCGACTGTAGATGGCGGATTCCACTAATTCCGGCGAGGGGACAATCCACCACTTCAACGCCGAAATCTACGCCGTTGGCATCAACCGCTGCCTCGACGTGCCGCCGGAGGTCTCCGAAACCTTAGGCGGCCAGACGCATATCCAGGTAAAGGGAACGGTCGGCGGCGAAGACTTCCGCTCCAATCTGGCGCCGCGAGGGGACCGACGCCATCGACTCTTCATTCATAGCAACATATGGCGGAAGCTCGGCGTTGATATCGGAGACGTGATCGAAGTCGAGCTCGAGTGGGACGACGATGAATGGCAGGTCGACATACCTACTGACCTCGCCGAAGCTATGCCTGTCGGCAGCGAGGCCCTTTCCGCCTTCGAAGCCCTCACCATCCCTAACCGAAAACGCTTTGTCGACCGCATCGAGGAAGCCAAGTCGCCTGATGCCCGAAAACGTCGCATCGAGCAGGGACTCCAGTTGCTCATCGAGAGGCTGCGAAAGCAGCAGGGACGCTAGAAGAGCCACACACGAAGGCGAGGTATGTTGAAGAGTGGATACGGATGGCCATCGCGGTAGGCGTAACGATCTACGCACTGGTGTACATGGAGAGCGCTCCACAAATCGCAGTCATCGCATTCGGAGTCTTGATGGCAGCTACGACCGGATTGAGCATGTTCCATGCGACGAAGGCCAAAGTACCGGCATAGACCTGAAGCCGGTGGTCTTTTTGTGTAATTAGGTGGTCTTGACTCCAACCTCATGCGAGGCTCCGGCGCAAATTGTGGCTGCCAACCGCGAAAGGAGGACTTCCATTATGCTGTGTAGGGGTCGTGCCCCCGTGCCGACCCCGGTGTGCTACCGACAAACGTATTCTTCAACAACCGGGGCGGGCACAGGGGCACCGCCCCTACGACGGCCGCGCCGCGACTGATTCGTAGCACCATAGCCGTCGCTTTCTGGTCTGATACCATAGACGCGCGACGCTGGAAACCGAAGATAAAGCGATTCGCCGACCAAGTGCGATCTCCTCTATGAACGAAGCTCTCCCAAAATTCGTAGTCTGCGTCACCTCCGACGAACCAGACCTGGATATCCGTAAGGTCTATCGAGTTCTGCCCGACGACTCTGCCGCCAAGAGCGGATATATCCGAGTTCTCGACGAGTCCGGCGAGGACTACCTTTACCCGGCAACTCACTTCGTCACCGTAGAGCTTCCCGACGAGGCCGAGCGCGTCCTTCTTCAGACCTCGTAGGGCATTTTCATGCCCGACCGACCACACATCCTCTTCCTCATGACCGATCAGCAACGCGCCGACTGCCTCGGCGTCGCAGGTCATCCTATCTTGCAGACACCGAACATGGACCGGCTTGCAGCCGAAGGCGTCCACTTCACTAGCGCTTACACGACCAGTCCCCTGTGTGTTCCGGCACGAGCGTCGATGACCATGGGCCTGTACCCCCACAACACCAACATCTGGCAGGGTGACTCGACCGTGCCGCTCGACGCCGATACATACATGCACCGGCTCAAGGACGTCGGCTACACGACCTGCTCCGTCGGCAAGAATCACCTCTACCCGATGGAGAACTGCAACCTCTACGCCAACTCTCCCAACTACCACGCCATCGGCTTCGACCACATCGAAGACCTGTCGGGTACCTGGGGCATCATCGATGGCGAGAGCGTCTACGTCGATTATTTGAAAGAACTCGGTCTCCACGAAGGCGTAGCAAAGTATCTGAAAGACTTAGAAGAAAAACCCGACGAGGTGCGGCGCTTCATCGCCGAGCCGCTGCCCATCGACTCCGAGCACTATATCGATATGTTTATCGGTCGCCGTATCGAAAAATACGTCGACGAATACGAAGGCGACGCACCGAGTTTTGTCTATGCCGGATTCCAAGGCCCGCACGAGCCATGGGATGCGACGCAGGAATATGTCGACCTTCACCCACTCGATCAGATACCAGAGCCTATACCCGAAAAACCGTCGGGCGACTGGCTTCCTGAGCGCAGCTTGCAATACCAGAAGTGGGCGCAGTACTATCAGCCACCGACGCCAGAGGCTGGGAAGGCCATCGCTGCCGCCTACTACGGCAAGATTCGCATGATAGACGACTCAATCGGCCTCATCCTGGAGGCCTACGAGCGCAAGGGCTGGCTCGACAACACTGTCGTCATCCTGGCGACCGACCACGGCGAGATGCTCAACGACCTGGCCCGCATCTCGAAGAGTATTTTTTATGAGTCAGCTACCCACATCCCATTCATCGTGCGCCTACCCGAGAATTCTCCGTATGCCGATCAGCGTGGAACTACCAACGACAAATTCGTTGAGTTGATGGACGTTCACGCTACCATTCTCGACGTGGCGGGCGCCGAGCCGTGGAGGCATCAGGACAGTATTTCTGTTCTAAGCGGCCCGGAGCGTGAGGACGTGCTGGGCGAGGTCCACGCACACTACATGCTGCGGAACCGCGAGTGGAAGATCGTCGTCGGGCGCGACGGCCAGACACTCCAGCTATTCGATCTGGCGAACGACCCCAACGAGCAGAGCAACCTCTGTGAGCACCCCGACTATAAGCAGGAAGAGCTTGAGATGCGAAGCAGGCTGCTCACGCGAATCGCCCGGAACACCTACCGTCACGGGGATGTGGATCCAGAGCTAAGCTCGCATAGCATCGAGGGCCTGACCTATCATTAGGCGTCTTTTGTAGGCTGCTCAGACAGCGGGCGCGGCCTGAAATAAACACCCCAACGCTGCATAACCTCTTTGACGGCGGGACTGTCCAACTCGCCTAGCTCCTTAAAAAACCCGGCGAGCGAGTGTGCGTGCAGAAGGTCGTCAGAGCAGACCCAGTTGTTCTCGGCGCGCACGACGTATACGAGACCATTCTGGTGCTCGCACTCCAACTCCACCCGCTTGCTGCCTGTCTCGCCCTTCACGTTCAGTCCGAACTGGCCCATGTGGAGCTTCTCCCGTGTGTGGTAGTCTGATGATTGTTCCGTAGAATTATACCAAGGTGGGCACATGCAGACTTTCGACGCCACAAACATCGATCAGGACGCCGTACTCGGCCACCTTATGGAGCACGGCTACGTCGTCGTCGAGAACATGCTCGTCGGCGACGAATTCGAGGAAATCAGAGATGCCGTCGCCAAGCAGTTCGCCAAGGAACAGGAACAGCCCTACGAGCCTGGCGATGGTCCGGAAACCGATCAGGACGAGGAGCTGCGGCAATATTTCCAAGACAGCTACACGATCAGCGAGGCCGAGCTAGACAGGCTGCTGAGGCGCATCCGTCACACGCGCGCCGAGAATATGGACGCACCGTGGCCGGTCAAGCCGAGCGAGATGAACAAGTCCTTCCTGCATCTCCCGACGCTCTTCGACTACGACGAATCCCCGCGCATCTGGAACATTCCTGCGAAGCTCAAGCAGACGCCGAAGCTCATCGAGCACCCGATCATGCTCGGACTCATGCGGGCCACATTGGGCCAAGACTGCACCGTCTCCGATATCAGCGCAACGAGCCTCGGGCCTCATACTGAGGTTGGCGGTGCCTGGCACATCGACGCTCCCCTCACGCAGATGCCGGAGCCGCTGCCGGACATCCCCCTGACCGTCCAGAACGCCTGGATGCTGGACGACTTTACCCTCGAAAACGGCGCCACCCGTGTGCTTCCAAAGAGCCATCTTCTGCGCAAAAAGCCGACCTGGGGATACCACTCCGAGGAGGGCGAGGTGATCCTGACGGCGCCTGCGGGCTCGATGGCGATGTGGCTGTCGCAGACCTGGCATAAGTCCGGCCCGAACACGACCGATCACCCACGGCGCGCCATCCTCGGCTACTTCTGTCGCTCCTGGATCAAGCCGTTCTCCGACTACACCCGCGCCGTTCCCAGGGAGATCATGGAAACATACTCTCCGACCGCACGATACCTGCTCGGCTGGTCAGCCTTCGGCCCCAAGAGGGGCTAGCCTTGCCCGTCATCTCGGTAAACAAGCTCGCAAAATCCTTCGGCAAGATCGAAGCGGTCAAAGGTATTTCGTTTGACATCGAGCCGGGCGAGATTTTCGGCTTCCTCGGGCCGAACGGCGCGGGCAAGACCACGACGATCAACATGCTCTGCACCTTGCTCAAGCCAACGGGCGGCTCGGCGACCGTCAACGGCCACGACATCGTCAACGAGAAGAACGACGTTCGCCGCTCCATCGGCCTCGTATTCCAGGAGACGACCCTCGACGACTACCTCACCGCCGAGCAAAATATTTTGTTCCATGCTCTGGCCTACAGCGTGCCAAAAGACGTTCGGGAAGAGCGTACGAAAGAACTGCTGACGCTGATGGAGCTTTGGGACCGACGCAAGGGGCGTATCCGCACTTATTCCGGCGGCATGAAGCGGCGTCTCGAAATCGCCAGAGGACTCATTCACCTGCCCCGTGTGCTATTTCTCGATGAGCCCACGTTGGGCCTCGACCCGCAGACGCGCAACCGTATCTGGGAGTACATTCTCGACCTGCGACGCAAAGAGGAACTGACGATCTTCCTCACAACTCACTACATGGACGAGGCCGAGAACTGCGACCGCATCGCCATCATCGACCACGGCGAGATCGTAGCCCTCGACACGCCGGACGCCCTCAAAAGTCAGGTCGGCGGTGACGTACTCACCCTCAAAACCAATGACATCGAGCTGGCGGTCTCTGAGTTGCGCGAAAAACACTCGCTCGAACCTGAGATCAAGGATGGCACTATTGCCGTCCGAGTGCCAAACGGCGAGGAATTCCTGCCCCAGTTCGTGAGAAGCTTTGAGGGCGGCATCCAGTCCATCGGCCTGCGCCGCCCAACCCTCGACGACGTGTTCATCCACCTCACTGGCCGCGAGATCCGCGACGAAGAGGTCGACGGACAGGCTCAGATGAAGCAGCTTATGCGGATGCGGTATCGGTAGTGAGCCCTCACCTCAATCCTCTCCCTCGGGAGACCTTTGCCTAACCTAAGTGAAGGGGATAATCCTCGGGGTAGAAGATACTACACAGAGGAGTCGGTTCATGCACCGCAAGATGGGTAATCAGTCTATGATCGAGACTTTTTGCCAGAACAGGTTGGGCGCAATGAGAGACTGGAGCGGATAGACGAGGTGGTGGACTGGAACGAGATCGGCAAGCTGGTCGAGAACATCTACTCGGCACAGGAGGGCAAGCCCAGTTATCCACCGCTGCTGGACCGGTTATCGTTCCGTCGCTTCGTGGGCCTGGCCCTGTAGGACGACTCACCAGACCACTCGACGATCAGCCGCTTCCGTCGCAACAATCTGATCTCTCGGATACTAGCGCCGGTAGAGAAGGTCTTCGGCACACTGAAGCGGACGTATGGGTACAGACGGGTGCGTTACATGGGCACAAGCGGAACGAGACAGAGATGTGGTTCAAGTTAATGGCCTACAACCTACGTCGTGCCGATCGGTTGATATTGACCGCATAGACAAGGGAAAGGTACGCCCAAAGGTGGCCTGAACCACCGAAAAGGGGTTCGATCACCGATGATAGAGCAGCGTTCGACACCCCAATCGCAAAACTTGATGCCCAACTCGGCACTTTACCCTCATTCAGCCTCCAACCCCAGGTTACGCAAAGGTTTCCAAAGGGAGAAGGCCGGGATGAGGGTTCCTTAACTTCTACGGATGCAAAATAACCTTGGTATAGCCGTCGATGCGCTTGTCGAACTTTTCGTAGGCGTCCGGAGCGTCGTCGAGCGACACTTCGTGAGAGACGACGAAGCTAGGTGATGCCTTGCCCGCCATGATGAGGTCGCGCAGGTACGCGTTGTACTTCTTGACGTTGCACTGGCCGGTACCGAGCCGCAGGCCCTTCTCGAACAGTTTTCCGAAGTTGATGCTGAGTGCGCCCTTCTTGGCGTTCTCGTCGACTCCGCCGGGGTCAGACGGAACGTACAGCCCTGGAATGCCCAGCGCGCCGGTCGGCTCGACCACGTCGATGATCTGGTTCAGGACGATGTTCGGAATCTCGTCCTGCTCGCCGCCCGCTGCCGACGAACCGGGCTTGACGGCCTGGTAGCCCACAGCGTCGATGGCCTTATCGGTGCCCTTGCCCTTGCGCGCCGATTTGATCTGCTCGACAGCATCGCCTTTGGCGAAGTTGATGGGGATCGCGCCAATGCTCTCGGCTGCGTCGAGGCGGGCCTGCACGTGGTCGACGGAGTAGACCTCCGCCGCGCCGCGAAGAACGCTGCTATATGCGGCCATCAGTCCGACAGGGCCTGCTCCGAAGACCGCCACGCTCTCGCCTGGCTTGACGTCCGCCAACTCTGCACCGTGATATCCCGTCGGGAAGATGTCGGCGAGCATGGCGTAGTCGGCCTCGTTGTCCGTGCCGTCCGGCAGGTGGAGCGCGTTGAAGTCGACAAACGGAACCTGCATGTACTCGGCCTGTCCACCGACCCAGGGGCCCATCGACACATAGCCGTATGCGCCGCCCGCGAAACCGGGGTTCACGACGGTGCAGAAGCCCGTGAAGCCTTCCTGACAGTTCTTGCAAAAACCGCAGGCGACGTTGAAGGGCATGACCACGCGGTCGCCGACCTTGCGCCGCTTGACGCCGGAGCCGATCTCCTCGATGACGCCCATGTTCTCGTGGCCGAACACAATGCCCGGCTCGGCGGCGGTGCGGCCTTCGTACATATGCAGGTCCGACCCGCAAATGCACGACGACGTGATGCGGACGATGGCGTCGTTGGGGTGCAGAATCTTGGGATCATCGACGTTTTCGACTGCTACCTTGAATGGCTCTTTGTAGACTACGGCCCTCATGAATCGCCTCCTCGATGCGGTTTTCTGTTAATGGGCGGATGGTACTTTTGCTGTAGCTGGCTGTCAAGCGGGAGCGGAGCGGGTGATGGGTGATGTAGGGGTCCTTCCCAGGAAGGATGGTCGCCCTCTTTGCGCGCACACCAGGGTCGGCACGGGGGCACGACCCCTACGTCGCGCAACACCTAACACCCCATCCCCTCCTCACGTGCTCGCCGTTGCACGCTGACGCTCTTGCCTGATTGCGGCGACTCGGATGGCGAAGAGGTTGGACGTATGCGGGTTAAAGGGCAGTTTTAGTACCGCGAGCTCCTCGTCGCTCATGGCCTGGATCTGTTCGATAGTCGGCTCCTGCACATCCTTGCTGCGTTCACGTGGCCGCTCTGCGGATTCCGACTGCTCCACCTTCGCCCATCGCATCAGCCTCGTGTACAGGTCGCTATACCAGCGAGGGCCGTCTGGTGAGTCGTACCACCATCGCCGCTCGCTCGCTACGTAGCGCACTTTCGCCTGCATCGCCAGGGCCGCCGAGACCACCGCGGCGGGCGGAATATTTTGTGTAGTGAAGTACCGCTTCAACCTTCCCTCGGAGGGCAGGTGCCTATCAAAACCTTCAATTGTCGCCATGATGCTGAATGCCTCCGAGTAGTCGAGGTCGTCCGACGGCTCTTCCTCCAGAAAAGAATTCGCCGTATGTTTATCAAATGCGGCGGCGGTCGAAGCACCATCGTCGGGAGAAAAATACTCCTTTGTCGTCGAACGCGCGGTCTCTGCCGTGGTCTCATGCGTAATCTTTGCAGTAGTCTTTGAAGAGTTATCTATATAAGGGGGACTTCCTGAATTCACGAAGTCCACTTCGTCATTTCGGGAAGTGGCGTTCCCTTTTTGGGACGAGCTGTCCTCATTTTGGGAAGTCGACTTCCCAATTTCAGCATCGACGACTGCGCCTAAACGATCAAGAAATACATCCATTCTGAGTCGGACATGCTGGGTTGGGGTGCCATTAAACTTATAAGTCGCGGTCTCGACAAGGCTTCGGGCCTTGAGCTTAGCAATCGCATAGTCGGCCTGGCCAGGTCTCAGGCGGCACTCCGACCACCAGTCCTTGCGGCGCTTGGCTATCCAGTACTCGCCGTCATGCTGGACGCGCAGCTTCCCCGAGCCGTCCGACGCGGGCAGGTAATAGTACACGATCTGGCTAAGGAGCAGCCCCGTGGCCGCGTCGCCCGCCATCTCGATATACGCGCGCTTCACGTCGATGGCGTCCCGCGTCCGCCTCTCCCATGTAAGGAATTCTTTGTATTTTTCGTGCAGGTCGTCGGGTTCAGGGTGCATAGTAAGAGGCAGATCCGAAACAATACATATGTTCTTACGTTAGAACGCGGGGTAAGGGCTGTCAAACCTTCGGCCAATGACCGGCTTATCGTAGGGGTCCTTCCCAGGAAGGATGCTCGCCCACTTTGCCCACGCACCAGGGTCGGCACGGGGGCACGACCCCTACATTATCCGATTACACCACACCCAACACCTATCACCCAGCACCTCCCCCGCGCTGATATAATCGAACAGGTTTGCAACTACCCTAACACTGGAGTTTTGAATGCTCTCTATCGACTTTGAAAAGTACACGCTTTCCAACGGCCTGACCGTGATCCTGCACCGCGACGACTCGCTGCCGATGGTGGCGGTCAACCTGTGGTATCACGTCGGATCGAAGGACGAGGAGCCGGGCCGCACCGGCTTCGCACACCTATTCGAGCACATCATGTTCGAGGGTTCGAAGAACCACAACCTCGACTTCTTTGCGCCTCTGGAAAAAGTTGGCGCGAACATCAACGGCTCGACGACCAACGACCGCACCAACTACTGGACGACCGCGCCGTCGAACAACCTCGAACTGATCCTGTGGCTGGAGTCCGACCGCATGGGCTTTCTGCTGGAGGCACTCGATCAGGAGCGGCTCGACCTCCAGCGCGACGTTGTGAAGAACGAGCGGCGGCAGAGCTACGAGAACCGGCCATACGGTAAGGCGTCTCTGGCTTTGGATGCGGCATCGTTTCCCTCGCCGCACCCCTACAACTGGCCGGTCATCGGCTCGCAAGAAGACCTGAACGCCGCCGCCCTCGAAGATGTGCAGAACTTTTTTAAAACATACTATGCTCCTACGAATGCCAGCATCAGCATCGCCGGTGACTTCGACCCCGACGAGACGAAGCGCCTTATCGAGACCTATTTCGGCGACATCCCACCAGGTCCGGCTGTAGACCGCGTCGGCCAGATGAATTCGCCGCTCACTGGCGAGGTACGAATGGACATGCGCGACAAGGTGCAGCTTCCGCGCCTGTCGCTCGTATGGCCGACCGGCCCGATGTTCGGCCCCGCTGAGGCCCCGCTCGACATCCTGGCTTCCATCATGGGCGAGGGCAAGAGCTCCCGTCTGCACAAGACCCTCGTATACGAAAAGCAGATCGCCCGTGACGTGATGGTCGGCCATTACACGCGCGAGATAGCTGGTGAGTTTATTATCCAGGTGACCGGCAACCCCGGCCAGAGCCTCGACGAGATCGAGGAGATCGTTCACGCCGAGTTCGACCGCATCCGCAGCGAGCCGCCTACCGAGCGCGAGGTCGGCAGGGCGCTCAATCGCTTCGAGAGCAGCAACGTCCGTGGACTGGAGCGTATTGGCGGCTTCGGCGGCAGGGCCGATCAGCTTAACCTCTTTAACGCCTTCACCGGAGACCCCGGACGCATCAATACGGACATCGAGCGGTACAGAAAAGTCACCGCAGAGGACGTGGTCCGGCTTGCGAACGCTGCGCTGGGCGAGAATCGTGTACGCATGACCGTACTGCCGGAAGAGCAGGTGGCCGTCGGTGCCGCCACTGAAATCGACCGTTCTGTGACCCCGACCAGCAAGCCTGCGCGGTCGTTCAGCCCGCCCGTCCCGCAGCGAGAGAAGCTCGCCAATGGCCTGAATGTCTTGTATGTCGAGGACTCCGGGCTGCCCGTCGTATCGACAAGTCTCATATTTCAGAAAAACTCGATTGGCGACCCACTGGACAGGCCCGGCCTCTCTAGCCTCACCGCCGGGATGCTGCCCGAAGGCACGACGAGCATGTCGAGCCAGGAGATCGCCGAGGAAATGGAGTTCATGGGCGCGTCGATCCATAGCTCAGCGAGCTACGAACAGCTGGCGGTATCAACCTCGGCGCTGACCCAGCACTGGAACCGTGCGATGGAGGTCATGGCCGACGTGACGCGCAACGCGAACTTCCAGGAGAACGAGCTAGAGCGCGTTCGCAAAGAGCGCCTCACCGACTTGCGGCGCATATCCGACGACGCCGGTGCCATCGCGCAGAGGGCGTCTCGCGCGCTCCTGTACGGTCGTGGCACGCCCTACGGCAACCCGATGGCCGGCACCGTCGATTCCGTAAGCGCCGTCACTCGCGACGAACTCGTTGCTCAGTTCCAGCGCAGCTACGGCCCTGCCGACGCCACACTGATCGTGGTAGGCGACACGAGCAAAGACAAAATCCTCGACATGGCCAACGATCACTTCGGCGACTGGTCGTCTTTAGGCTCTGCACCTAACACCCAACACCCAACACCTAACACCCTGTCCCCCTCTCCCACTCGGATCTTCCTCGCCGACAAGCCCGGCGCCGCACAGTCCGTCATTAAAGCCGGACACCTGACCATCGACCGACACGACTCGGACTACTTCGCGCTAAACCTCCTGAACTATCTGTTCGGTGCCCACTTCATGGCACGACTGAACCAGAACCTGCGGCAGGACAAGGGCTACAGCTACGGCTTCCACTCTGCCGTCGATTGGTCGACGGGGCCGTCGTCCTTGTCGGCATGGGGCTCGGTACAGACCGAAGTCACGAAGGAGTCGGTCATCGAGGTGCTGAAGGAGTTCAAGGACATTCACGTGGATCGACTGCCCGACGAAGAGGAGTTCAACGACGCCCGCGACGGCCTGCTGAAGGGCTTCCCGGGCCAGTTCGAGACCCAGGGCCAGATGGTATCCCAGTTCGCCCGCAACGTAGTGTTCGGCCTGGCGGACGACTACTACTCCGGTCTGGTGGCCCACTACGAAGCTCTCACCCTAGACGACCTCCACCGCGTCGCGACGGATCGCGTAGACAACGATCACTTGTCGTTGTTAGTCGTCGGCGACCGTTCAGTAATCGAGCCCGGCCTGCAGGAAATTGGGCTTCCGATCGTCCACGTGGATTACGAGGGAGCGGTCATCGACTGATAGTGAGGACATCGTAGGGGTCGTGCCCCCGTGCCGACCCCGGTGGTCGCATGGGACAACGTTGCGTTAGCACGATCAGGGCGACCATCCTTCCCAGGTAGGGGCCCTACGAATCAAGGAGGAAATCAAATGCCACTAGAATTCGGAACGACAGAAATAGAAGCGCAGCCCATCGTGGGCATACGCACTCAGGCCACAATGGACAAGATCGGCGAGTTGATGGGCCCGCTGTTCGGCGAGGTATTTGGCTACATCCAGCAGCAGGGGCAGCAACCTGCCGGGATGCCCTTCGCGATCTATCACAATATGGATGACAACGATGTCGATTTCGAGTGCGGGATACCGGTCAGCGCAACCATCGATGGCAAGGGACGAATCGTAGCCGGTGAACTCCCGGCTGGCAAAGTCGCGACCGTAACCCATATGGGACCATACGACGACCTCAAGGAGACGTGGGAAGCCCTGAGCGAGTGGATGCAGGCCCAGGGCCTCCAACCTGCGGGTGCCCCGTGGGAAGTCTATGCCACTGATCCTGGCGCCGAGCCCGACCAGTCGAAATGGCGCACTGATATCTTTTTCCCGGTACGCTAACGTTGGCGCATTAATCGCCATTGTCATTAGCACAAAATTGAGGTCGCTCTAGTCCCCTCTCCCTTGAAGGGAGAGGGCTAGGGTGAGGGTGATCACTCCGCTCACACCGGGGGTCGGCACGGGGGCACGCCCCCTACATGGCTTCTCGTAGAGGTCCTTCCCGGGAGGGTCTGAATTACGTGATCAAGCGTACTCCCGCTATCCTTGTCGCTTCGCTCAGGCGCGTCTACAATAGCCGAAACCCCAAGCATGAGGACAAAAATGCGAACGAACAACGCCGTTACGAAACTCAACGCCGGACAAAGGCCCAACGGGTTCACAATCCGCTTCCCATCGGCCACCATCGTGGAGATGATGGGCAACCTCGACTTCGATTTCGCCATGTTCGACTCGGAGCACGGCCCGTTCACGACACAGGACATCGAGGAAATGTGCCGCGCTTGCGACGCCGTAGGCCTGACGCCAATGGCCCGCGTGCCGAACATTTTTCCGTCTACTATCCTGCGATTCCTCGACCGGGGCATCATGGGCATTATGGGGCCGCACGTGAACACCAAAGAAGAAGCGCAGCAACTTGCCGATGCATGTCGCTATGTGCCAGAGGGCCATCGCAGCTTCGGCTCCGGTCGAGGCGGTCATTTCGGGCTAGTCAGTTCGAAGGCCGACTACATGAAAAACTTCAACGAGAACGTGATTGTGATCGCGCAGCTTGAGGATGTCGCCGTTCTAGATGACCTCGACGGCATCCTCTCTGTCGATGGAATCGACCTCTTCAACTCGGGTGCTCAGGACATTGCACAGTCGCTCGGTCTGCCAGGTCAGGGCGATCACCCGAAGGTTAAGGAGTTCGAGCAGACGGTACGTGACGCCGTTCACGCCGCCGGCAAGCAGATGGCTGAAGAGGCGATGATAAACCTCCGCCTCGACGACGTGATGTTTGACGCGGCAGCGGTTGCGCTAGAAGCGGCGAAGAACGGCTAGCTAGCCCGCGTCCCAACGGTTCGGGTAGAATGAGCGTATGACCAGCGCCATCGACAACGAGTCTCAACAGACCACAGCATCCAAATCGGTGAGTCCTGCCATTGAACAGGCGATAGCCACCTACGCAACCGAGTGCTACAAGATCGACGGTGTAGACGGCGTGTATTGGGACGTGGACGAGATGGGCGTCCCATACTTTTGGACTACGATCAGCCGTAATGACGACGAGGTTTATGGCAAGGTTTTCGACGCCCAGTACGTCATAGATGTCACCTACCCGTCTATCGCGGTCTTGATCGATTATCGCGTGTCTACAGTAGACCCATCGTTACGCACTTCCTTATCGACATTCGACCTCGTGCCCAGGACTGAGGTCGATAGTGCTTAATCGGGCGCAGTTGGAACGGGCGGAGCACAACGAGCGCTTCCTAGCCACTATCGCTATCGATGAGACGCCGTTCCTAGACTGGGCCATCATCGCGGCCTTTTATGTCGCCCTTCGCTACGTTGACTCGTTCTCACCCATCGATTTCAACAGCCATCGCCAGCGAAACTGGCGGGTCCGCGCCAAGCGCGTCCACACGTCCTATTCGTAGCTCTTACCTCCGCCTGTATCAACGGTCGCAAGACGCGAGGTACGAGATGATCGATTTCACGAGGGCCGAGGTCATCGAGCTCGTTGCTCACATGGAACGAGTCAAAACCCACGTGCTCACGAACGGCTAGTTCCTCGGCTGTTCGAGTAACTGCAACGCGTTGCCATCGGGGTCTTGGAAAGTACAGACCCATCCGCCCCAATTCTCGCGCTCTGGGGGCCGGATGAACTCGACACCCGCGCTCTTAAGCCGCTCGAACTCTGCGTGGATGTCATCGACCGCAAAGTTCACCATGACGCGATAAGGGTCGCTCGATTTCCCTATGACTTCGGAGTGCGACCCGATACCGAGCCTCATATCACCCCACTTAAACGACACATAGTGTGGACGCACCGAGCGGGGCGTCAGGCCAAGTACGTCGCGGTAGAACTGGTGCATCGCATCAAGATCGTCAGTCCATAAGATGACTCCCGCAACACCTTGTATCATCGCGTCGCACCTCACTATTTACGAATTAGTTACCAGCAGGCGCTTTGAAATCCCTGCTACGACTAGTATAATGGAGCTATAGGAGACAGGGTGGTAGAAGAAAGTTTACGTGGTGGTCTCCAAAGAAAGGAGGTGCTTCGTTGGATAGTAGCAGTAGGGGGTGTCGCAGGTAGGTGTTTCTTGTGACACTACCCTAGACCCATGGGCCTCGCTGGAGCTTGCTCCGGCGGGGCTCTCTCTTTTTCACGGGTTAGTCCCGATGTACCCGTCCCGATAAGTACATCCGTACCTATCGCCCGCCCATGCTTCTCTCTACAATGAGCATATAGTCTGACCGCGAGAGGCGAGCGATGGCCAGGTTGTGGCTCATAGGTGGCGGGGTGTTCGTTGGCGCGTTGCTGGTCCTGAGCATCGTTCTGGCCTTGCTGCGCTCCGATGCGGAGTTTCCCGCAGGTTCGCCCGAAGCAGCGGTGCAGACGTATCTCCGGGCGCTGCAGGACGACGACTTCTCAACGGCGCACAACCTGTTTTCTGCCGACCTACGCGCCGAGTGTTCCCTTGACGACTTTGTTAGCGGCTCCGTTTACTACAAGCGCGAGATCGCGAACCAGCGCGTCGTTCTGGAAAGCACGACCACGCTGAACGAATCCGTTGCCGTCACCACGCGAATTAGTCGGGTGTCCGACTCAGGGCCGTTCGGCGTCTCGGAATATTCAGCGTCGCAAGTGTTTACGCTCCGCCAAGAGGACGGTGGATGGCGTTTCACGAAGCAGCCCTGGCCTTTCTTCGGATGTGATCGACCGATCCCCGCACCTGCGCTCGAACCACGGATTGCAGAGCCGAAACCCACTCCAGCACCTGTCCCGACGCCCTCCGGTTAGAGGGATAGCATGGATGGATTGTTCTCGCTCGTAACCCTGCTGATCCCGATAAGCATTATCGCGGCCATCGTCTACGGCATCGTGTCCCTCACTCGACGACGACAATCTGGCCCGCAGGCCGACCCTGGAATCGGCACCATCCGACGGCTGTACTTCTACGGCGTCGCGCTGGCTGCGCTGATGATGGCCGCCAACGGCATAGCCCTTGTGGGCGACGACGCATTGGCGATGGCTTTCGGCGACGACGTGGTGGTCGGCTCAGTCGAGAAGCTGGCCCTTGGTTTGGCGCTGACTCTCGTTGGCATCCCGCTATGGGGTGTCCACTGGTGGTTCGTACGCAAGTACATGCGGCAGTACCCGGTCGAGCGGCTGTCGGTCGTCCGCAAAATCTATGTGTACGTGATTCTTGGCAGCTCCGCCACGATTGCTGCGTTCTCAGCTATTGGCGTGCTGCACTGGCTCATGGGCACCGAGCGTTTCGATGGAGGCTCGCTTGCCCGCGTGGTCGTCTTCGGGGCGATCTGGGGCGTTCACTGGTGGATGGAGAGGAGTGAGCAGCCCACAACGCCTGAAACCAAGGCAGTTAGACGAATCTACTTGTATGCCGTCGCGGCGGGCTCGCTCGGCGTAGCTGCAACGGGCCTCGGACAGGTACTTGCCGCAATTCTCGGGGAAGGCTACGACGCTCTAACATCCAGTGCCATCATAGGCGGCAACAGTCTTACGGGCGATGGCCCACGAGATGCAATCGCGCTGGTCGCCGTCATGGCGCCGATATGGGCCATGCACTGGCTCGTCTTTGCGAAGGACGATATCGAGTCGCTGATCCGCCAGTTGTATTTGTATCCATACGCCCTGCTCGGCGGTGTAATCACCGTGCTTACGTCTATCGGGATTGTGCTGTATGGAGTCCTCGTTTGGCTCTTCGGTGTACCTGAGGAGCCTTCGACAGCGGCCCACTTTTCTAAGCTCACGGCGGCAGTCGCGTCCTTAATCGTTGGCGGACTGATCGTCATCTACCATGCGTACGTGTCGCGCCAGGAGATCGACGCTCCCGTCGATACCCAGTTCGCGCCGCAGAAGTCGTACTTATACGCGATGACCGCGCTTGGAATTGCCGGGATGGTTGCGGCGATCGGGACAATCGTGGTGGTGGTCATCTCCCTCATCACGGCATCCGGGGAAGATACCATCGCCGGGGCGGATGAACTTCGCAACGCTATCGCACTAGCGATCACCTTCGGTGCCATTGGTACGCCGTTGTGGGGATACTACTGGCGCCGCATTCAAGGGGCACTCGTCGGTGAGGACCCAGCCCAGCGGAACGTTCTCCCCAGGCGGGTCTTCATATTCGCTGTCCTTGGTATTGGGATGCTCGCGCTGCTGGGATCGGTCAGCACGCTGGCTTTTGTCTTATTCACGGCGATACTCGAAGGAACCATGTCCGAGTTCCTGGGCAATGCCCAGGGCGCTATCGCCGTCCTCACGCCCGTTGCGATCTTCATGCCCTACTACTGGTTGGTGTACCGCGAGGACAGGCGGCTCGCGCCGGACGATATACTCGAGAAACGCCCGCGTAAAGACGTATCCGTCCTCGTGATGGAGGGCAGCATGGAGTTCGTCACGCGGCTCGAAGGCGTTCTCGGCTACCAGGTCACGCCGCTCCTGTGGGCCGACGACGATGCGATGCCAATGATTCTCGACGACACGGGCTACGAACTGCTGGCAGACCGCATCGGCGCCGCACAGGGCCGCGAGGTCATCCTCATCCCGGAGCCAGAGGGTATTCGCGTGCTGTCGCACGAATAGCCGAGCTTTACTCCGTTCCCTCTTTGCCTAAGGTCTAAGACGCCCAGGGTAATCGCATCTTAATAAGTCCGTTCGCGCTGAGCAACGTTATGTCCGGTGGCCGGACGGAATCGAGGGAAGTAACTCCAATAGGCAAAGCTCTTGTCCTCTCCCTCTGGAGACCTTTGCATAACCTAGATGAGCCGCGCTTGTGCCTGGACAGCGTGCTAGTAATAGATCTACCCACGTAGGGGTCGCGCCCCCGTGCCGACCCCGATGCTGGACGACGACTCCCAGGGCGACCAAAGGGGGTCGCCCCCACGGTGAATAGAGATTCGTTACCGAATCCCTCGCACCAGATCATATTACGCAAAGGTCTCCTCTGGGAGAGGGTTGGGGTGAGGGCCTGCTCCAAGAAACTTTGTTGATTGCACTTAGATGCGGCTGCCCTAAGTACATGCTCGGATTCAACAACGACAAAAGGGCAGACCGCATGCAGTCTGCCCTTACCAACATCGAGTATTGGGTTGTCGGAACCGAGGACTAGTCCTCGACGCCGTGACCTTTAAGGTAGTCTATAGCCGCCTGGACGTTCGTGATCCCTTCTGCATCTTCATCGGAGATCTCGAGGGGGGTGTCATCTGTCCCGAACTCTTCCTCAAACGCCATGATCAACTCGACCAGGTCGAGGGAATCGGCGTTCAGGTCTTCGGTGAACGAAGCACTGGGAGTAACCTCCTCAGTTTCCACGCTCAGCTTGTCGGCGACAACTTCCTGTACTCGCTCCAACAGGCTTGCCATAGTCTGTACCTCTCTATTCGACCGCCGCGGTCTTCGACGTTTTGTGTTCTTCCAATTGTTCCATTAACGAGCCGAGAACGCCATTGACGAACATCGGTGATCTGTCGGCCCCGTATATCTTACCTAGCTCGACCGCTTCGTTGATGGCGACCTTCGGTGGAGCATCGTCGCCCATCAGAATCTCGAATATCGCTACCCTGAGAATGTTGCGGTCAACTGTCGCCATCTGGCTAATCGGCCAGTCAGGCGCATACGTGGCTATTATCTTATCGATTTCTGGCTGGTTGGCAAGTACCCCCCGTACCAGTTTCCTGGTAAACGCAGCAACGCTTGCCGGGATTGCTACTTCATTGAGCCGATTTTGGAGCGCACCGCCGACCTCGTGGTCCGAGCCGTCGACTTCGTACAGCACTTGGACAGCTACGACACGACCCTTCCGCCTGTTGCTGGTCTTCCCGGGTCGTTCTAACGCTGCGCTGAGGGTCAAATCTATGCTGGTGACGATGCTAGTTGCGGCTCAACTGGAGTATCGAGTCCCAGTCGCCAACGGCCTTCACGTCTGCGCGCCGGTCGATACGTTTGACCATACCGCTCAGTGCACGTCCCGGGCCAACCTCGATGAAACGGTTGACGCCGGAGCCCATCATGTAATCGACGGACTGGCTCCAGTTGACGCAATTGCAGATGCCCGCGATCAACTCTTCCTTCACTTGATCGCCCTTGGTGAGAGGCTTGGCAGTGCAGTTGGCAATGATGGGGACAGTCGGGTCTTTGAAGTTCAGAGTCTCGACAGCCTCGATGAGACCAGCCTGGGCGGGCTCCATGAGGGGGGAGTGGAATGCGCCAGCCACTCGGAGGGGAATGGCCTTTTTCGCACCACGGGCGCTTGCCATGTCGAGGGCGTTTGCCAGAGCACGCCGCTCGCCTGCAATAACGATCTGGTCGGGTGTGTTAACAGTGGAGATGACGGTGCCGGTCTGCCGACATATGTCTTCGAGTACCATCGCGTCCAGGCCCATGATCGCGGCCATGCTGCCGGACTGCTGCTCGCACGCCTCTTGCATCAGGCGTCCGCGCTCTTGAACCAGCCACGCGGTCTCGCCCACATCAAGAACACCTGCAACCGCGAGCGCGGTGTACTCGCCGAGACTATGACCTGCTATGACCGCCGGACGAGGCATGTAGTCGGAGCCGAGGTGGTCCTGCATGGCGCGCATGGAGGCGAGGCTTACGGCCATGATGGCCGGCTGCGCGTTGACGGTCTCCCGCAGGGTTTCGTCTGATCCCTCGAACAAGAGTTTGCTCAGCGGTCGACTCAATGCCATATCGACTTCGTGAAATACTGACCGGGCGGCTTTCGAGTTGTCGTATAGCTCTTTGCCCATGCCGACGCTCTGCGAGCCCTGTCCGGGGAACAGGAACGCGGTGTCGGTGCCTCGCATGGCGGGCGTAAATCGCAAGGTCAAACTTCGTCTCCTACTCGACTTCAGGCCCGTCGCTCCCGTCGCTCGGGATGACTTCACGGCCGTTGTAGTATCCGCAGGACGGACAAATGTGATGGGGCCGCATCTTGGCGTCGCAGTCAGGGCAGTCAACTATGGTCGGGAGGGAGAGAAACAAGTGCGCCGCGCGCTTGCCGCGCCGCGAGCGCGAGTGTTTTTTCTTTGGTACTGGTCCGCCTGGCATCTTTTATATAGTCCTTCTATTCTGCCTCTAGGCCGCGACACCTGTCCGTCAGTTTCGTCTGTCGGGCAGGCCTCGGTAAAGGTAGTCTTAGTTCTTGCTTATCTCAAATGTTTCGTTTGCCGTCACCAGATCAAGTAGTGGTCCCCATCTGCTGTCGCGCTGAATCTGATCGCATGTGCAGGCCTCTCTGTTGCGGTTGACGCCGCAGGTGCTGCACAACCCCTTGCAATCCGGGCGGCAGAGTGGCTGCATCGGTAAACCAAGCGCCATGTACTGCCGGGTAGACTCGCTTAGGTCAAGGGCATGATCCTCGTCGATGACGAGTCGCTCCTCCACTCCATAGTCTTCCACAAGCCTGACGCTGTTTACAGAATCCGACTTTGGAATTGCCTCCTCGTCGATCGTTACGTCTACTAAGTGACCATACTCATCAAGACATCGACCACACTCGGTATCGACGTGCGACCGCAACTTCGCCGTGACCCAGACACCCTTGTCGGTCCTCACGAATCGGACAGAACCTGTGACCTGAACTTTCTCGTCGTCGGTGAAGACGACTGATTCGTCCACTCTATACGCACGGGTAAAACCGCCACGTTCCCTAACAATCTCCGAAACGTTAAAGTGCATAACGACACCGCCCGTTCAAAAATCGACGAGGCGCAGTTCGCCCAAGTTCGGTATTCTAGTCCCTGACGCCCGATTGTGTCAAGTTTCACATAGTCATCAGCAGGGTCTTTCGGATATCTGCGGACTCCCGTGGAGCGTTGTCATTCCGAGGCTTTGCGAGGAATCTAGATGGTCAGCAGTGATCAGACATCGCCTACGGCAACCGCTCGGAATCTTTTATGCGCCAGGACTCACCATGAGGAATGAATTCGAACGCACGTCCGAGGGTCGGCACGGGGGCACGACCCCTACGCCGCTTCCTGTAGGGGTCCTTCCCAGGAAGGATGGTCGCCCTGGTTGCGGGCGACAATCGAACTCTGCGGGAACTTCATTTCATACCAATGACAATATTTGGACAATCGAATGGCCTTGTAGTCGTCGGAACGGCGGTTGCGCCCCTTTTACCCGCTTGTGTCCTTCCGCGGAAGGATCGAAGTACAAACGGGTGGCAGATCAGACCGGATTAATTCGGCTGAAGCGACGGGGCCTTCAACGGCGGCGCGATCTGGTGGGGTTCGAGCTGGATTGCCTGCTTTTCGTAGACTTGAAGGCGGTAGGACTCGAAGTCGGGCACCCACATCAGGCCATCGTCGTTGTTAACTCGCACGGAGCGTGCGCCCCGGAACATCTTCTCTGTCTCTAAGTCGGCCATGGTGCGAAGGCGCACGGTGCGGAGGCGGGTACGCATGGCGGCGATGGCGGGCTCGGATAGTGTGGCATCGCCAGTGAACTGCTGAACGTAGCGGCCTTCGGGCGTTAACAACTGGATGCGGTTGTTGCCCCAGTCGCAGACGTAAATGTCGAAGTCGTGATCGACAGCGATACCTGCCGGACGAACGAACTGCCCTTTGCCGCTGCCGGTCTCGCCGAACTGGAAGATGAACTCCCCCTCAGGCGAGAATTTTTGTATACGGTCGCTGCGCCAGTCGGAAACGTACACATCGCCGTCATCGTCCACGGCGATGCCCCAGGGCATGTTAAACTCGCCTTCGCCAGTGCCAAAGCTGCCCCAACTCGAAAGGTACCGCCCCTCTTTCGTGAATTTCTGGATGCGGTGGTTCATCGTGTCGACCACAAACAGGTTTTCGTCGGCATCGAAGGCTATTCCCGACGGGCGCTTCAGCTGACCATCGCCGGTACCGTACTCACCCCAGCGGCTGAGGAATTTTCCGTCTTTCGAGAAGATCGAGATCGTGTGGCAGGCTTCGTCGGAAATATAAAGGTTCTCCTCGCCGTCGAGGACAAGCTGCACAGGCATGAACAACTCGCCTTCTTCGACTGCGATTACGTCGCCGTTGCTCCCGTAGTCGGGGCTGTAAGCACGCTCGCCGATGGTGCCCATATCCTCGTGGTCGAGGTTCGTAACGCGGACCGGCCCGGAGCCGAGGACGTACACCCGCCCGTCGCCGCCGAACGCAATGTCCAGCGGATCGTCGATGACCCCCTTGACCCCGACTGTCTTCAGGTACGGAAATCCGGCTCGTAAAAGTGCGTATGGTTGTGGCATTGTGGATTACCTCGTTCGGGCTACTATCTATTCATCTATCACGGTCACCGGGTAGCTTTGGATCGCAGCATCTCGAGAGGCGATGGTCAGCCGGTGATACTTGGCCTGACAAATCAACATTCGGTCGAACGGATCGCGGTGAAGAGGCGGCAGCGTGGGCAACTGGGCCACACTTTCCTCATCGAGGGCGAGGCTGAGGATGTTATGACGATCGCGTTGTCCGAGGAGGTAGGCTTCAGGGAGATTCGGTAAAATCAGCTTGCCAGTTTGATGTTTGACAAGCGCCTCCCAGATCGAAACGACGCTGAGGTACACCTCATTCGCGGGATCCCGAATCGAGTCGCGTAGCGCCATTGGCAGACGCGTGTCGGCGGTAACGTACCAGAGAAAAATGTGAGTATCGAGGAGAAGTCTCATACGCCCTCAAACTGGGTAAGCAAGTCCTCGGGCAACATATCGTCGAAATCGTCAGGCACTTCGAACTCGCCCTTTGCCAGTCCGTAAGGCCGCAATTGCTTTCCGTTGGATACCATCGGCTTGAGCTCGGCCACCGGCTTGTTTGCGCGGGTGATCCTGAGCGTATCGCCTGCCTGTACCCGGTCAAGATAGCCTGAAAAATCTCTTTGAATCTCATCGAGATCGATTGTGATTACTTCACCCACCATATCCTCCCTTTGCATCATACCAGGATGCCCCAAGCGTTCCTTGATCCAGGGCAGGGGTATCGACCCGGTTGAAAAACTCCTCAGTCCACCAACCGCGCATCTGCGACGTAGACGCGCTTCGACGAACCCTCGCAGGTCAGGAGGCGGCCCTCGAACACGACTTCCTCGCCAATGCGTGAACGGATATCATCGAGGGCGTCCTTCGGCAGTTGCGCGAAAGCCTTGACCATCCGTTTACTGTAGCCCTGGTTTATCTCATACAGATCGAACTCGACCTTTGTACCGTCGCTCTCTCCGAATGTGGAATCGTAAGAGTACCCGTTGGCACGGCGGGCAACGCCCGTCCAGCGCACCATCTGGCCCTTGTAGCGCTCATCGAACAGACGGTTGCTCTCGTAACTCATCACCTTTGGAGCGAACAGGCCTTCACATACGGACACGACGTCGAGTTGAAGCACGTCGGGCGGCGCTGTCGATGTGGGCTCAGGTTCTGCTACTGGCTGGACAGGCTTTGGTACGTAACGAGACACCGGCCCGACGGGAGGCACTTCCACTGGGGGAGTCGGTATTGGTATGTCAGATACCACCGGCTCGACTTTTACCGACGGAGAAGTTGCCTCTATCTCACGCATCACCGGTTTCACCTGCCGAGGTTCTACTGGTGGCTTGGCTGTCTCAACTTCAGGTGGAGTCTTTGGAGATTTCATGCTGGACGCGGTGAACTCTGGCGTCGCTTGAGGCGCAACGTCGAGTTCCGGAGGGTCGACGATACGTTGAGCTCTCGGTCGGGCCGCGAGCTTGGGTTCCTCTTGTACGCTTCGTGCTCGCACCCTGCCTGGGGACCCTTGGCTCGTTCTCCTTGGCGTTTGAACAGGCGGCCTCAAAGCCTCTTGTGGAATGTCGCTGCTCGGTGTTGACCCGGCTGGCATTGATCGTAGGGTTTTGCGAGTCTGTTCGAGTAACTCACGACTCATGAATAATAGCAGTTGCTGCTCGGACTCCAACCCGCCGTGGACTCCCTTGTTGTCAGACGCGCTCGCGGCAAGCGATGCAACTCGGCTGCGCTGGTTGACGTATCGTTCCATGCCCTGGTGGAATTTCGCACTAGACCCCTGCTTGGCAAGATTGCCGACTCCAGACCAGACGGAACTTGCTTCGGTCACGTTGCCACCTGAGTTCACGACCTGTGCAAGCTCTATCTCGACCGGCTTCCACATGACCTGGTCAAGACGTTGATTCCGGTAATCCCCCAACTCAGACTTGCGTTGCTGCTGCCCGCTTTTGAAGCGATCATTTATGAAGTAAATCGCTCCGCCAACAACGATGCCGAGAATAATCGCAACAATCGGCTGCACGGCGAACATGCCGATGAAGAACAGGACACCCACGACGCCGAAGATGGTTTTGGCTGTTTTGTCACTCATGTTGAGGTCCCGTTGGTGAATTGGATAACCGAATCCCGCTCGTCGATCGCAGTGAAGTTACCGGAACGCTTGCTCTGCCTCACGCAGAATGGCGGCACGAGTCAAAATGAGCAGGTCTTCACTGAGTTCTACAAGCTGTTGTCGCTCAGCTTCAAATTCTGGTTGGTCAAGGCCGCTGCCCGTACGACTCGACAACATTGCAGCTACTCTATTCCGTTGTTTGACGTACTTGTCCATGCCGTCCTGAAACTTGGGACCTGCCTCTCGCTTTGCAAAGAACTCGACCCTAGTCCATTCCGACCTTTCGTCGGTAACCGCACCGTTAGCAGCAACAACTTTATTCAACTCCTCCTGGATGGGACGCCACATGATGTTGACTAGGCGTTCTGGCCGCTCAGCGATAAGCTTCGAAGACGTCTCTCCGGTGACACGGACGAACTTCTGATACGACAGGATTGAAAGGGTTATTGCGATCACCAGCGCGATGACGCCGAAGATGGGCCAGATCGCCAGGATGGTAAGAGCCAGCATTAGACCTAAGAACACAAACACGCCCATACCTGACTTCATGATCGTTTGTTGTCTCCTTGTACTGTCCGACCTAGGAATATTCATCGCAAAGGCGTTACCGCCTGACGTTGCCGCTCCTGGCTGTGAACCCCCGGTTGTCGTATCGATCAATCGCAGACCGAGCCTGGTCGAGAAGGTCTTCGCTGAGTACTACAAGTCGCCGTCGCTCTGCTTCAAGGTCTGGCTGGTCGAGGCCGCCGTCATTACGGCTGGACGACATTGCCGTAACTCTCTGCCGTTGGTTCACATACTCGTCCATTCCTGCTTGAAACCTGTTACCGGATTCGAGCCTGACGAAAGATTCCGTTCCCAGCCACACCGACTTACCGCCAGTTACCGCCCCTTTAGATTCAATGACCTGCCTGAATTCTATTTCGAGCGGTCGCCATAGCAATTCGACAGTTCGCGCAGGCCCTTCTCCGACGAAACTCTCGGCGAGTCGATTCGCCATCCGCATCTTGCGCTTGTAGCTGATGAAGGCGATCACCGCCAAGATGACCATAATAGCGATTCCCGGTGGCGAGAGCAGCAAGTCTAAAAAGAGAATAGCAAGCAGGGCAACTATCGGGACTAAAACCACCGTCAACACGATGGCGACAACCCATAAATTCGCTTCCTTGAAGGCTCGAATCGCGGTGTCTACCGCCGAATCTACAGGCTCTTTCAACGGGCGCTCCTCTAAGGGCTGGGGCACAATCGGTCTCGAACCAATCTCACCGGCAACTGCTCGAATGCACGGTCTCTAGCTCACTTGCGACAACACTTTCACTTCGATGTCCTTCGCCAGACGCTGTGTGCCGACCTTCATCGGCTGATCACTGGATGCCTGAATCGAGGTCAGAGTGCGCGAGCGCCGACGCCGTCTGACCGCCGACTATCGCTGGCGCCTCATGAATCAGCTCGTCGTTTTTGAGGGCATCTACCATAAATAGTGCAAAGTCCACGCGGCGCGTTTTGTTGCTTTGGAGGATGGGGTCGCCCACGTGGCGGCTCCAGACGGGCAGGCCCTGGCTCTCGCCCTCTTCGAGGTCGCTCCCACGTACGACGGTCCACCTGGTGTCGCTGGCAAACACCCGCCGACACGCCTCCACCTGGTCGTTTAGGTCCGCGAAGCGAGCAACCCTTGCGAGCCAACCGAAAGTCTTCACGAACGCCTTGAGCTTCCACGAGTACGCATCCTTGCCGTCGCGCGTGATGTGCCATCCACACGAGAATATGAGGCGCGATTCCGGAGGCGCGTAGTCAAGCACCGCCTGAGCGGTTCCGGTCGAGTACTGCTGGACGCCCCACGGCACTAGTACAGTTAGCACTCCGTCACACCCCGCGACCGCCCTCTGGATGACTTCGCGATCGTTCGTCGCTCCAGGGATGACGGTCATGCGCCCCTTGAACTCGTCGAGTTTGCCGACGCTGCGCTCCCGGCAGACACCAACTACCTCGTAACCCCTATCGAGAGCGTGCTGAACCATGTAACGCCCGAGTTTCCCAGAGGCCCCGACGATGCAAACCTTCAGCTTACCGTGCTCACGAGTTTCTTCCGATCCAGTTGCTGATTCGATGTCTTTGCGCCTTTCGTTAATCGAGGAGCGTCTCGCTACGGCGAACAGACTCCAGTCTGTAGGCAGAGCCACTGCGGTCGGACTAGCCAAACACCGGCAACTGCTCGAAGTTGCCACCGACGATGGGTGTCGCGTCCAAGCCAAGATATTGTTCGAGAATCGTCGAGTAGAGGCCGCGGAAGTCGTAGGTGTGCGCCAGGTCTTCGCCATTGGCGAGCTTCGGCTGTTCCAGGGACGGATACTCGGCGTAGAGGCCGCCGTTTACCATGTTGCCGATGAGGAACGCGCCGCCGCCGGAGCCGTGGTCGGTGCCAGAGCCGTTGTCTGCCAAGCGCCGCCCGAACTCCGTCCACACGAGCGTCATGACGTTGTCAGCAGCGTTGTGGTCTTCCAGGTCCTGGTAGAAGTCGACGATGGCGCGGGATAGCTCGACCATATCGTTGTTGTGGGTCAACTCCTGCCGCGAGTGGGTGTCGTAGTCGCCGTGGCTAGTATAGAAGACCCGTGTGCCCAGGTCGGCCAGATGTACCCGGGCAACATCACGCAGGCTCTTGGCCAGAGGATTGGAGGCGTATTCGACATCCGACTTGTACATGGCCGGCGCCTTCTTTAGCTCGTCGGCGCCGCTGAGAACGCCCTGCCCCGTCTCGGCAAGGTACTCCATGACCGGGCCGCTGCCGACCGCAGGAGCGTACATCTTCTTGAAGCGTTCCAGAGACGAGCGCCGCCGATCCGCGTCCGGCAAGCCGGTCATCAGCCCGTAGTTATCGAGGTCGCCGACCGACGTGACCGGGACGCCCTTGGACACCATTGCCTGTGGCAGGCCGCGCCCGAAATTAACGCCTGTCAGGGAGTTTTCCTTGTTCGGGTCGACCTCACCTATGACCTGACCCAGCCAGCCCTCAGTGGCGATGGTCTCCGGCTCGCAGGTCTGCCAGACGTAGGCGCTGCGGAAGTGCGACCGGCTGGAGTTTGGGTAGCCGACGCCTTGTACGACGGCCATCTTGCCCTGGTCATACACGTCCTTGAGAGGTGCTGCATGTGGATTGAAGGCCAGAGTGTCGTCGATGGGCAGCACGTTATCCTCGGCGAACGCGAGCCCGGGCCGCGCGTCGTGATACAGCGGATTCGTGTACGGAATGACCGTGTTCATGAAGTCGTTCCCACCCGTAAGCTGAATGATCACGATCACCGGTTCTTTTTGTGTGGTTGTCATGTGGTTCTCCTTGTGGGTAGAAAACGTCAAACGTAAAGTCGATCACACAATCCTTCTCTTTACGCATTACGTTTTCGCGCTTCTCCTATCCGAACTGGAATTCGCGGGTCGACACGATTAGTTGGAGCATGTGGACAATGCGGTCGTCGGTCCGCTCGCGATTGCCGTTGAATACCACGTCGCCGAGGACGTCGGCTTCGGCGATCAACTCCTGCCGCGTTTCCACCTCGACCTCCAACGGGCCGATCAGGTCGAGGCAATTATCGACCAACTCTGTGGGCGTCAGCGTATTGCCATTGACCCCTTGAAGTCTGTCGATGATGGAGCGGATGCCGGGCTTGTCGGGGTCAGAGAACTCCTCGACGGCAAAGTTGACGCGCTCATTGAGCGTGCCGCCGTTGATCCAGCCAGCGCCGCTGGGCCATCCCTCGACGGTTAGTGGGGACATGAGCAGCTGGCCCATCAACGCGGCTGCGCTCGAGTAGCGATCCATGCCAGGGTTGGGCTCGCGGTAGGTACCGATGAGCTTGACGACACCGCCCACCAACTCAGTCGGATTCTTGACCCTCTTGAAGCGCGCTTCTTTGAAGAAGTCGGAGTTGAACAGCACTTGGAGCATATGGGCAATACTGCCGCCTGACTCGAAGTAAGCCGCCATGAGCGTGTCGATGGCCGCAGGGTCCTGCGGCGGTATCTCGTTCCAGCCGGCCACGGCGGGCTCATCGGCTACGAAAAAGTTGTACAGGTGCCGGGAGATGAAGCGCGCCGTGGCGGGCTGGTCGACGACGGTGTCGATCACGTCGGTGCCGTCGAGTGCGCCGGTCACTCCGAGGAAAGTTTTCTCACCAAAGTCATGGTCGGCCTCCCGGAACTCGAACTCGGTCGCCCATTTACCGTATGGCACCGCGCCATGAGCGGGCTGTACGAAGCTCCAGCCGGTAAAGGCATAAGCCGAACTCTTAACGTCGGCCTCTGTATAGTTACCGACGCCCATGGAAAACAGTTCGAGAAGCTCGCGACCGTAGTTCTCATTGGGCTCGTCCTTGTGGTTCTCGTTGTTGTCGAGCCAGAAGAGCATCGACGGGTCTTTCGAGAGTTCCAGCAGAATGTTTCGGAAGTCGGACATGCCGACCCGGCGGAACATCTCTAACTGACGGCGGTTGGTCCTGGGGTGGGCCGACTTCGAAGGCGCGCAGGCGAAGACCTGGTGCCAGAACAAGCCTATCTTTTCTTTCAGGGGCCGCTTGGAGTTGACCATCTGGAATATCCACTTGGCTGTAGATGGCGCGCCAGGTGACCCGATGCCACGATAGTAGCGCAGGAGGATGTCCTCATTGTCGTCGGTAGCAGGCTCCTCAGGAAGCGGCCCGTGGAGATAGGGGTGAACTACATCGGGCGAGCCGTGCGAAAAACGCTCCGGATGGACCAGGTCGTCCACCACCGCCTCGTAGCCCTTCTCGACCAATGCCTCTAGCTCGTCTCGCGTCGCGCCCATCCCAGCACGGCGCATCAGGTGTGCCATTAAAGCGATATCGGTGTCTGGCATATTTTTCTCCTGGCAGTGCTCGTGTAGTCCGATTCGGCAATGGCAGAAAGTGCCTTGTTTAACAAGATGATAGTGGCATGTGTTGCGCCTGCACCCTCACCCCAGCCCTCTCCCTCCGAGGGAGAGGGAGCTAAGCTCTCTCCCCCGCCGGAGAAGAGATACAAAGAGAGGGTTCGTATTCCTCGATCCCGGTTTGCTCACTTGACCCCAAACTCCGCTCTTACGTCCTCGACCTTCATTACGCGACCCGCCTCACTATCTTCGATTCCATCCTCGATGGCCTTCCTGACGTATATCTCGTACATCAGGTCGTCCCAAGTGGCGTCCTCTGGCAGCTTCGCAACTAGCCGATACGCCTCTTCTTTTATGTCGTTTTGCATTTGCTGTTTTCTGCCGAGCTTGAGTTAAGTTGGATTGTGGCACACGTTCATGACACGGTCAATTTCGTGAAACTCTTCACAGGTACGCCAAAGCCGTATGCTCTAAGAGCGGCTAACAAAACCAACCTTGTACTGCAAAGACCTGCCCTTCGACAGGCTCAGGGCGAACGTAATCTTGAAAAAAACCGTTCGGGTCCTTCCTCGGAAGGATCGAAGCCCAGTGTTGAACGACTCACACGGTTTTGTTAGAGCCTCTAAGATCCTCCGCAGCCCAGACCCTCAGCGTTGCACGCCCACTCGGTGACCCATTGGTCGGCCCAAATGTGCAGGGCCTCGAAGAACTCTGCCGGCGTAGCGCTGAACGACGATACGACTTCTGTCGATGTGGCCCATTTCTCTTGGAGCCGTACTTCGCCTCTGAGGATGTTGAACATCGCCGTCCTCATGGTCGAGACTTTGCCATGCTCACTGAACTGCTCGTACAGGGCGAAAACCTCCGGTGAGAGCAGCTTTTCGGGGTCGGGTGCCGAGGTCATAGTGAGGTCGGTCAGGCTGCGCTCCCACCTTGCCACGCCACAGACCATCTCCCTAGCTTCCTTCGGCAGGTTGCCAGCGCCATAGTAGTAGCTGTCGAAGTACTCGCGCATCTCCGGGTCTAAAGCGCGCACGTTCGCGAGGGCGGCATCGGAAAACACGTCCTCCAGCGGCGGCCAGTGAAAGAACAACTGGTACGAGGGCACGTCCCGAAACGGTGCCGCTACCATCCAGTCCGGCACCTTGACTCCCAACAGCGGTGAGTACATACAGGCAATCTGAAACGGCGAGTCCGGCGACGAGGGCAGGACGTTTCTCGCAAAGGCAGCCTTGCCCTCGGGCGAGTCGAACTGCTCCAGTGTGTCGTCCAGGTTTTCGGCGTCCTTGGTATTCCAAACTCCCCTGTACACGAGGCGTCCGGCGACGAATTGAACGACGATGTCTTCGAGTTCAGGCAACTCTCCCAGCACCCGGACTGACGCCTCGGACAAGCCGAGTTCATCGATGGCCGGGAACTCGATAGGTGCCGCCAGGAGTTTTTCATCCAGCTTCATTGCCGTTGTTGTGACGTTGTATCTGCCAGCGCTCGTGTTCTCCCAAATCAACCTGAACGAGTCCTGCATTACGGGGTCCAGCGACGCCAGCTTGGCGAGCGCAGAGACAGAGAGGGCTTCTTCCAGAGCTGGCAGCGGCTCGATTCCTTCGCCGAACCACAGACCGAATGTGGTGATTACCAGGGTCTCGAACATGGCGAAACGAGCTTCTTCATCGGTCATCGTATCCCTATACGCAACCGCGCCTGAGTTTGGATACCCTTCCAGCAAAAGCTGGCGCTGGTATTTTTCGGGCAGCTTGTCGAACCTCTGCATCGCGTCTGTCGAGAGAAGGTCTGCAATAGGCACGGCGTTGTCCGGCAAGCCGTGAAGGTAAGCAAGCGCGTGGTCCCTGCTTGTCGCCTGCGCTTCGCCCAAAAGCGCGTCCCGAAACTCGGTCGGCAGACTCGCAAATTTCACGAGGTCGTCGCTCGACAGGCTCTGCTCGAATAGGACGACCGCTATGGCCGTCGGCTCCTCCGTTGGGATGGGCACAAGGGTTGTGGTCGGGGCAATAGTGGGTTGGGCCGCCGCCGCTGGTAACCGGTCGCTATCGGAGGAGTCCGCGCATGCGGTAAGTAATGCGATTACAAGGATTGCAATGTAGGCAACTGAGCGAATAGCCATTGGGGACATCCTTAAGTTCTGAAACAGGCAGGAACGCTCTGCTGCTACAGAGAATTAGCTGTCTATATTGTCGTTTTGTTACATCGACGTACGCTCGTCCTTGGCAGCGCTCCTTTCAATACGTTGACATCGCACGCCGTTAATTGCATCCAGTCACGCCGTTCGGGTGAGAGTAGACGGCAATCAGTCGTTACGGGTCTATGGTTGCATCGTGAACCCCTTCACAGCTTATTGCAGTTCTGCCGGCCCACGAGGCTGCGCCTCCAAAGGTGGGCTCTTGCTACAGCCCAGTTGCTCAAAAGTGCATGCCCGGTCCCGTACCCATTTGTCTGACCAGATGCTGAGCCCTTCAAGAAATTTTTCCGACGACGATTCGTTGGACGAGTATCGTTCGGTGTTGTAGCCGATGGGATCGTACTGGACTACGAAATCGCCCTTGAGAATAACGAGTCCAAGCTGTCTTACGAAGGCCTCCTGGCCGCGCTCGCTGAATTTTTCATACAGATCGAGCGCTGCGGACGAGAGGACTTCTTCGGGCTCCGGTATCGACGTGAAAGACATGTTCGATATACCCATATCCCACTGAGTGATACTGCACGCCATACGATGCGCCTCAACTGGCAGCGGCTCCGCCCCGTACCACCAGAAGTCCAGGGTGTCTTTCATCTTGGTGTCGAAGTCAGCGAACTTCGTCATCGCCCTTTCGGACAAGGTTTCGTTGGGAGCAGGCCAGCGGAACATCAGACTCGCGGGCCCAACGTCTCGGAACGATACGGGCACTGCCCCAGTCGGGAGCAACACTCCTGCCTCTGGCACATACATGCACGCCATTGGCAGAGAAGGGCCGTTCGGGCTGGGGATGAGGCGATTCTCGAAGGCCTCCATACCGTCGGGCGAGCCGTATTGGGCCATCAGTTGATGGAGCACCGCGCCGTCACCACGAGACCACTCCTGCGTGAGCACAAGGTCGGCGGCTATGATTCTCTGGGCAAAGTCCCACAGATCGGGTTCTCCTTGGAGTATCTCCACGACGGTAGACGGAAGTCCGAGCGATGTAACGCCAGGCAACTCACGAGGCATCTTCAAGAGGTCCTTTTCGAGCTTGACGGCCGGGTCGACACGGCGCATGCGTGAGCTATTCCAGACCAGTCGGAACGATTCCTGAAGCAGTGGATTGAGGTCGTTGAATTTATCCAGCGCCGCTTGGGACAGTGTCTCTTCCATGGGTGGTGGAAGCTCGCTGCTCCGAGTTACGATCTGGTAGACCTCGTGCACCATATGCTCGAACCGACCGAAGCGGTAATCAAGATCGGCGGGATTGTCTTCCCTGGGCTCGCGTTGGGGTATCCTTCGAGCAGCAACTGGCGCTGATCCCCCTCGTGGAGAGAATCGAATATCTCTTGCGTTTGGATGTCGAGAAGCTCGGTAATCGGGACGGCATCGTTCGGCAGATCGTGGAGGTATTCCAGCGCCTGGTCGTTATCGGTCTCTTTCGACTCGGTGACGAGCGAGTCCCGAAACTCCACCGGGAGACCGAGGAATTTCGTCAGATTGCTGCCACCAAGGCTATTCTCGAAAGAGATAATCGGTGTTGGAGTGGGCACCGGAGTTGGAATAGCGGTCGCCGTTGCCGTAGGACGGGCCGCCGGGGCAACCCGAGTCGGTTGCGGCTCGGTGTCGGACGAGTTGGAGCAAGCAATGAAGAACGCGAGTCCACACATTCCTATCATCAGCGACAGCTTCCGAACATTCATGGCAGATGCTTCCAGTGTCCTTTGCCCACTACCCGACCCTGTACTTGCTCATATTGTCAGGGTTGACTCACGAGCAAACATCACCTGATTCGGTGATCTTTGGACGGAGGTCGATTAATTTGTGATGGTTAAGCTGCCGCCGCAGGCCGCCTGCTCTGCGCTGCAAGCCCGCTCGGTCACCGATCGGTCTGACCAAATCCGAAGTCCCTCGAGAAACTCATCGGGCGTCGAGTTGAATGACGAAACGCGCTGCTCAAGTTCTAACGGCCTCCTGAACCTGACCTCTCCCCTGAGGATTAGGTTCGCCAGTTCTCTCTTGAAGCCGCTCTTGCTGCGGTCACTGAATTTCTCGTATAGCTCAAGGTTCTCAGCAGATAACAAGTCGGCTGGGGCGGGTATCGCCGTGAAAGGTGCGTCAATGATTCCGAGGTCCCACCCCGCGATAAAACAAGCCAGGTAAGCGGCTTCCTGTGGGAGCAGAACGATGCTATACCACGAGAAGTCCAGGGCCTCGCGCATCTCAGTATCCATGAGCCGAAGTTTGGCCAGCGCCGGTTCGGATAACGAGTCGTCTGGGGAGGGCAATGCGAACACAAGCTTAGACGGTTGGATATCCCTGAGTGGCTTCGGAATGGCCCACTCCGGCGGGACAATTCCCTGTTCCGCCTTGTATGTACAGGACATCAGCATCATGATGCCCGTGCCGTTGGGGATGAGACCGCGCTCGAAGGCGGCCTTGCCGCCGGGGGCCTCGTATGCGGCGACGAGTTGCTGCAGGGTCGTCGCGTCGCCGGTGCTCCACTCCTGGGTTCGCACGAGATCAGCCGCGATGATCTTGCGCGCTAGCTCCCATAGCTCAGGCTCACGTTCAAGCACAGTCACGATCTGGGATGGCAGCCCAGCGAGTTGACGCCGGGCATCTCCAGGGGCATATTCAAGAGCCAGCTTTCCAGCTTGGCGGCCGGGTCGATCATATCGTGCAATCGAGTGTTCCCCCACATCAGCCGGAACGATTCGTTCAGCATGGGGTTGAGGGAGTCGAGCTTGTCCTTTGCACTCTGCGACAGGGTCTCCTCTGGCGGCGGAAGCAGCTCACCCTCTCGCGTCAAGGTCCCGTAGACCGCCTTCACCATGTGCTCAAACCGGCCGAAGCGATACTGGATATCTGTGACATTGAGATCGCCTGCCCGCCACTCTTCTTCCAGGTACTGGTAGCTCGCGTTAGGGTATCCTTCTAGCAGTAAACGTCGCTGCTCGTCGGGCTCAAGCCACTTGTACATATCCTGAACCCCCAAACGGTTGGAAGGCCCGAAGAAAGCTGAATTGCGTCGGGCTTGAAAAATACTGAAAAGGTCGGCTATCTGGACGGCGTCGTCCGGCAGGTCGTGGAGGTACTCCAGCGTTCGGTCGTTACCGGTCTCCTTCGACTCTGCGATGAGTGCGTCCTGAAACTCAGCGGGAAGGCCGATGAATTTGCTCAGGTCGGCGCCGGTGAGGCTATTTTCGAAGGAGATAATCGGTGTTGGAGTGGGGACCAGCGTTGGCACGGCAGTGGGCGTAGCGGTCGGACGGGCTGTCGGTGCTGGCTGCGGCTCGGGCGATTCGGAGCACGCAAGGAGAACAGTAAGGGCGAACGCCGGTATGAGAATTGCGAAACGAGCAATCATGGGAGACGCCCCTTGGTGACGCTTATCCACTAATGTCGAACGATACTACCCGACCGATATCCGTTTACAAATACCATTATCGGGCTTGTCGATGCTCAAGTACATTACACGTCTCAATGATTTTTTGGATATAAGATGACCGATATCGTGTCGAATTCCACCGGCCTCAGTCTCAGCGACTACGACTACGATCTGCCGCCGGAGCTAATCGCGCAGACGCCCATCGAGCCGCGCGACCATTCCAGGCTAATGGTCGTTCACCGCGCCGACCGGCGAATCGAGCATCGCCGCTTTTCCGACCTACCCGAATATCTGCGTCCCGGCGATGTGATGGTCTTCAACGACAGCCGCGTGTTTCCGGCGCGTACTTACGGTAAGCGTAAAGGCACCGGTAAAAAGATTGAACTACTTCTGCTGGCCCGCCAGTCGCCATGTGTCTGGCAAGCGCTGGTAAAACCAGGCAAGTATATGAGAGTGGGAGCGGAGTTCAAGTTGTCAGGCGGCGGTCATGCCATTGAGGGTGAGGTCATTGAAGTACACGACGACGGCTCCCGCACCGTCCGCCTGTCGAGCGAAGAGCACCTCGACGACATCGGCGTCGTGCCGCTGCCGCCCTATATCAGCGAGCCGCTGACAGACTCGGAACGCTACCAGACCGTGTACTCGCGCGAAAAAGGCAGCGTCGCCGCGCCAACGGCTGGTCTTCACTTCACGCCGGAGCTACTGCAAAAGATACGTAGTATAGGTGTCGAGACGGCGTTCGTGACGCTGCACGTCGGCTGGGGCACCTTCCGTCCTGTGGAGTCCGACGACGTAAGCGAACACGACATGCACTCCGAGTTTTTTGTAATCGGCGAACAAGCGGCTGACACGATAAACCACGCCAAACACGAAGGCCGCCGTATCATCACCATTGGGACGACCGCCGCGCGCCTACTTGAGCACGCGGCCAACCTTGTTGTGGATGAGAAAACGGTTAAATGCCCCGTTCGTCCTGAGCTTGTCGAAGGGCAGAGTAAGCAAGACAAGGTACTGGAACCCACCTCCGGCTGGGCCGACATCTTTATCTACCCCGGTTACGAGTTCCGCGTCGTCGACACTCTCGTCACCAACTTCCACCTGCCGAAGTCCACGCTTCTGATGCTCGTCAGCGCCCTCGCCGACCGCGATCTTGTCTTTCAAGCGTACAAGGAGGCCATCGACCATCGCTACCGCTTCTACAGCTTCGGCGACGCGATGCTGATATTATGAGGTGATACAATATAGTCACATTGTAGTAACGAGAGGGAGTTTCAATGATAAAGACCCTGACCCCTCACGGGAATAGCGCAGCTTTGGTTATCGACAAGGCTTTGCTGGAAGTCCTGCATATTGATATGGGCACCGCCTTGGAAATCACGACTGACGGCGAGAATCTGATTATCTCTCCAGTTCGAGACGCCGCCAAGGACGAGCAAGTGATGGAAGCTCTTGCCAGGGTAAACAAGATACACGGTGAAACCCTGCGGAAGCTGGCCGACTAGCTAGCACGGTGACCAGTCTCAAGTTCCTGGACCTCACAAACGTCGTCAAAATCCACAGGGATCAAATATCGCTATATGGAGGCCAGCTTGGGGTGCGGGATTTTGGACTACTCCAATCTGCTTTGGCTATGCCTCAGGCGTCCTTTGGGGGCGAGTGGCTCCACCGGGACATATTCGAGATGGCGGCGGCATACGCCTTCCACATCTCGCAAAACCATCCGTTCATCGACGGGAACAAACGAACGGGATTGGCCTCTGCGCTCGTATTCTTAGACCTCAACGGCTTTGCGGTGCAACGTCCTGACAAATATCTGTACGACGCGATGATCAGCATATCGACGTCCCGATTGGACAAGCTTGGATTCGCCGATGTCCTGAGGTCACTTTCGACGCGCTGAAGGCAGTCTCGGCGACTGACTGCCGGTTGTCATTACTGCTACGATGAGATACAGCACTCTTGAACCATTCGCCGAATAGAGCGGACTGGAGAGACAAATGACCAGTGAAGTTATCCTTATGGTTGAAGAAGCACCGGAGGGCGGCTATACGGCTCATGCCCTCGGCTACTCCATATTCACGGAAGGGGACAGTATCGAAGAGTTACGAGAGCAGGTTGTCGATGCTGTTCATGTTCATTTCGACGAAGCTGAGAGTCCGCGTGTCGATCAAGGTGGACAGGGTGCCTTCGATAGATCGCTAACCGTAGCAACTGTTCCGTTTATATGCCATAATGGGGTGCCTTCAGAATGATTGCAATTAAGAGGCTCTAACAAAACCGTGCGAGTCGTTCAACACTGGGCTTCGATCCTTCCGAGGAAGGACCCGAACGGTTTTTGAAGATTACGTTCGCCCTGAGCCTGTCGAAGCCTGTCCTGAGCCACGCCGAAGGGGGCAGGTCTTCGCAGTACAAAGTTGGTTTGTTAGCCGCTCTAAGAAGATCTGCTCAACTCGGTCAGAAAAACCTTCACCGTCCGCAACGTATCGAATACCCTACACAGTGACCTGTGCGTACGTCCCGTATCTGACAACTACCTATGCAAAACACTCCCGTCATATCCGCACGCGGCCTTGTCAAGCGCTACAAGGACCTGGTTGCGGTGAACGGCATCGACTTCGACATCCTGCCGGGTGAGTGCTTTGGCTTTCTGGGGCCGAACGGTGCGGGTAAGACGACGACAATGAAGATGATTAGCTGCATGTCGCCGCCGACGGGTGGGCAGCTTATGGTCAACGGCATGGACGTCATGCGCCAGCATCGGGAGATCAAGACTACTCTGGGCATCGTCTCGCAGGCAGACACCCTCGACCCGAACCTGAACGTCTACCAGAACCTGTACGCATACTCGCGCTACTTCAACATCCCGAAGCCGGAGGCCAAGGACCGCATCGCCGACGTGCTCGAACTGGTGCAACTCAGCCACAAAGCGAAGTCCACGCCGGACGAGCTTTCGGGCGGAATGAGGCGGCGCTTGCTTATCGCGCGGGCCTTGCTGAACAAACCATCGATACTCGTGCTCGACGAGCCGACCACCGGCCTCGACCCCCAGAGTCGTCACCTGGTATGGGACAAGCTGATACTGCTCAGGAGCCAGGGCATAACGATTCTTCTGACGACTCACTACATGGAGGAGGCGTCGTACCTCTGCGACCGCCTCGTCGTGGTCGACAAGGGCGAAATTCTCGTTGAAGGGAAGCCGAGAACCCTGATTCGCGAGCACGCTGGCGAGCAGGTGCTCGAAATTCAATCCCGTTTCGAGGAGAAAGCCGCAATCTTTGAGATGCTTGCCCAGACGGGCCTGCAATACGAGGACACAGGCAACTCGATCTCCATATATTCCACGAACGGCACATCCTCGGATGCTGAGGCGATGCTGAGCGGCTATGACCTCTTCTGGCGTCCAGCCAACCTGGAAGATGTTTTTCTGCGGCTTACCGGACGTGGCCTACGGAGCGATTCGTAGCCAACCGCCCCGTTCGTGCTGAGCTTGTCAAAGCAAAACCAAACGGCTGGTACTAATACTTGCAGTTGATTGGATGGCTTGCGGCACGGACCACGAAGCCCCTAACGCAGTTCCGTCTGAACCTACGCTGACCCCGGCAGGAATCGCTTATGCGACGCGACTTGATCAACTCTTGACCTTGACGGAGTGGTTCTACAAGACCGCCAAGACATAGTCGCTGTTTGGGAGCTGACTCGAGGAGGGCGAAGGACTCAACGAGCCCATTGTGTTGTGGATAGCAGCAGGTGAGTATTGATGAACCGGACGGGTTATACGAGGTGCAGATAAATGACAAAGAAACGGGTACTGGTGACCGGCATCGCGGGCACCATCGGCGGCATCGTTCGAGATTACCTTCGGGACGACTACGAGCTGAGCGGCCTCGACCGCGTCGCCATCTATGACGTTCCGACCCATATTGGCGACCTAGCAGACTTCGACTCTATTCGGCCAGCGTTCGACGGTCAGGACGTGGTCGTTCATCTGGGAGGTGATCCTCGCGGTCAGGCGCCCTGGGAGTCGGTGCTGCAGAACAACATCGTCGGTACCCAGAACGTGTTCGAGGCGTGCCGCCAGGCCGGTGTGGGCAGAGTCGTGTTCGCCAGTACTAACCACGTGGTCGGGTACATTCCCGAGACGCAGGAGCCCTACAAGGCCGTCTTCGACGGCAGGTTTGACGAGGTATAGCGTCCCATCTCTCCGATCACGGCCGACGTAATCCGACCCGACTGCTTCTACGCCGTTAGCAAGGTCACAGGAGAGGCGCTGGGCAGCCTGTACCACGACAAATACGGGATATCCTGCATCTGCCTTCGCATCGGCGGAGTGATGAAGGACGAAGGCTGGGAGCGCAAGTTTCCGGCGGGGCTATCAATGATGTTGAGCCATCGCGATGCGGCTCAACTGATTCAGCGAAGTATCGATGCGCCTACGTCCGTGGGATATGCGGTGCTGTATGGAATGTCCAACAACACCCTGAGAATCCACGATATCGAAAAAGCCATGGAGATGATTGGCTATGAACCGCAGGATGACGCCGGGGTGGTGCTGGACGTGGATCCCGTGGCTGGCCAGTACAACCGTCGCGCCCATCCATAACATCGCGCAGTGCCGAGTACGGTGTTCATATCTCTCGTCTACCGTACCGCCGTACCGTGCGGTCCCTAGGCCTTCCGGCGTCGTCCGAAGACCTGGCGTTTTGTACTAATCACTATCGAGGATCAATGCCCCGGATCATCAACCACTTTGACCACTTCAGAAGTGCCATTTGTTGACCTTATGGCCGTCCACACTAGCGGGCGATCCGGACTTCGACATGTGGCCGGCTGTAACTTGCACGCTACTCCATAATCTCGACTAGACTAGAGTTCAGTTACAGGTACAAGCGATGGAATGCAAGCGCCGGAGGTTCGACGAGTCTCGGTTGTCCCGTTCAACTCCGCTCAATTGTACGATCCGTCTCGAACGCAGTCGTCATCGGACGGAATCGGCCGTAACACTTCTGGCTTGGGTACTTCGAGAGGCCATGCTGAGTAGATTACAGAACGGCTTGTCGACGTATGAGTTGACTTGTCCAACCAGCAGGGATAGCGTCGAATAAGCGTGGCCGCCGAAATGGGGGGCTGGAATGTTAAGGCCCCGAATGTTTGGCGCACAAGTGCAAGGCCAGGTACTCAGACGGAAGCTATCGACCGCGCGAGGGAGATTCTAGGGAAACGGAGTATCGCGGAAGCTTCCTACGATTCGGTTCGGCCACCGCGAGCATGGTCTACTCAGGTTCGAGGTCTACCAAGTCATCGATGAGGATGCCTTGATTATCCACGAAACGTTCCACTCTTCCCATGTCACGCCGTAACACTCTTACTAACCTCAGGGCTACCAGGAGTGATGCACCGTGCTAGCATGAGTTCGCCAAGCACCCCCACTAAGATAAGATTAAACCTATCAGTCGTTCCCGTATCAGTATCGAACACATAAACTTCGCGGGCGTCCGATTCCAGACCCTGCCCGGCGTGGAAGCTGCTTCCCAGTGTTGACACAGCTAGTCCTCCCCCAGTTGGCGACCCACCAGAGGGGTATTCTCGTAATACTCCTGGTTATCGTCGTGGCTGGCACTGCTACCTGGGATTCCGTAGTAAGCGCCGGCAGCGGCGACCTCGTGCAGCTCGACTATCGCTGGTACGAGAACATCGACGCTATCCAGCCGACCACGGCTCTCGCTGCTGAGAACACCTCCATCACGGGCGGCGTCTCTGGCACGGCCTACCACCTGCGGATGAACGTCGAGAACACGAGCGCTCCTGCTCTCGCAATTGGTGCCGTCTTCGAGTTGCAATATGGGAGCGGAGGAAGCTGCCCATCATCGTGTACCTGGACGGACGTCGGTGGGTTGGCTTCCGGGTCGATCTGGCGCGGCCACGACAACGCGACGCCGACGGACGGGGTGGAGCTAACAGCTATATTGCTCGCGTCATCCGTCTCCAACGATAGGAACACCTATGAGGAGGCGAACACCGCGACTACGCTCACATCTTTTGGCAACGGTAAGGAGAGTGAGTTCGGATGGGTGATCGAGGACAACGGAGCCACTGCTGGCACCGCATACTACTTTCGCATGGTCATATCGAACGATACGGCACTGTCGAGTTACACCAATTACCCTACTTTGACCCCAGGCACGCCGGCCGTCACCGTGACCGAAACGTCAGCTTCTACCGACATAACTGAAGGCAGCACGACGGACACCTACGACCTCGTCCTCGATGCGAAACCTAGCGCCAACGTTACGATCACTATTAGCCCAGACGCCGATGCGAACGTCACCACCACACCTCTGACCTTCACGACCGCGAATTGGGATACCCCCCAGACGGTCACCGTGTCGGCGATTAACGACGCTATTGTCGAAGGGTCTCATAGCAGCACGATCACCCATAGCGCGAGCGGAGGCGGCTATACAGGCGTCTCGATATCGAACGTCGTCGCAAATGTCACCGACAACGACAGCCCGACGGTGACAATCACCGAATCCGGCGGATCCACGGACGTAACCGAGGGGGGAGCTACAGACACCTACGATGTAGTCCTTGACCTGGAGCCGTCTGCGAGCGTGACCGTTACGGCGACGCCTGACGTAGAAGTCAACGCAACGACGACTCCATTGACCTTCACGACCGGCAACTGGAACGTCGCCCAAACCATCACCGTCAGCGCAGTCAACGACGGAGATATTGAAGGAGGCCACACTGGCACGATTACCCACAGTGCCAGCGGCGGGGATTACGATAGCGCATCAATAGCAAGTGTCGTCGCAAACGTGACCGACGACGACGCGCCTGGGGTCACAATTACAGAATCTGGCGGTTCAACCGATGTGACCGAAGCGGGCCCAACGGACACCTACGATGTCGTACTCGACGCCTTACCATCGGCGAGCGTGACCATAACAATCACGGTCGCTGGCGCGGATGCGACAACTGATCTTTCGATGTTAACGTTTACGACCGGTAACTACGGGACGCCGCAGACGGTGACCGTCACCGCCTTTAACGACGCCATCGTGGAGGGCTCGCACAGCGACACGATTTCTCACAGCGCGAGCGGCGGGGGGTACGACAGTGTTGTTATCGACGACGTGGTTCCGAACATCACGGACAACGACAGCCCGACGGTCACGATAACCGAGTCCAGCGGCTCTACTGATGTCACCGAGGGCGGTGCGACAGATACATATGATGTTGTGCTCGATCTAGAACCGTCCGCGAGCGTGACTATCACGCTGACACCCGACGCCGACGTGAGCGTTTCCCCGAATCCGCTGACGTTCACGACCGGCAACTGGAACTCAGCGCAAACGGTAACGGTAACGGCGGTGAACGACGCGATAGTCGAGGGCTCCCATACCGGCACGATCACCCACAGCGCTAGTGGCGGCTCCTACGACAGCGCGTCGATTTCCAACGTCGTCGCGAACGTCACGGACAACGATACGGCCAGCGTCACCGTGACCGAATCGTCAGGCTCAACGGACGTAACCGAGGGTGGTGCAACCGATACATACACCGTTGTACTCGACCTGGAGCCGTCGGCTTCGGTCACGATCACGATCACGAATGCGGATGGCCAGGCCACTCCGAGCCCGACGCCGCTGACGTTCACGACTGGCAACTGGAACTCCGCCCAGACCGTGACGGTTACGGCAGTGGACGACGGAGACTTCGAGGGCACACACACCGGCACTATCACGCACAGTGCGAGCGGCGGCAGCTACGACGGCGTGTCGATAACGAACGTCGTGGCAAACGTCACCGACAATGATCCGGCGGTCACTATCACACAGAACGATTACCGATGGTACGAGAATACTGATGCGGTCCAGCCGACGACCGCGATAGCGGGCGAAAACACCGAGATTACAGATATTCCACAGACCGACGTCATCCGCCTCAGAATCAATCTTCTAGCGGGGGGCTCGAACATCCCTGCGAGTTCCAGCTTCAAGGTTCAGTTTAGTGTCACTACGACTGGTGGATGGATCGATGTCGGAGGAATCGGGTCTGGAGCGAAGTGGCAGGGAGCCAACAATGCGACCCCTGCCGACGGCGCAGCGATCACGGCAGGGTTGCTGACATCCTCCGATAGCCCCGAAACACAAACTTACGAAGAGGAGAACAACGCGACTACCGGGTCGATTTGGAACAAGAACAAAGCAGCAGAGTGGGATTGGGTTATCGAAAACAACGATGCCGACGGTTCGACTCAATACTACTTCCGCATCGTCAAAGGTGGTGGTACTGTCCTCGATGGTTACACGAACTACCCCAGCGCAACGACAAGAGCCGACCCGAGCGTGACGGTAACGGAGACTGGCTCCACCGATGTAACCGAAGGCGGCGCCACCGATACCTACGATGTAGTTCTCGACGTTGAGCCGGTGAGCACAGTCACGATCACGCTGACCCCCGACGCCGACGTAAGTGTCTCGCCAAACCCATTGACCTTCACGACCGGAAACTACAACGTCGCACAGACCGTAACCGTGACCGCCTTCAACGACGCGATAGTCGAAGGGTCGCACACTGGCACTACGACTCACAGCGCCAGTGGCGGCGGGTACGATGGTGTTTCGATTGCGAGCGTTGTGGCGAACGTGACCGACAACGAGACACCGACCGTTACGGTCACCGAGTCGGGAGGCTCCACGGATATCTCCGAGGCGGGCGCGACCGACACCTACACCGTTGTCCTCGACTTGGAGCCGTCGGGTACGGTGACGATCACAATGGATACGAGCACTGATTCAGAGATCAGCACCGACCCGACTACACTGACATTCACAACCGGGAACTGGAACTCGGCCCAGACCGTGACGGTCAGTGCGATAGACGACCTAGTCGATGAGGGCAGCCACACCGGAACAATTACCCACACTGCAAGTGGCGGGTCCTACGACAGCGCGTCTATATCGAACGTGGTCGCGAACATCACTGACAACGACTCGATTGGGGTCACCATCACAGAGTCCGGTGGCTCGACTGACATCACTGAGGGAGGCGCGACTGACACTTACGATGTAGTGCTGAACACGCTACCGTCCGCTTCCGTCACAATCACCATGAGCACGAGTACCGACTCCGAGATCAGTACGGACCCCGTCACGCTGACCTTCACGACCGGCAACTTCAGTACACCGCAGACAGTCACCGTAACGGCCGTAAACGACGTTGTCGTCGAGGGCTCGCACACTGGCACTATCACCCACAGCGCCAGCGGCGGAGGCTATGACGCCGTGGTCATCGACGACGTGGTCTCCAACATCACTGACAACGACAGCCCAACAGTCACGATTACGGAGTCGAGCGCCTCCACCGATGTCACCGAGGGCGGCGCGACAGACACCTACGATGTCGTGCTCGACCTGGAGCCGTCCGCATCTGTGACGGTTACCCTGACACCGGACGCTGACGTAAGCGTCTCCCCCAGCCCGCTCACGTTCACCACAGGGAACTGGAACTCCGCTCAGACGGTCACTGTCACTGCGGTCAACGACGTCATAGTCGAAAGCTCGCATACAGGCACGATCACCCACAGCGCCAGCGGCGGCGACTACGACAGCGCCTCAATATCCAACGTCGTCGCGAACATCACGGATAACGATACCGGCAGCGTCACGATCACTGAATCGTCTGGTTCAACGGACATCACTGAGGGTGGTGCTACTGACACGTACGACGTCGTCTTGGATCTGGAACCGTCGGCGTCGGTCACGATCACGATAACCAATGCCGATGGCCAGTCGACTCCCAGTCCGACCCCTCTGACCTTCACGACCGGCAACTGGAACTCGGCACAGACGGTGACGGTGACCGCCGTCGACGACGGCGACTTCGAAGGGTCGCATACGGGGACGATCACCCACAGTGCCAGCGGAGGCAGCTACGACGGTGTGTCGATCACAAACGTCGTCGCCAATATCACCGACAACGATCCGGTGGTCACGATCACGCAGAGCGACTACCGCTGGTACCAGAATACTGATGCGGTTCAACCGACGACTGCTCTTGCCGGAGAGAACACGTTGACCTCTGACGTGACGGACACGACGATTCTCCGGTTAAGGCTAAACCTGCTGGCTGGTGCGACGAACGTGCCGTCGGCGTCGAGCTTCAAGCTGCAGTTCAGCGTCACGACCACAGGGGGCTGGACGGACGTTGGCGGCATCAGTTCCGGGGCGATCTGGCGGGGAGCTAACAACGCGAGCCCTGCCGATGGCGCTGCGATCACGACCCAGCTTCTTGGGTCCTCTGACTCCTCCGAAAAACAGACCTATGAAGAAGAAAACAACGCGACTACCGGCGCGACGTGGGCCAAGAACAAGACAGCGGAGTGGGACTGGGTAGTTCAGAGCAACGCTCCCCTCGGCGAGACCAACTACTACTTTCGTGTCGTCAAAGGAGGCGGGACCGTACTCGACGGATACACGAACTATCCTACCCTCGATACCGACAACGTGATTCCAGATGATCCAACTTTCTTGGGTGCCGCGGCATACGTTGACAACGGAGCGGGATGGAGTACCGACAACACGCCGATTCTGACGTTCACGCTGATCGATCACGACACTCAACAGGACGTCAAATATCAGATCCAACTCGCGACGGACACAGGGTTCACCGCACTCGTCGTAGATTATACGTCGGACCTTGCCTCGCAAGGTGTAACCAACTTCACCGTCGGTCAATCGGGCGGGTCTTACAGCACCGGAAGTCCAGGCATGACGCTCGCGGATGAAGGTACTGGGTACTACTGGCGGGTACGGACAATCGACGAGGTAGGTGGTACCAGCGGATACGAAGAAGCAGGGGTCGATGCGACGGAGCCGGTTGCAGGAACGGTCCTCGACGGCGTCGCGGCGGATATCGACCTCACTTCGGGATCCCTGACGGAGATGTCGGCCAACTGGAGTAGCTTCACCGATGCAACCAGCGGCGTGGCATCGTACGAATACTCTGTCGGCACCACCGTCGGCGGGACGGATATCAAGAGCTATACCTCTGTTGGTGCATCGACCTCTGTAACTGATTCCAGTCTCGTTATGCATACAGGCCAGACATATTTCTTCAACGTTCGTGCGACCGATGCAGCCGGAAATGTCATGTCTACACCTGCCTCTTCAGACGGGCAGGCCGTAGGCCCAACCCTCTCCGTAACGATCAGCGCGACGACGATAAATCTAGGAGATTTCAAGCCGAGTAACAGCTACACGGCTACTAACACGATAACAGTTACAGTGTCGACCAACGCGTACAACGGCTTCCAGATAAAGATGTTTGCTACCGACTTCCTTCGGTCGTTGTCGAACCCAGCGGTCGTCATCGGCGACTTCTCGGGGGGTACCTACATCGCCCCTGCGGTCTGGGGTGGAGGCGACACAGGGTTCGGGTACAACACCGACGACTGCGATGTAAACGGCTCTCTCTTTTGGACGGGAGCGAGTTGCACCGGGTCGATGAAGTTCGCTCCACTCTCCCAAACGTGTCCCGGCGATCTGGTCGCCGATCACACGGCCTTGGTTACAGGAGCGACGGGCGCAATCAACTCAGAGGACTATGACATCTTCCTCCGGGGGACGACGACTGGTACGCAGGACGCGTCCGATTACTTGACAAACGTCGTATTCGTGGTGATACCGATATACTAGGGCTGGGTGTTGGGCGACTTGGCTAAGGTCAGTGCAACCGAAATCAAACGCCTTCCGGAGACCCCGTTCTGCGGAGGTTCGGTGGCTTTGGGACAAGGATCGGCGTTATGGAACAGACAGACCTGATTCCTTGTGCCCTGTACCCCCTTACCTCACACCCGCTACCCTAGAACCTAGCACCCAGAACCCGACGCCCGAAACCTCCCCATGACTATCTACCAATACTCCAAATGGGACGGCACAAAGTCCACGTTCGACATGGACGAGGACGACCTGATCGAGCAGTTGTCGGACGACATCCTCGAATACGGCGATCTGCGGAGCGCGCTGCGCGAACTGTTCCAGCGCGGCTTATGGGCTGGTGATGACGACCAGCAGGTTCAGGGCCTTCGCGACCTTCTCCGGCAACTTCGCAATCAGCGTCAGCAGCGGCTCGATCAGCAGGGCATTGGGGAATTGATGGACGACATCAAAGAGTTGATCGCCGACGTGGTCGATACCGAACGCAAGGGCATCGACCGACGCCTCCTGGAGGCCAAGCTGCGGATGCAAGAGGCCGGCGAGGAAGATTCCGACATCCAGGATGCCATGCGGCTTCTGGAAGAACGCGCTCGAAAGAGCCTCGAACGGCTCGACGAGCTACCGGACAGTCCAGCCTCTGCCATCCGGCAGTTGACCGACCACGACTTCATCGACCCGGACGCACAGAACAAGTTTCGGGACCTGCTCGACTTCCTTCAGCAGCAGATGACGGCAAATTATGTCGACAATATGCGGCGGCAGATTCAGGGCATGAGCGACGGGCAACAGGCAGAAACGAAAAACATGCTGCGGGCGTTGAACCAGATGCTGCGCGACCACGAATCGGGTTTGCGCCCCGACTTCGACGGATTCATGGAGCGCTTCGGGCATCACTTTGATCTCAACCAGCCAGCCACCTTTGACGAACTTCTCGAACGGCTGCAAGAGCAGATATCGGCAACCCAATCGATGATGAACAGTATGACAGACGAGATGCGTGAGGAACTCGACTCCCTTATCCAAAATACCCTTGACGGCGACACAATGCGAGAAATGGCCGAGCTCGCCTCACACATGCAACCCCTGGTCCCGCAGGACGAGGTCGCAAAGATGCTCCAACTAGTGGGCATCGATTCGACACCGCTCGACCAGGCGATGAAGCTAATGGACCAGGTCGGCGGCATGGACGACATCGAGGCGCAGATACGTGCAGCTATCGAGAGCGGCGACCTCGATGACATCGACCTCGACGACGTGGAAAAGCATTTGGGCGACGAGGCTCGACGGCAGATCGAGCAGCTTCATAATGTTGTCAGGCAGCTTGAAGAAGCGGGGTATATCAAGGGCAACGGCGACCAGCTAGACCTCACGCCGCGCGGAATGAGAAAGCTGGGACAGCAGGCGCTCCGGGAGGTATTCAAGCTGCTCAAGAAGGATCGGGTCGGTCAGCACGAGATGACAACGCGCGGCGACGGTGGCGAACCGACCTTCGAGACAAAGCCCTACGAGTTCGGCGACACCTTCGATGTCGACCTGCACCGCACGCTGTTTAATGCCGTCCTCCGCAACGGTCCCGGCATACCCGTCTCTATTACCCCTGACGACCTGGAAGTCCGCCGCTCGGAGCACATGACTCAAGCGGCGACAGTGCTCTTGATCGACCAGAGTCGTTCAATGGGCACGATGGGCAGCTTCGCGGCTGCCAAGAAGGTGGCCCTGGCGCTGTACTGGCTCATTCGCAGCAAGTTCCCCCGCGACAGGCTGCACATGGTGGCTTTCTCCGACTACGCAATCGAGATCAAGGGCGATGACATCCCTACGATGATGTGGAACACTTGGGGCTCCGGCACGAACATGCACCACGCCTTCATGCGCGCGCGCCAGATTCTCGCCAAGGAGCGCGCTGGTACCAAGCAGGTGCTGATGATCACCGATGGCGAGCCGACCGCACACCTCGAGGGCGATCAGGCCTACTTTAACTACCCGCCGAGCTACCGCACCATCGACCTGACTCTCAAAGAGGTCAAGCGCCTCACGCGTCAGGGCATCACCATCAACACCTTCATGCTGGAGACAAATCCCTACCTGATGCACTTCGTCGACCGGATGACGGCTATCAACCACGGTCGCGCCTTCTACACCACGCCCAACCAACTCGGCGAATATGTCATGGTCGACTATTTGCGGGGCAGCCGGAAGCGGCTGGGGTGATCCTCTCCGCTTGAGAGCCTGCCCTGAGCTTGTCGAAGGATGAAACGGCACTTCGAGCCCCGTCAATCACGTCCTGACCGCCCCTCGCGGGCGTTGACACCCCAAGCACGACGTAGCCTACTATTTTAAGTAAGGTCAACTTGAAGATGCGTTCGCGCGCCTCCGGTGATATGGTCACAGCGCCCAAATGTCTAGCTGAAATTTCATCAAAGGAAGGTACGAAATGTTTCATGTGTCCAGCAAGAGAATGAGTTTAATAGCGGTAGCCGTGGTCGCGGTGCTCGCGCTGGCGTCGCTTGGTATTGCCACAATGTCACCGGAAGCTCAAGCAAAAGCCAAGGACCGTCCCCCCCGGCTTCCTGACTTCACTGTCGAGATAACGGGCGCCGGTTCTGGCTCGGACGTCGACAGCGCCTGGGAGACCGCATCCGGCGGCTCGCTGAACATCGAGATCGCCGATGCCTCCGTTGGTACCGACCAGACGCATACGACTACACCGGGTCATAAGTATGTTGAGGAGCTCACGTTACGAGGGCCTCTGACGGCTGGCCGCACGGCAACGGGCAAGGGCAGCCCGAATGGCGGTAGAGGCCACCTCGGAGTCAACGAAGGTTCGTACGAGATTCTCGAAAACGGCGCTGGCAAGTTCAAGATCGATATCCAGGGGGCCCAGACCGCCAGTGCCAACGTCGAGTCGATCACGATAGAAGACCTGGTGATCGATGTTCGTGAAATGACAACTGGTGCCGACTGGGACTATCGGGTCTACGGCCCAGGTGACGCCCACTACGGCAGTATCACTATCCGGTCGCGCGTCGGCAAGGACAGCAAAGAGCTCTACCAGTGGTGGCTCGACACATCCAGAGGCAAAAACATTCGCAAGCAGATCAGCGTCATCGCGCTGCGTCGTGACGGCTCAGAAGCACGCTCTTACAACTTCCTGGAATGCTTCCCGACCCGCTACCAGCCGCTCGTGCTCGACGGCACTTCTCGGGTCTCTGTCGAGGAAGTCACCGCCAAGTGCGAGGGCGTTGATATGAAGGTGGACGGCAATCGACAGTCGATGATGGACTGGATTACTGAGACGGTGCAGGGCAAGGAATGGAAGCGCAACGTAACAGTCACCGAGATAACCAAGGACGGTTCCGATGGCAAGACCTACACCTATATCGATGCGTTCCCGACTCGCTACGTTTTCCCGGCGTTCAGTAGCAGCGGAACCGGAAACCTTTACGAAGAGGTAACGATGAAGCCGATTCGTCTGGAACTCTCGTAGGCCGGCAGAGACAGAGCTTTTTGATAATTCTTCAAACTCTGTGTACTCTGTGGTGAATTTCGAAGAAGGAACACCATGAAACAAAAACGAGTTATGTACGCTAACGACGCACGGCATTTCTATCTGTTCGTCTTCGACCAGCCCATGGCGATGCAGGACGCCTGGCGGCCTGTTGACGATGTTGCTGGCACGAGTGTGGACACCTTCGCCTACATGGTCGAGCGGGGCGACGGACTGTTCTACCCTTCGAAGGTAGGACAGCGCTTTGGCTCCAATATTCAGCCCTTCGATTCCTCGGCGTACTACCACGTCTGGTACAACATGCAGAGCCTCATCGACCGGGGCCTCGATCCACTGACCGTCCTCATCGACCGCGCCCACGATAAGGGCATGGACTTTATCCCTAGCGTCCGCATGACCAGCTACCTTGGAATCGCCGACTCCATGAAGGTGCCGGAGGGCCGTGGCCTCGTCCATCAGGAGGTGCGCGATCACCAGTTCGCCGTACTCAAGGAGTTGGCCCACGACTATCCGACCGAGGGTATCGAGATGGACCTGTCGCTGTCCCCTGGCGGCGGGCCGTTTCCCCTCCGAGACGAAGACGTGGCTGAGCACACCTCGACGATCACCGAGTATGTCGGCTCCATTTCCGACATGGTGCATAACCGCCCCAGTGGTCGCGGCGTCGTTGGCGCGCGTATATACCCGACCGAGGCCATGAACCAGCGCGCGGGCTACGATGTCCGGAACTGGATCGAGGAAGGCTACGTCGACTACGTCGTGCCGATGATGTACACCTACTTCGTCCTCGACCAGCACATGCCCATTGACTGGGTCATAGACGCCGCCAAGGACAGCGACACGTCGGTCTATGGGATGCTCCAACCATACCTCGCTGCCGAGAGCACCGGCGTCCCGGAACGGGTCTTCCCGACGGCCGCGCACACGAGGGCCGGAGCGATGAATATGTGGGATAGGGGCGTGGATGGGATATACACCTACTTCGCTAACTGGCCGCACGGCGATACCGAGCGGCGCACCCTCACGGACATCGGCGATCCCGACCTGATGGTCGAGAAAACCAAGCACTACTTCCTGCCGGAGCGCGATCCGCAGGCCGCCGAGATGGAGTACGACCAGGCCGTGCCCGTGAAGATTGCCGAAGCCGACCCTGAGAAGAAGTATGAAATACCCTTCTACGTCTCCGACGACATCGAAGGAAAGCCCGACCGCATCAAGAGCGTGGTACTGCGCATGAAGGTCGACAACTTGATGAGCAACGACGACCTGTCGATGTTGCTAAACGGCAAGTCGCTCGCCGACGAGATGATGACCCGCGACTACGGTCACCCCTTCGGCCCGTACTCTGCTCAGCAGCTAGAGTTCCGTCTCAATGGCGTTCTCCCAACGAAGGGCTGGAACTCGTTGCAGGTCTCGCTCGACGCCAGGCCAGACAACATGGTCGGCGGCGTGACCGTCCACGATGTGGAGATGATCGTCGAGTACTCGTCGTTTCCGTCGAGGTTGTAGTGGGAACCCTCACCCCCGCCCTCTCCCAAAAGGAGAGGGGGCAAGGACAGTATCGTAGGGGTCGTGCCCCCGTGCCGACCCCAGCGTCACCCCAGCCCTCTCTCTCAGGGAGAGGGAGCAACAGTCTAACGAGGTGCTTCTTACGTGACTCGCAAATACCTTAGCTTCGACATAGAGACGGCAAAGATACTGCCGGGTTTCGTCGATGACCTGATGGCGGAGCGCCCTCTGGGAATCAGTTGCGCTGCCGCACTTGCCGAGGACGAGCTCATGCCGCAGCTATTTCACTCGGTGGACGGAAACGGCAGGCCCGCTCTCCAAATGAGCCAGGCGGATGTATCGAAACTCGTCGACTTTCTTGTCAAAAGGACTGCCGCCGGCTACACCATCGTCACTCACAACGGCCTGGGCTTCGACTTTGACATACTTGCCGAGGAGTCAGGCCGGCTGGAGGACTGCAAAAAGCTGGCGCTCGACCACGTCGACATGATGTTCCACGTATTTTGCGTGAAGGGCTTTGGCGTGGGACTCGATGCTGCCGCACAGGCAATGGGTCTTAGCAAGATGGAAGGGGTCGATGGGTCGCAAGCGCCTCAACTGTGGAAAGACGGCGAGCACCAGCGCGTTTTGGATTACGTCGGCCAAGACGTTAACATCACGTTGAAAGTCGCCCGGGCATGTGACCGAAACCGAGCCTTCCGCTGGGTCACGAAGCGAGGCAAGTTTTCGGACTTTGCCATCCGTGACGGCTGGCTTACGGTCAGGGACGCTTTGGAGCTACCTCTCGCTGACACATCCTGGATGGACGACCCTTGGCCTCGCTTGAAGTTCACGGGTTGGCTGAGCTAGTTGATCCCTCAATTTCCAACTGAACGGTCAGTCTCTCGCTGACGGGACGTTAATTCCGCTATTCCGGCGTGGGCTTTCACAACTCAGTCATCTCCAATCCAGAAATCAGCCTGAAGGGTTTGGGTGCGCGAGCAAGCTCAGGAGTGTGGGGCATGCAGAATCAAGATTCGCTCAATGCCGAAACCGCTTGCATAATCGCAGCAGAAGCCGTCACACGAGCCAGACTGCTGGGCATGTTGGAGTTGACCCGGTTTGGTGGACACCTTGAGACTTGGGGGTATCACCCGAGGAAAGGAAGTTCACATGCCGAAGACGAAAGCACCATATCCGCCCGAATTCAAGGCTGAAGCAGTGCGTCTGTGTC
>Ga0209501_10000219_pt1 | contig 74134 bp, 75 predicted proteins | sample ArcticOcean_MG_C_4_FD_187434 | JGI IMG/M metagenome (GOLD analysis project Ga0209501, IMG submission 187434) | Marine microbial communities from western Arctic Ocean - ArcticOcean_MG_CB4_134 (SPAdes) (version 2) | ecosystem: Environmental > Aquatic > Marine > Oceanic | place: Arctic Ocean...
GAGACAAGCAACACTTTCAGTACGTGAATTCGAACAGCTAGTAGGGAGGTAAGTCGATGGCGACGAAACAATTCACGGTAATTCTGATCCCCGACGAAGATGGCTATCAGGTCTTCGTGCCACATTTCCCGAGCTGCACGACTTGGGGCGAAACCCCCGAACAGGCCCTTGCATACGCCAAGGAAGCGATGGAGCTGCTACTGCAGGAGCCTGGAGTCTTCGAAAAGGACGTGCTTGACCTGCCGAGTAAGTTTCACGTCACCGTCGGTGAGGTCGATGTGGAAGTTCCCGACGCGGTCTTAGTGGGCGCAAGTGCGGACACAAGCGAATCAGTAGCTGCTGGGCGGTAACCTTACTGCTTACTCGTCCTGCTTCCAGAAGCGCTCCTCTTCGACCTTGAAGCCCTTTGGGCCAAACTGGTCTTTTACGTCCTCGATCATGTCCGGGTGACCGCAAGCGTAGATCATTGTGTCGTCGGGCTTCAGGCCGAACTTGTCGACGGACTTCTGGACGATGGAGTTGACGCGACCCTTCTCGCCAGTCCAGGCGGCGTTGCGCTTCTCAGTCGGCCTGCTGATTGTCGGGACGAACGTGATCAAGTCCGAGTGTTCGTTCGCCAGTTGCTGCAGTTCATCGTCGTACGTTAACTCCTCGACGTAGCTGGCTCCTTCTAGCACGTAGAAATGGTGGCCTGACTGTTCTTGGTAAAGGTACTCGCGCAGAATGCTGATGAAGGGTACAACGCCGGTTACGGTCGCGATCATGAGTTGGTTCCGAAGGGCTGGCTTGAAGGTGAAGATGCCCTTGGCCCGGGGCCGGATGGTCATCGTGTCTCCCTCGCGGAGGTCCCAGATCAGCGGCGTCAGGTTGCCGTCGGGCAGAGGCACAAGCTCGACAAACAGTTCGAGATTCTCCTCGTGTGGCGCGGAGACGATGGAGTAGGCGCGTTCGATGCCGCCGCTGCCGATGGTGCAATACTGCCCCGCCTTGAAGGAGAACCCCTCTGGTTTCTCGATCCACATCAGAAGCAGATCATCAGTTACATCGCGCCGCTCAAGAATCTTTGTCTCAACGATCTTCTGCTTCGGGACGAATTTTTTACCTGGTGCAGTGGTCATAATGTGTTGGCCTCCTGGTGGATCGATCCCATGAAGTAGGTGAGATGGTCTATTGAGCCACGTGAAGCAGCTCCGCTGCCAGTTGTTTATGATTATACGATTCGCTGCGAGCACGAATGTAGAAATACATGACGGTCAGTCCGATCTGGAGTAGCGGCGCTACGAGCGCTCCGAAAGCCAATGTAAGTGGAAAGGCGAGAATTTCGCTTATCGACGATAGCGCAGTTATTACCAGTAAGCCGAGGATGTAGATACCGGCGACAACGAGGACTAGGCCTAGCGCGTAGCCGAAGGTGAGCGACCAGTTTTTCTGTTTGACAACGAGGTCCCAACTTCTGGTGAGCGAGTTGATAGAGCCTCGACGCTCAATGACTACGGCATGAGTGACGAACAGCCATGCGATGGCAAAAAAGGCGAAGATGGGCAATACAATCAATGTGATCGATGCGATTGGCGTGTAGATCAGGAGAAGGCTCAATAAGAACACTGGGATTATGAGGAGAAGAATTAGCAAAAAAACTCCGACCAGCCTTGCAAGTTGAGCTAGCGCGAACCGGTAGCTATTCGAGACATTTATTGGTAGCCCAAGGAAATGCCTGCCAACACCGTAAGTTGCGGCCCCGACCGACAGCAGGCTGAGCACGATCTGAACGATGGTAATCGGTACGGCGATGAGTAGGAGGACGCTGATATTCTCCGTGAAGAAAAAGGGCAGGCTGATGACCCCACCTACGAGCTGCGGCAGAAGTGAGATCAAGAAGAACGGCCAGAAGTGCTCAATGTAAACCGAGAACGATTGGCTCACGATATCAGTGAAGCCACCCCGAGGAAGGGCAGGCGGTTGGTTACCCGTTGGCGTCAGGTATTCGGTGGGACGGTGCTCGTGACCGTTGTCCTGCGCCGCGCCGCACGAGGCGCAGTATTGTGCGCCAGGCTCGTTCTGGTGTCCGCAGCTCGGGCACAGGCCAGGCTCAAGAGACGAGGCATGAGATCCTTCGGCGTCGTCCTCTCGAAGGGCCGTGCCGCAAATGCGGCAGAATCGTGCGTCGTCGCGGTTTTGGTACTTGCATTGAGGACAGATCATCGGGCGGACATGCCGGTACTAGTCCGCTGCCGCCGCGGCTTCCTCAGCGTGCTGGACTCTGACGCGGGTCAGCGGCAAAGTGCCAAAGTCGAGCATCGGGTCGGGGTCCTTCGACGATTCAATTTCTGTAATCCGATTGCCGAAGAGCATGGTCGTCGAGACCAAGCCACTGAACGGTGCGGAGAACCGTGCAACGCCGCGAATAGTCTCTCGCGCAGAGACGACTTCAATCCACTCGCCCTCGCGAACACCGAGCATCTCACCGTCCTGTCTATGCATTTCGATGATCTCGTCGCGGCGGATAAGGTTGTGCTTGCCGACCTTCTCGACCGTCATTCCCTCTTCAGCATCGTGAAGGATACGGCCTCTGGCGAGAATGAAGGGAAAGTCGGAGTCTATCTTGGAATCGTCCAGCGGTTCCGGAAGAGCCATCGGCATCATGGTGGGCCGGTGCTCTTCGTCGTCGGCGTAAAGGATCTGGGTATCAGCCATGTCCGCTGCGAGGCACGGCCACTGAAGACCGCCACCCGCAAGCCGTTGATAAGTGATCCCACCGTAAATTTCGACGATGTTGTTGATCTCATCGAACACCGCCTCGGCGTTGGGATGGTCGAATCCTTCGGCCTCCATACTTCGGGCGATCTGGTTGATGGAACGCCAGTCAGAGTCCTCATCACCTTTCGGACCGAGCGCGGGTCGAACGAGTTGTACTCGGCGTTCCAAGTTCGTGACGGTGCCCTCGGTTTCGGCTAGTGTTGCCGAAGCGATCACAACGTCCGCCGAAGTCGTGATCTCGCTCGCGAAGGAGTCCATTACGACGAGGAAGTCGAGCTTTTGCAGGGACTCTACGAAGTCACCGAGTTCACCATTCGTGTAATTTGGGCTATTGCCGAGCAGCATGAGAGATTTTATCTGGCCTGTCTCGATAGCCTGGGTCATCTCTCGGATAGATGTTCCGTCGCTGGGCGGTATGGTGGCTTGCAGCGTATCTTCAATTACCGACCGAGCTTCGTTGTCACCCGTCGACAAATGGCCAGGCAAGAAGTCTGGGACTGCACCGACATCGCGCGCGCCCTGTTCGTTGGCCCCTGAGTAGAGCGGGTAGAGTCCGGTAGAAGGCCTCGAAACGTTGCCTGTTGCCAGAGCTAAGTTGACGAGCGCTGTGACGCAGTCGTGTCGGCGCTCGGGTTCAACAGTATCGAGACCGTACAGAGTTGCTGACGGTGCGTTCGTGGCGAACAGGCGGGCGGCCGCTTGAATCTCCTCGCGCGGCAAACCGGTCTCCTTCTCGATCTGAAGGATGTCGAAAGCCCACAAGCTGTTCTTGAACTCTTGCACGCCGTTACAGTTGTCAGCGAGGAACTCGTGATCGTCGAGAGATTCGTCGATAATCACCCGCAACATCCCGCCGATGAGGGCCGTCTCACTGCCGGGCCGGGGTCGCAACCATATGTCCGCAAAACGGGTAAGCTCCGTCTCGCGTTGGTCGATGACGATGAGCTTGGCACCCGCTTTGACCGCCTTCTTGATCGGAACCGCCGCGACGTTCTGTTCCTCAGTCATGTTGCTCGATACGACGAGGAAGCACTTTGAATTTTCCATATCCCAGATGGGGTTAGTCGCCGCGCTGTAGCCGAGCATCTTTTCTAGCGCTGGAAACAGTTCCGGTCGCAGATTGGACGCGATATCGACGTTGTTGGTACCCATCACCGTACGGGCGAACTTTTGAGCGATGTACAGGTCTTCGTTCGTGCTCCGCTCTGAGCCGATCACGGCGAACTGGTCGCCCTTGAACTCCGCAAGCTTCTCTGCGACAAGATCGAGAGCCTCGATGGTAGTCGTCTCTTCCAACTGGCCGTTCACTCTTACGAGTGACTTTCTCAAGCGCCGTTTGCTATTGACGTATTCAAGACCAAACTTGCCCTTCACACACAGTTGGCCGTGGTTCGGTTCACCGTGCCTGTCGCCGATAGTGCGAATCAGGCGGTTGCGCTTGTCGACTTCCATAGTGACTGTGCAGCCGACTGGGCAGTTGGTGCAGACGCTCGTGACGGTCTTTTCGGCCTTATCCCACTTATGGACGGTCTCAACGAGTGCACCGGTTGGGCAGACATCGATGCACGCACCGCAGAACTCGCAACCGGATTCGAGAAGGGAAGTTCCCTGCGACGTGCCGATGAGACTCTTCCCGGCCCGGTCGATGAACGTTAGAGCGCTATCGCCACGAATCTCGTCGCAGACTCGCACACAGCGACCACACACGATGCACAGGTTCAGGTCCATGTCCCAGAATGGGTCAGCAACCGATTGCGGCAAGTGGCGGTTGTTGTAAGTAAGATCGGTATCGAGGTCCATCTCGAGCCACCGGACCGTGTCCTTGAGCTCGCAACGCTCGTTCTTGGGACAGGTCACGCAGCGGTCGTTGACTCCGGCATGGCGCAGGCAAATATCCTCGGGGCCGCAAAGCTCGATGCGATGACAGTTCAGGCAGCCGTGAGGATGCTCCGAGATCAGCAGGTCCATAATGCCGCGGCGCAGGTCTGTGATCTCGTCGGTCTTTGTACGAACGACCATGTCCGGCCCGACAGGTACGGTGCAGGAGGCCATGGTGGCTGTCCCTCGTGGCCCGTCGATCTCGACGACGCACATGCGGCACGCGCCAAAAGACTTCATGCCGGGGTAATAGCACAGGTATGGTACGTAGAAGCCAGCGTCCATCGCAGCCTGCAGGACGTTCGTCCCAGGCTTGACCGTGACTTCTTTCCCGTCGATTGTGATCGTTATGTCGTCTGGCATGGTTGCTCCGAACGGAACTATTGCGTATTACGTACTGCGTATGGGTTGAACTCGAAGTTGTGTCGCATCCCCAACGTTTGTCCTCGATATATATGCGCAGTACGCAATATGCTCTACTTCACTAACTCCAGCGGTTGCACGCCCTTGAAGTCCTCGGCGTAGGGGCGACTCGCCTTTGGGGAGTAGAATTTCGTTGAAGTACGACCGGTCGGGTCGCGCTTCTCATTGACGTGGGTCTCGAACTCCTCGCGAAAATGTTTGAGGGCCGAATTGATGGGATTGAACCCGAGCTGGCCATGCGCGCAAAGTGAGCCAAGCTTCATCGTCATTCCGACCCGCTCGCATGCATCAAGGTCTCCAGGTCGAGCCTCGAACCCTGCAACCCGCTCCATCAGATCGAGCAACTGAGTCATGCCGAGCCTGCACGGGAAGCACTTTCCACACGATTCGTACTGACAGAACGCAACTAGGAGTCGTATCAAGTCCACGACCGAGGCATCCTCGTCACCGATGATGATTCCGCCGGAGCCGAACATCGCGCCTGCACCTTGCATCTCGTCAAAGTCGATGTGCAGATCAAGGGCGTCGAGACCGATCACACCTCCGAGAGGCCCACCCGTCTGGAGGAATTTCATTGCTTTGCCGTTCGGTGCACCGCCGCCGATCTCATTGATCACCTCGCCCATAGTCGCGCCCATCTCGACTTCGTAGATACCGGGATAGGTCACGTTGCCCGTGAGACACGCGATGGCGGTCCCGCTGCTCTTATTCACGCCGATTTTCGAGAACCACTCGCCGCCGTTCAGAATGATCTGCGGTGCGTACGAGAAGGTCTTGACGTTGTTGATGGTGGTTGGCTTCATCCACAGTCCCGCTGCGGCGGGGAAGGGCGGCTTGAAACGGGGCATAGACCGTTTGCCCTCGATGGCCTCCATCAGGCCCGTCTCCTCGCCCGCGACATACGAGTCACCGGTCAGCGCGACCTCGACATCGAAGCTGAAGTCGCTGCCCAGGATGTTTTTGCCCAGTAAGTTGTTTGCGTAGGCATCTTTGATGGCCTGCTCGACGCGGTCGATTGGGCCGTCGTGACCGTGCCGGACGAAGACATAGCCGTTGGTTGCGCCGGTCGCGTAACCCGCGAGGATGATCCCCTCAAGAAGGGTATGCGGGTCGCTTTCGAGGATGGCCTTGTCGTTAAAAGCGCCGGGGTCGCCTTCCTCGCCGTTGCAGGCAATGTACTTCACGGGCCCCGGAGAGTTGACCATGAAGCTCCACTTGAGGCCTGCCGGAAAGCCAGCTCCACCCCTGCCGCGTAGATTGGAGGTTTTCATCTCGTCAATCACGTCGTTGGCCTTCATCTCGTAGAGGGCCTTGTTCAGCGCCGCGTAGCCGTCGTTCGCGATGTACTGCAAGATGTCGCTGGGGGCGATATGCCCCGCGTTCCGCATGGCGATGCGCCGCTGCATCGAATACTGCGGGATGGAGTTCAGGTCGGGGACGCCGTCGATGGGCTCGTCGCCGAGATAGGCGAAGGCCAGATTTTTCGGTACTCGGTCGTTGACGATGTACTCGTCGATGATGGTCGGAACGTCTTCGGGGGTCACGCGCTGGAACAGCAGGCGCGATTTGCCAGGCTTTAGTACGTCAACGAGCGCCTCGGCATAAGACATGCCGAGTGTGCCAACCTCGTCCACTGTGGCCTCGATGTTGCGCGCGGCAAATTCGCTCCGCAGCGCATTGACGACTTCCACTGCGCCCGCCGCTTGCCCGTTCAACTCCGTGCCGACGCGAATCCAGGGCTTTTCGCCCTGGGTCAGTTCCTGCCAATGGGTGTCGGCCTGGGTCTTTAGCTCTTGGTAAGTGGACAAATGTCTCTCGTTTAGTGAGTGCCGTTCGTATCGATATTGTCGATCAAGGCGACGGCCCGTTCCGGCGTCATCCTTCCTCGGAGATGATGGTCGATGCTAATCACGGGCGCTTGAGCACATGCTCCCAGACAAGTGTTATATCGCAGCGTTAACTTGTTGCCAGTCGTCTCGCCTTCGGCCTCGAGACCGAGATGACCGAGCGTCTTTTCGATGATCGCTGTTGCGCCTACCAAATGGCAGCTTGGACCCCAGCAAATCTCAACGGTGTGCTCGCCAGGTGGAGTGAAGCGAAAGTTCTTGTAAAACGACGCAACGCCCCAGACTTCGTTAATGCTCTCCTCGTTGAGGGCGGCGACCTCGTGAATAGCTTCGTCGGGGATGTAGCCCAACTCGTCTTGGGTGGCGAGTAGAGAGGAAAGGACGGTAACGGTAGGTCGCTTTTGGTTGGTGATGGCCTGCCGGACCCGTTCCCGCAAGTCTTCTTTAGCGACGGTCAACGATGGGGCCTCGGTCGATTGAAAAATTCGTCACAATCATAGCACACCGCCAAAAGTGCAACAACGCGGGTTGCGGGCCTCAGTATTCCGGCCACTGGTCGAGATCCAGACCCTCGTCGGCGATCATGACCTCAAACCCAGGGACGAGTTTCCCGGCTTCGTGGGCGAGGCGGTCCCGCCCCCTGGGTATGAGTTTTTCTTTAACGGCCTTTTCGGCAAAAGCGCTACGGCTCGCAAATGCCTGGTGCCTGACGAGTTCATCGATTCGAGCGAGTAGCTTGTTATCGATAGAGACGAGGATTGTCGTTCTTGAGGGCGTCCCAGCCATGAGTATAAAGATACGCTGCGGCTTACGACACATCAAGTCGATATCGTGGATAGAAATTGGGCTTTTACTGGTCGTTACGCAAAAGTAGTCTGATGGTCTGCCACGGCCCTATTATCTGAAGGGGCTAACTGTTCACTCAAGACCTGGAATAGTAGTATCCCATGGAACGGGTAGAGTGGTAGCAACTCAAAATGATACAGAACAACAGAGAATCGAACTTGGATTCGGAAGACATGAAGATCAGCGAGGTTCCCGGATGACAGAATACGTAAACAGCATCGTTAAGCTCGACACCGTTGGATTAAGTCCGGCCTATAGCAGCGTAAGTCCGCTGAACGACGGGCGGCTTATGTGGGTGTGGGGAACCGGGCGCGGTGAACCAGTCGAGCCGGTCAACGCCAACTTCTCCGATGACGAGGGTGCCACGTGGACTGCCCCGACGACTCTCAGGCTCACTACGGGAGAACCGCTGCGGGCGGTCATGGACGGAAATCTCATGCGCCTGAAATCGGGCGCGCTCGGACTCGTCATGCGGAGTATGGCACAGCGCGGCGAATACGAGTCGGACTATCACGCATCACTCATCTTCACGAAGTCAGACGATGAGGGCGGGACGTGGTCGCCGCCTATGCAAATCAACCCGCAGGGTACGAATGCCGTCATTACGAACGAACGGACTACCGTTCTCAAGGATGGTCGCATCATCGTGCCGTACTACACCGGCTTGGGCGCCAAGCCCATCGGCGACGCCAAGAAGGTCATTCGGTACTCGAACGAGTTCGGAAACGCCGAGCGTGGTTCCCTATCGTACAGCAGCGCCTACTACTCGGATGACGAGGGCCAGACCTGGCAGCGAAGCGGCAACGAGGTCTTCGTGATGCTGGAGTACGGTGTGCGAGGCAGCTTCTCGATGGGCGAACCGACGGTCATCGAGCTCAATGACGGACGGGTTTTGATGTTATGTCGTACCAACCTTGGCAGGTTCTTTCAGAGTTATTCCGACGACCGAGGCGAGACCTGGAACGAGGCCGAGCCGACCGACCTGGCCTGTTGCGCCTCTCCGTGCAACATCTCGCGGATACCGTCGACGGGCGATCTCCTGGTCATCTGGAATCAAATATCGAAATGGGAGACGATGACCGGCCTCTATCGCCACCGCCTCAGTTGCGCCATCAGCAGCGACGAGGGCAAGACCTGGCGGAACCACCGCAACCTAGAATCGCTAGACGATACGACCTACGTCGAGCCCGGGCCTATCGATGTCGACATCATTGGGAAGTACCACCAACCAATCGACCGCACCCGGTATCATCGTGCACCGGGGCCTCTTCGCTGCAATCAGCCGACCTGCACCTACGTCGGCGATAAGGTCGTCATCACGTACGGATACTGCGTCTTCGGCGACAAATCCGTCATAACGGACACATACGGAGTCGCTTACGACGATCTTATGCAGCAGCTTGGCATCGCGCCCTATGGTCGGGCGAATCGGGTGCGCGTTATGTCTACCGACTGGTTTTACAAATGACGGTGGGTCCAGCAAGCCGCAGCACTCGGTAACGCGTATAATCTGTGACAGCTTCGAACGCAGGAGTCGTTATGGCACAGAAATTCGCCCACCCCGAAACACCCTTCCCAATCGGCGTCGAGTACTATCGCGGCGGCGCGCCGAAGCCTGAGCATTGGGACGAAGATTTCGCAAATATCCGGGCGGCGGGCTTCCGCATCGTGCGGAGCGCGTCGTACTGGAACTGGATGGAGCCGTCGCGCGACGACTATCATCTTGACGACTACGATGCGATGTTCGACATGGCTGAAAAGCACGGTCTGTCGATGTGGCTGGACGTAATGCTGGCGACACACGGTGCGGCACCGGAGTGGATGACCCGCGACTACCCGGACTTTCGGGTGGTGAACTACCGGGGGCGTACCCACTATTCGGACTCGCACCCGGCGTATCCGCAGGGTGGGATGATCCACTGTTACGACCACCCCGTCTGGCGGGAGCGCGGCGGTAAGCTGTTGCGGCACGTTATTAACCGATACAAAGACCATCCGGCGACGTTTATTTGGGGCATCTGGGACGGTATCGCGCTCTCGTCACTGTGGGTCGGTCAGGACGGCGGCTATCCTTGCTACTGCGAGCATTCCATCGCCCGCTACATGACGTGGCTCAAGGCCAACTTTTCGTTAGACGACTTCAACGCGCGTACTTTGCGGCGGTACCGCCGTTGGGAGGATGTCGAGCCGCCGCGCTCAGACAACAACGTCCTCGAAATGTTGCTGTTCAAGCAATTCCATTACGAAAATCTGGCGGGTCACCTGAAATGGATGGTCGGCGAAGTCCGGGAGATCGACCAGGTACACGAGACCCGAACGCACGGAGCGTGGTTCCCTCGACCTTGGGACGAGGCCTGCGCTGAGTTCGCTGATTCGTGGGGCATGTCGATGTCATCCAACAACCAGTTGACTGTCGACGACCCCTATAAGATCAGCGACCGCGTTTTCGCGTTCGATTGGTCGCGAAGCATCGGTCGGGATGGGCGCTGGTGGAACGAGGAGATTTACTCTGGAATGGCTCGCGGCGGCGTGACGTGGAAGAAGCAAACCGATCCCCGTGAGTTAACCTCACTGCTGTGGCTGACCCTCGCACACGGCGCAGCAGGGGCCATGTTCTGGCAGTACAGGCCCGATCACGTCGCATTCGAGTCGCCCGGATACAACCTCGCGGCCCTCGACGGCAAACCAACACCTCGACTTGAAGGGGTTTCCAAGGCCATGGGCCAGATCAATGGCATCGCCGAGCACCTCCCGCTAAAAGTCCCCAAAGCGGAGGTCGCGATCGTAGTCCACCTGAAGTCCCAAGACCTGTTCTTGATGAATGAGGAGGGAGATCGCTTCCTCGGCGATCTCCGGGGCACCTATCGCACGCTCTGGTCAAACGGCATCCCGGTCGATGTGTTGACGCCTAAGCAGGACTGGTCGGGCTACAAGCTGATCTTTCTACCCAACGTTGCTCTTATGACCGACGAAGTACGAGACCGGATCACTCGGACCCTGGCAGAGAATCCCGACACGAAGTTGGTCGCCGAGGGCAGCTTCGGGATGTACTCCGACAACGGGCTTTCTAGCTACAATCCACCGGAGGGATTTGGCGAGACATTCGGCCTGCGCGTCGCCGACTATTCGAACGTCAACGAATACGACATCGCTGAGGGGCGCAACACGATAGAGACGGAACACGGCAATCTGACCATCGAGACCCCGGCGGGTTACGCGGTCCTCGAACCACAGGGCGACACTGAGGCTATCGCGTCCATTGACGGCCGGACGGTGGCAGTGCGTACGGCGGATGGACGGTTCACTTGGTACGGGTTTAGCTTCTCGGCGGGCTTCAAGGACGTTGGCAATATCGACATCATTCTTGGATTGTTGCGGGACGCGGGAATCCGGGCACCGGTAGCAATGGACGGCGACAGGGCGATACCCGTCGTAAGGGAATCGGCTCAGGGTGGGCGATTGGTGTTCCTGTTCAACTTGGAGCCAAGGGACGCGAATGTCTTCTTTTCGCCTCGGTGGGACGTCGCGAGTGCCCGCGACTTGCTGACCGGCGCAGAGTTGACGAAGGACGGCGAGTTCTTTCAGACTACTGTTCCACAGTGGGGTGTAGGCGTAATTCACTGCGGATAGTGCTTGAGTAGTGAAGCCAGTCAGCGAGAGCATGCCATACAAAAAATTCCTGACAGCCGAATGGCGCGATCTCGCGATGGTGAATTTTGAGGTTGAGCCAGATGTGCTCGGGCCTCACGTGCCACAAGGCACCGAGATCGACTTCTGGAATGGCAGGTGTTATCTCAGCGTAGTTGGGTTTCGCTTCCTTCATACAAAAGTAATGGGCGTGCCAATACCCTTCCACCGCAACTTCGATGAGGTGAACCTGCGGTTCTACGTCCGGCGCGAGGTCGAAGGGCAAGTACGGCGAGGAGTCGTGTTCATCAAAGAGATCGTCCCAAGGCGCGCAATCGCCCAGGTCGCACAGTGGGTCTACAACGAGAATTATGTCGCGCTGCCCATGCGTCACGAGGTCGAGGCGGCCGCAGCGTGCTATGAATGGCGATACCGTAGTACGTGGAACAGCCTCTCCGTCGAAACACGAGGAGAGTGGAGCATCCCTGATCAGTCTTCGGAAGCCTTGTTCGTCGCCGAGCATTATTGGGGATACGCTGTTCAGCGTGACGGCTCAACCCTCGAATACCAGGTTGAGCATCCGCCGTGGCAGGTGGCGCAGGCCGACAAGGCGGAGTTGGTCTGTGAGGTTGAGCGTTTATATGGAGTTCAGTTTGCACCGAGCTTGAAAAAGGAGGCAGCATCGGCGTTTCTTGCAAATGGATCCGAGGTGTTAGTGCGTCGGGGCGTCAGGCTCTGAGACGAGTAAATTAGGAATAGTTGGAGGAACGGAGTCACCATGGTCAACGATTCAATTAAGCAAAACATCCTGCTACGAACGAACAACATTATCGAGAAGATGAACGAGGGCGAGACTGCCTTCGGATGCCAATTCAACTCGCCCTCGTCGGAGCAAGTCGAGATTCTGGGTATCGCCGGCTTCGACTTTGTGATCTTCGACGGCGAGCACGGCAACTTCACGTTGACTGAGCTTGAGGAGCAGAGTCGCGTTGCACAGATGAGCGGCCTCACCCCGGTGGGCATGCTACCCGACGTAGAGTTGCCGACTATCCACTCGTTCCTTGAGAGAGGCATCATGGGCATCCATGCGCCTAACATTACGACGAAAGAAGACGCCCAGAAGCTGGCTGAAGGATGCCGATACGCGCCTCAAGGCAGGCGCAGTCTCTCGTTCTCAAGAGCGGCCCACTTTGGCTTCGGACCACCTCGACCGGAATACATGGCTCACGCGAACACTCAGATAACCGTCATGGCGTTGATTGAGCACGTCGATGCGCTCGACAACCTCGATGGCATCCTTTCGGTGGACGGCATCGACATGTACGGTGTCGGGCCGAAGGACTTGGCTCAGTCCATGGGCATTCCGGGGCAGATGGAGCACCCGAGGGTCAAGGAGTTTCAGAAAAACGTGGAAGATGCCGTACACGCCCTGGGCAAGAAGATGTCGCACGAGGTGATCGCAGTTCACCGTGCCTCGCAACTGTTCCTCGAAGCCGCTGTGGCCTTTAAGGAATCTGTCTTGGCTCGATAGCGTCACCTAGAACCCGTCGGCCAGCACCTCACGTAGTAGGCCGAGGGTATACATACTCGTGCGGTTGCGGTCCGGCGCGCCACGTCCTGCCGAGTTGAAGACTCGCGACTTCGAGCTACTGCCATCGGTTACCGAGATGTATGTCGTGCCTTTGGCGAGGTTCTGCGACATATCGCCGGGTTCCGGTACCCCATGGACTGCCAGACCAATGTCTGCGCCAGCATAAGCGCGTATTGCCTCCGCCAATTTGTCCGTCGCGACAGCCGGGTTGGCCATGACCTCGTCGATGTTCGATACTCCGTTGTTGCCGATCAAGCGACGGATCGATGTGAGGCTGTTGCCAACAATGCCCTCGACGAAGTGATCGGCGCTGGCCTGATGGAGCTTGTCAGCGACGATTCCGCTCGTGAGATCTTCGTAGACAGCGATGGTGGAATTCTTCTCGGCAAGCAGCTTGCCAACGGCGGTCTCCAGCGTCTCTTCGTCGACCGCAAAGACGTGCTTTCCAAGTAGTTGCCGAACTTCGTCCTCAACCGGGTCGATGAGTTTGTTGGCTTCCTCAACACTCGGCGCCTTCGCGGCGATACGCACGTCTACTTGCCCGGGATGGGCTAACACGCCGACAGTCGGGTTAGTCGAGTTGGCGATCAGGTGGCCGATGCGGTCGTCGACGTTGCTCTCGCCCAGGTTGCCAACCTTGAGCACCCGGTAAGTAATGGTCTCCGAAAGGTCGAATTTCTTGCGCAGGTAAGGAATCACCTCGTTGTCGAAAAGCCACTTAAGTTCGTGCGGGACTCCCGGCAGCGCGAAGACGACGCCTCGCGGGTCCTCGACTATAAATGACGGGGCCGTGCCATTCGGGTTATGGACGGGGATGGCGCCTTCGGGAATGTCGGCCTGGCGCTCGTTGTTGGGTGTCATGATAAAGCCGCGTCTGCGAAAGCGTTGCTCAATGTCCTCCAGCGCCTTCGGGTCGCGGACGAGCTTCCGTCCCGTTGCCTCGGCGATAACTTCGCGAGTCAGGTCGTCTTGTGTCGGACCGAGGCCACCGCCAGTGATGACGATGTCCGACCGCTCCAACGCCTGCTCGATGACAGCCTTCATCCGACCGGGATTATCGCCCACGATGGTCTTGTAGTACAGGTTGACGCCGACGTTGGTCAGCCGCTGAGCCATCCAAGCCGAGTTGGTGTCGACAATCTGCCCCAACAACAACTCCGACCCAATCGCCACGATCTCTGCGTTCGCCATTTATGTATTCCTCATAGTCTTCGTTAAGTCGTTCCACGTCCTTTCGATGTCCATCGCTAACCAGCCACCATCTCGCGAACGCAGTGAATTTCGTTCGCAGCCTCGTGTCGAAGGTCCGTAGCGGTAAGCGTCAATAAGGCAACTGTGCCGCCACCGGCGGTCACAAACTCGACCTCGTACGCCTGGCCGTCTCCGTAAACTTCGACGACTGCCCCAACGTCGCCCATTTTGAGCAAGTGGTCGTCGATGTCGTGAGTGAGAACGACCACCTCGAGCTCTTTATACATCGAACACGCCCTGGTACTGCCAGCCGTGCATCTGTACGAAATCCGGCGGCTTATGGCCGAGTACCTGCCGGATCGAGTGAATCTCGCCCGCGTGGCTCCAGGTATGAAAGATGTTTCGCACAACAAGCGTGCCGGCGGTCTCGTAGGCCCGGACGGCGTCGGGTTTCGCGAACCGATTTCGCATGTCCGACTCGGTAGCCGTGTCCAGCCACTTGTCGGATTCGCGGCACGACTCCTCCCACAAAGCCATCGCCTCGTCGAGTGGCGGTAGCAAGGGCGGATTGCCGGAGCGGTACTTGCGAAACCTTTCCGGGAATTCGACGTCCTGAGCCCAGGCGACGAACATGCTGTACTGATTCTGCGCGATGTGCGCGATGATCCAGCTTATGCAGTTCATCGGCTGAACGCGCTTCCGTGCGTCCTCATCCGTCAGCCCGACCAGGATGCGCTCAAGCTCTTTTCGCGTCGTGTGTTGTATCTCGACTAACGGGTGCATGGGATTCCTTTGAATACACTAACTACAGGCTATCGTCGTTCCGGGCGGTAAACTCTGGCAGCCTCGATATCTTCCCGGAGTAGCGACGGATAGCTCTTCAGTATTTCGTCGAATGCGACTCCTGCTGTCAAGTTATCCACTATCACCGAGACCATTACACGAGTGCCTTTGATACACGGAATGCCATGACATATCTTGGGATCGGTGTTGATTCGTTCGAGCAGAGGATCCATCAGTACAGGTTGCTTCCTCTGGGCCCAATGGTCGAGATGTCTACGAGGCGCTCGCGATCATCAATGGAATAGATTATGCGGTACTCCCCGACTCGTATTCGCCAGAGATTGTCCACGCCTCGGAGCTTGCGACACCCTGGCGGACGAGGGTCTTTGGAGAGGGACTCGATTCGCGACATGATTCGGGTCACGAGTCGCGGACTCAGCGATTCGAGTTCTTTTCGAGCAGACCGAGCAAACGCAATCGAATAATCAACCATCGAGCTTGCCTTGCGTTCGCAAGGCGTTTTTGACTGTCGCCAATGACTCCCGAGGCTCGTCACGCCGAGACTCGGCGATCAATCGATCGTAAAAATCGTCCCAGACCTCCGCGTACTCCTTTAAGTCGATGAGAACGGCGGTACGCGCTCCTTTTTCGTCGACAACGAACTGGACTCCATCCATGTGACGCCTCCTGGGAATGAGATGCGTACAACTATTATGTCATAGCGTCCTTAACTATCCGTGCCGCTCTCGCAGAAGCGCGGCTCCCTTACTTAGGGCGCTGAGCTTCAGGTATGCCTCGTCGAAGTCCATCGGGTTGACACTGGAGGGTGAGAAACCGCAGTCGGGGTTGAGGGTGATTCGCTCCTTCGGGACAAACTCCATCGCTGCCTCGGCGCGAGCAGCGACTTCCTCCGGTGTCTCGATGTGCGGGTCGGTGTGGTCGACCACGCCCAGCCCGAGTACCTTGTCCTTCGGGAAATCTTTCAGGACGCCGATGCCTCCGGCGTCCGGTGTAGCGAACTCCATGGCGAAGCGGTCCACATTCATGTCGCCCAGCGCGCCTATGATGAGGTCGTACGGCCCCGTGGTGCCGTGCATACGATTGAAATGGGCATGGCAAAGATGGACGCTAATTTCGACACCGTCGACCCCTTCGACAGCGCCGTTGACGGAATTTATAGACTGCTCCATCTCATGATTGATATCGGTAATTCCCTCTTTTCTGCGATATGTGGGGTCTACGAGGAGTGCAAGCCAGGGGTCGTCTAGCTGGATCATGTCCACCCCGGCGGCGACGAGACGCTTTAACTCCTTGTTAATGATGGGGATGCACGCTTCGATGAACTCCTCGCGGGTTGCGTATGTGCCGGTCGAGTGGTCGGCGCTCCACATACGGCGTCCGACCGTGTACGGCGACGGCACCGCGACGATGATTTTCGAGTCGGTGTGCTCTCGGATGAATCTCGCTTCATCGGCCGCGATGGGGCGGCGCAACGATATCTGCGAAGTCACCGCTGGATAGTACAGATGGGTGAACGCAGACGTGCCGCCGGACGAGACCAGGTCGTTCGTGAAGCCGTTCACCGCCTCAGTGAAGACCTTTACGTAGCTCTCGCGTCTCCACTCGCCGTCGGATATGTAGTCGACGCCCGCCCGCTCCTGCATGTGGATGGCAGAGGGTACCACGTCGTCAAGCAGCTTGTCGGCCTCTTTCTCGCTGATGCGTCCGGCCTTGCGGTCCTCGATTAAATCTCGCACCCACTGTGGTCTCGGCAGGCTTCCGACGACAAAGGTCGGGAAGAGATTTTCGGTTAGATTCATGGTCGCCTCGCTCAAGTCGGTAGAATAGGGTCATTGTAGCCTTGGAGGTATGGGTGTCAAGAAATCTGCTGTACCTGAGACGCCGACCAGGTCTAAATCTCCGAGTCTGGCCAACGTACCCGTTCGCGCTGAGCAACACCAAGTCCGACGCCCCGACCAAATCGAGGGAAGTAACTGCCCGACAAGCTATAAGTCATATGTTTTGCGTCCTCTCCCCGAGGGAGAGGATTGAGGTGAGAGCAGAGATGCTGCCCTTCAAACCAAGGTCGTTTCGAGCAGTTACTTGATAACCTGTCGAAGCACAAGTCGGGCAGCAGTTCGTTGTGGAGGCCACCTTGTTCGGGACACCTGCCCTTCGACAGGCTCAGGGCGAACGGGTCAAAGTCAAGCTAGACTCCAGAGAATGCGATTGTCCTGGCGATCGCCCCACTCCAACTTGACTACATAGAACATACATACTATTATCAATTCATGGCCCGCATCCTGCGACCAAGTTGGAAAATGAGACAGAATGAGACAGAATGAGACACGAAACCGCCCCAACTTGACAAAGAAGTAACTCCAGGCGCTCCCATATTTGGTAGCCTCCGTGCCCAAGGTTGATGCCGCTAAGATGGCCGAGCTGTCTCCCGCGACGAAGCGGAACATTACAAACGACCTCAAAAAGCTGAAAGACTTGCTGGAGTCGGGCAGGGAGTAGCGGATTACATCTGCGCTGCTATTGCGGCCTTGATCTCGTCAACTTTTGTAAAGTATTCGGAGTCGGATAGCACCGGTTCCATGTACCCAAGTGGCACGTCCTGACCGAGTTCTACCCACGACTTGCAGCCCTCGTATTCGTCGAGTATCGGCAGTGCCTGCGGCTGCTGCATGACGTAGACGCGAAGTAGGGCCACTGTCAGCGGCTGTTTAGGACGCCAGTGTAGACGCTTGGCAGCGTACTCGGATGTCCAGATGTGGAAGGGCGATAGTGTGTCGAGCGCGTCTTGGTTTCGGAGTTCGAACTTTTCCGTTACCTGTGCCCACGACGAGATTTCGACAAGTCCCGGAACGTCGTCATGTTCGAGCGTCTGACGCAGAGCGTCTTGGTACTCGGGCTTGAGAAGTTCCGCTTTCTGATGCTCGTAGGTCGGGAACAGCAGGAACTCCGGGTGAACTATACGAAATTCCTTGTCGGCCCTGTCGATGCCACCCTTACGCACGGTCATGATGGTCGTGCCCTCGATCAGCGCCTTGACGGCGACGGCCCACTCTTTCAGCGCAAGGTCGGAGGTTGGCGGCAGAAAGGTCATCGGAAGCCTTGGGCTATATGACCTTGTTCAGAGGGTATTCGATGATGTCCTCGGCGCCCGCACTGAGGAGCTTTGGCACAAGGTCACGCACGACAGCCGGGCTCACCACAGTTTCGATCGAGAACCAGTCGGACTTGTAAAGTCTGGCGACGGTCGGGGCCTTCATGCTGGGCAGCACTTTCACCAGGTCGTCGATCTGCGACTCCGAGACGTTCATCTTGAGACCAACCAACTTATCACCTTGCAATGCGCTGTTCAGCAGCAGGCCGATCTGCTCTACCTTGGCCCGCTTGACGGGGTCCTGCCAGGCGGCATGGTTACAGATCAACTGCGGTACCGACTCCATCAGTTCGTGGATGATCGACAGGCCGTGGGCGCGGATGGTGCTGCCTGTCTCCGTCACTTCAACTATGGCGTCCGCCAGTCCCGAAACGACCTTCGCCTCAGTCGCGCCCCAGGAAAACTCGACCACGACGTTGATGTTGCGCTCCGCGAAATACCGCTTGGTAAACTCAACCAACTCAGTTGCGATGGTCTTGCCTTCAAGGTCTTCGAGCTTTTGGATCTTCGAGTCGTAGGGCACCGCTAGCACCCACCGAGCGGGCCGGGCACTGACCTTCGAGTAGACCAACTCCGCGACGACATGAACGTCTGACGAGTTCTCGGCGATCCAGTCCTTGCCGGTAATGCCTGCGTCAAGGGGGCCGTGCTCAACGTACCGTGACATTTCCTGCGGGCGAGCGATGGAGCATTCGATGTCGTCGTCGTTGATCTCCGGGAAATAGCTGCGAGAGTTGCTGACGTTGATCTGCCACCCGGCCCGCCGGAAAAGAGCGATGGTGGCGTCTTCGAGGCTGCCCTTTGGGATACCCAACTTCAAAGGTTCTGACACTTTTGTAAAAGACTCCTCGGACGACATTTGGGGCGTCGCGATGGACGCCCCAGAATTACTCAAATAGTCTAACAGATTAGCTTGAAGACTCAAGCCAGGGCGCTGGCCCGCGCACGAAACAAACTCCCCAGTCCAGACTGCTCAAAAGCGAGTCATTTCTTCGGCGTCGCCTGGGACAGGCGGGCCGGGTCACACGAATCCGATGCTGTGTTTGGAGTCCATGGTTCCCTCCTTATAGCATGGTTTTCAAAACGACGTGAGAAGCTAATCGCTGGGCTTCGACAAGCTCAGCCCGAACGGTTTTGCTTGCAAGATCCGTTTTCCCTGAACCTGTCGAAGGGCAGGTACTAGCAATTCAAAATGAGTATCGTTGGAGTCCGTTACTTCACGACGATCTCGCGAGGCGAGTTAGTAAGTACCTCGCAGCCGGTTTCAGTGACGACCGTGGTCTCGCTGAACGCGGTGCCGTACTGACCGAGCCGTCGAAGAGCGACGGGGTGATGGAAGACCATACCAGGCTGCAGGACGGTGTCGATGCCAGACTCTATGAACGCCGTGCCGTCCGCCCAAGATGGCGGAAAACCAGCACCGATGGCGTATCCAAAGTTCCCGTGGAAGACGAAATCATCGCCAGCGGTGTTCATGCTCTTCCAGCCTTCTTGGGCAACCTCGTCGGAGGTTTTGCCAGCCCGTATGCCGTTCAGAACGTTGTCGAGGGCCATCAAGCAGGCCTCGGCCATCCGCCTGGCCTCTACCGGAGGCTCGCCGATGAAAATGGTCCGCATCGTTGGCGCCGTGTAGCGATGGTGGCAGCCGCCAAGCTCGATGAGGACCACGTCGCCTTTTTCGAGTCGCTTGCGCTTGTGTGTCGAATGCAGGATGCCCGATCTTCTGCCAGAAGTCACGATTGGAGAGAGGCACATATACTCGCTGCCCGCCGCGATCATTGCGTGCGAAGCAGCGGCGGCCATGTCGTTATCGGTCGCACCCTCGTGGGCGGCGTCGATAGCGGCGGCTATACCCGCCTCGGTGGTTTTCGCTGCCTGCCGAATGTGTTCGATCTCTCGTGGCGACTTGATCGTTTTGACGGCCTCGACACTGCCTGAGCCGTCAACGAACTTTGCTTTAGGAAGCTCCGCGACGAGCTTATCGTGAAACGCTGCGGGGACGCCTGGGCTCGCCTTCTCTATTCCGATACGACCTGTGTTCAACTTCTTGTCGCGGAGCACGTCGGCGATATACTGCTCGTGGCCGCGACCTTCAGCATAGCCCCTACGGTCGTCAATCCATGTATGGAGCAGCGCTCCACCCAACTCCGGTGGGACAGCGATTAGTGTGGGGTCGCCGTCCAGTGGAACGATGATGCACTCGTCGGAGTTCGACGAGAACGTTTGGAAGCCAGACAGGTACAGGACATTCGTGGGGTGCAGCACCACCAGCACGTCGATCTCGCGCTGCCGCATTTGCAGACGAACTTTGTCTATGCGTTCCCGGTACTCCTCGACTGGAAAAGCAAGCTCCTGCGGCAATCCGCCCAGCATGTCGAGATTTACAGGGCCGCCGGAAAGACTATTGTGGACTTGCATATGGCGTGACCACCTTTGGTTTCGACTCGTCGTCGTTGTTGCGCTCCGCAATATCAATGGACAGATGCGGCACACGGCTCGCATCATCGCCGGCGCAGCACGTGTGTGTCACATCGGAGTCAAGAGGGACTATACGGAATCCTTCTCTTTTGATACGTTCGCAGTACTTCCCCTTGACCATTCCCTTCATTTTGGAGAGGTCGTACTCGGGACGAAGTTCATCGTTCAGGTCGTCAGATTCTGTCATGGTTCGGGGGTACTGGATTCAGAGCCTTAATCGCCAATAACCGGGATGTCTCTTGAGATGCATCACTGCGATAACGACGGCTTTTTCAGGTTCTACGCGGTATATCAGATTGAACGGGAACCTCCGCAATCTCCACCTTCTCACGTTTCCTCAGACAGGTGTTCCTACTTCAGGATGATCAGACACGAGGTCAATACCATGTCTGATTTCCGAGAGGAAATCTAGCCCAAGTCCTGGCCTCTCGCGCTCGTAGTACCCTGTTGCGTCTGTTAGCTCCCGCCTAGCCTCCGGCAAGAAGGTAACCTTTATCATACGAATCGTTGCCGGATTTCTTCTATGACCTTGTCAGCAGGCTCATCCGTTACTAAACCCTGGCGGTACTCATGGTATCGCCGTTCAGCTTCTTGAAGCCACAACTCTTCCAAGCCTTCATCGACATCTTCATCCTCATCGTCCAATGTGGTCAAAAGACGATGCGCTAGGTGGGCCCTCTGCCCTCTCGGTAGGGCCATAGCCTCTCGTTCGATCTCGTCCAGTTCGCGTACCATGAGTCCCTCCTGAGGACTTACTTTCTTACATCGTCAGCCGCCTGTACAGATACAGCAGCCGTCGCGGGAGTTGCAGGATGTCGTCGAGGATTTCGTAGCCCATATCCTGGCACATCGTGGCGAGGTAGTCATGGCCGTTCTTGTCGACGGTCAGGGCGAAGGCGGTGATGTCCTTGTCCTTCGCCTCGTCCAGGGCCATCTTGGTATCGTGGACGGCGTACTCCTTCTCGACACCCTCGCGGCTGTAGCCCCGATCTTGCGGTCGTCCGTCGCTAATGAGGAACAGCAGTTTCGTCTTGGCATCCTGCGCGTCGAGCTTTGTCGTCGCATGTCGAATGGCCGGACCCATCCGAGTGGCGTGCATGGGGGACACGCGGTCGATGCGCTTCTTGATACTGTCGGAGAAGCTCTCTTCGATATCTTTGATCGTGTAGAACTCGACGTTCTCCCGCCCATAACCGGAGAATGCGTAGATGCCGTACCGATCGCCAACTGCCTCTAGTGCGTTAATAATCAGGACGCACGCCTCTTTCTCTAGGTCGATAATGCGTTTGTAGGAGCGCCGCATACCCTCGCCTCGGCGCGTCCGGAGCCAGGTCATATACTCGACAGGGTCGTCGGGCGCGTCCCAGTCCTCACCCTTGTGCGACTCGTCGATGGCCTCGGCGGTCGATGCGCTGGTGTCCAGAAGGAAAACGACGGCGACATCCCGCTGTACCTTGTTGCGCCGCCAGTAGAGTTTCTCGCTAGGACTGGAGCCGGTCTTGATATCGACCATCGCCTCGATTACGTCGTCGATGTCGATGTCCTCACCGTCCTCCAGCTTTCGCTGCTTACGGAACATCTCAGGTACAAGCAACTCGAATTGCCGACGAATCTGACTGACCAGTACTGAGTATCCAGCAAGCGTCTGAGCGTAGAATGCAGGGTCGCCTTCGGCCATTTGCTTTTGGCGGACGATGCACCAGCGTGGCTTGTAGTCCTCTGCGCGAAAGTCCCACTCGTCGTAGACGAAGGTCTGCGGCTCGTCGGGATCCATCGGGCCGCCGTCTTCGTCGACGTGTGCGAACGGGCCCTGACCACGGTCAGGGTTGCTCGGCGCGGTCATACTGGCCTCTTTGAGCATGTTCTCGGCCATGTCGGCGGTCATTTCCTGGGCTTCGCCAGATTCCATAGAGTCGAGGTCTAGCTCGGCGCTGTTCTGCATCAGCTCTTGAAGCATCTCCTGGCTGATCTCTTGTGATTCGCCGTCAGCCGAGCCTTCGCTGCCCTTTTGAAGCCGCAACTCCTCCAAGAGCTGAACCATCTCCGGCTTGAAGTCGCCGCGATAGTCGACATCCTGGCTCGTTTCATACTCCTGCTCGCCAGGCGATTTCTCCGGTGACTCGGCTCCGCGGCCCTCCATAAGCTGCTGGATAATATCGTCTTCGCCCTCACCCTCCATCGACATCTCGTCGGTTTCGTCGCCAAGGTCGAGGTTCTGGAACTCGTCTTCATTTAGAGGCGCGTTAGCGATTTGCATGAGGACAGCATAGATACGAAGCATCGCCTCGGCGGTGTCTTCGACCGTGGAGCCGAAGGTGTTGGCATGCCTCGCGATCGCAGCGAGTTTACGCGCTTCCTCGGTATACTCGATGGGCACCGGGAGTCCTTCGTCCTCGCGTAATGTCACCCGGATGAGAAACTCGACCATGGCCTCGCGAGCAGGCATCGCTGTGATCTCGGGACGGACGGCAAGTGCATCTGTTTGCACTCGGGCATAGCTTTTTTTCATGCCCAGGTACTCTGTGAGAACTCGTATATCAAGTCGCCCGCCTTCAATGATCGTAAACAGGTCGAGGGCAAGCTTTCTGTCTTCGAGCAGGCTGAAGAGCCGTTGTATGTCTGTGACTGCTGCCACTTTCGTCAACGCTGTGCTATCGACGGCGACAGCCGCTTCAATGACCCGCTTTTCGAGCTCTGGACGCAAGTCCCTGAACAAGGTCGATGGCGTGTCGAACTCGAACCAGAAGCTGCCGAACTCAAGTCGCGCGACCTGGTGGGTCGACACGACCTTGAATAGGGCGAAATTCTCGTCCTTGGTCGGATATCGGTCGGCGATATTCGGGACGTAGACCGTCGAACCCTCGCTCGTAGGCGAGTCGGCGGATAGCCAGCCGATGCGCTTCTCGGCTAACTCCTCGCTTGCGGCCACTTCCACTTCGGCACCGGCGAGGGCCTGGCAGTACATCTGCATGAGGTCCTTGATGCGGTCGAATTCGACGCTGGCGGAGAGCGCTTCGAGCGTTTCCTGGGATCGCGACGATTCTAGACGGAAGTACGCCATTCCTGCGTCCCGATTACGTTCGAGGAGACGGATGCCCTCCAAATACCATTGTTTAAGCTGTTGGATCGTCACCCGTTCGAGCGCTTTCGGGCTGCTCTTCACAAAATCGGGCATCGCATCCGGGGCATGCTTCATCAAGTCTTCAGACATGGCCATGATCGGTTCGTGGTAGTCGTGGTCTAACTCCCAGAGCGCTTGCGAGACTTCGAGCATCGCACCGGGCAGGTTGCCGACACCGCTCTCGCGTAATGCGTCAGATAGCGCGATAAAGCGTGACCGTTGGCTGGCTTGCACTCGTGGCAGCGACCTCGCGGTCGCGTCAAATAAATTCTTGACCTGCCGCCATCCGCCCTCTGCCACGGAGTATGCGAGGGAAATGAACGCCTCGTTGTTCTCGCCAAGGGCAGGGAAAATTCGCTGGCTCAAGACTATGCAATCGGTTGCAACGTCATACGACCGGCGCGAGACGTATTCGAGGAATGCGACGAAGCGTTCGAGGTCTTCAACTTCCAGGGACTGGACGAGCTTGGGACTCGACTCGAAGAATTTGCAAGCCAATGTGCTGGATTTCCAAGTGCCCTTATATAGCCGCCTGCCCATCATCGCCCACTCTTCGACGTGGCGTGCTCGGAGTTTTTTCAACGTGCCCTGACTCGCCGCAAAATAGCAGGTGGCGAGGGTAGGGGAGTCCTGGCAGAGTTGAAGACCGCACTTCGCCCATTGCTCAAAGCGATTGAATGGCATCAGGCTTACGATCTTCGGGCTGATCTTGTAGTATTGTGCCGCCGACTCCCAAGACCGGACAGTTTGCGTGGCGATCTCCAGCCCCGTGTCAGCCCACATTGTGATCTGCTGCGAGTTCAGGACATCGGACATCGCGTACCACGCTCGGTCGAACTCCTCAACGGCGACGGGCGGGTATTCTTGGAGCGCCTCTTTTACGCGTTTTCGAATCACGCTGGTGTCTTCCACGGAGCCTCCCTGTCGTCGATAGTGCTCAGAATCTGCACGAAGCCTTCCAATATCATAGCGGTTGCGCCCCAGATCAGGTGGCCGTCGTAAGCGTAGGTCGCTCTCCGTCGCGTGCTGCCGTCAACGATCCTCACGTCGTCGCGTAGATGGGCCGTATCCAGCAGGGCGGCAACGGGAACCTCAATCACTTCAGCGACCTCGATATTCGGGCTGAAATCGTACCCGGTGGGTATCGTGCCGACGTAGGGCGTGACAACGAAGTCAGAGATCGTGACTATATCGTCGAGTTCGCCGAGCACGGTAACGTCGTCGGGACTAATCCCCATCTCCTCCCAGGTCTCGCGCAGTGCGGTATCAAGAATCGTAGAATCGCTTTTCTCGCGCGCACCGCCGGGGAAGGCGATCTCGCCCTTGTGCTTTTCTACATACTGGCTGCGCTTGTTGAGTAGTATATGGGGCGCACTTTCCTTGTCGTACACGAGCACCATGACACCAGCCTGGGCCATTGTAGGATCGATGATCGGGCGCTTTTCCTGACGCGCAATGGCTCGCTGGATTGGGGACTCGATGGTTGTCGTCGGCATAGATTCAACCAGTGAAAAAAGAAATCAGGGCATCTGCCAAAGCAGGATGCCCTCGTTAATCAATTCGCACGCAATTCCCAAGTTACTCGAATATCGAATTGATGACCTCGCTGATGCTGGCCTGGAGGGAGTGGTCGTCGGTTACCGCCCAGTTGACCGCAACCTGGCAAGCACGCCGCGGCTCGATACCCTGTGCAATCATCCGCCCGGCATAGATCAGGAGGCGGGTGCTGGCACCCTCGGCAAGACCATGTTCCTTTAAGTTGCGTACCTTTTCGCCCAGCTTGGCGAGTCCGGTCGCCATCTCGATATCGACGCCCGACTCGTGTGCAACGATCTGGGCCTCGGTTTCCTTTGGTGGGTAATCGAACTCAATGGCGATGAAGCGCTGCCGCGTGCTGTGCTTGAGGTCCTTCAAAGCGCTCTGGTAACCCGGGTTGTAAGACATTACTAGCAGGAACCCGTCTGCGGCCTCCAGGAGTTCGCCCTTCTTCTCCACAGGTAAGATACGGCGGTGGTCGGTCAGCGGATGGATGAGCACCGTCGTGTCCTTGCGCGCCTCGACGATTTCGTCCAGATAGCAGATCCCGCCTGCCTTGACGGCGCGGGTCAGCGGCCCGTCTATCCAGACCGTTTCCCCGCCCTGTAGGAGATAACGCCCTACAAGGTCGCTGGCCGTCAGGTCTTCGTGACATGCGATGGTAACGAGCGGCAGGTTCTTGCCGTTGGTTGACCGTTCGGGTGCCATGCCGTCGCTCTGAGAAACCTTAGTGAGAGGCTGGCCCAATCGGTACGACATATATTCGACGAAGCGGGTCTTGCCGCAGCCAGTCGGTCCCTTGAAGAGGACTGGAATCTTCGATTGGTACGCTGCCTCGAACAACTCGACCTCGTCGGCGACCGGAACGTAGTAGGGCTCCTCAGTGAGGTGGTACTCCTCAATGATGAAACTGCGGTAGAGTGTTTGTGTTTTGGTGGTCATTCTGGGGTTAACGTCCTAACTGTGAGGCACTCGCTCGTGCCAAAGTTTTGCTACCTGGCGTCGCAGCCCTACAAGACTACCACTGTTGTCAATCACAATATCCGCATATGCGATTCGTTCTTCTTGGGTGGTCTGCGAATTTATTCGCGACCTGATGGCCGCTTCCTCCAAGCCACTCCTGGCCCGCACTCGCTCAACGACCTGGTCTTCGTGCGCGACTACGACCCAAATCTCATCGAGCATCTGCGTCCACCGTGCTTCCTGCCTGATCGCCTCAATCAGCAGCGGCACCTCGACGACGACTACTTCAACGCCCTGCCGCTTCAGTTCGCTTATGCGCTCGTCCAGAAGCTGGCGGACTTTCGGATGGACGATGGAATTCAGTTTTTCGAGGGCGCGTTCGTCAGCGAATACGATGTCTGCGAGTCTCTTCCGGTCGATACGGCCCTCGCCGTCGAGAACGCCCTCGCCAAACGTATTGACGACCTCTCGCCAACCGGCCGAGCCAGGTTCATAGACTTCATGAGCGACCTTGTCGGCATCGACGATCACGGCCCCAAGCTCGCCGAGAATCTGCGAGGCCTCCGATTTGCCGGTGCCAATTCCGCCTGTCAGCCCGATAACGAACATATTTCTCGATGTTTGTTACAACCCTCACATGATATCAACCGGCTTCGATGACGGTCAATAGAAATGCCCTCGTACGATATAATGACACGCTAAGGAGACAACCCGATGTCCACCGAATTCCGTGACCTTCCAAGCGTCAACGAAGTGTTGTCCGACGACCGTGTGCGGCGTCTCGTGAGTGAGTACACGCACGACGCGATACTGGAACTCGTCAGGTCGGAGATCAATGTGGCCCGCAAGGCGATTGAGGACGGCGGCGCAGCTCCGGGACTCGATCAGCTCATAAGCGCAGTCGAACGACAGGCCACTTTGCAGTGGCATTCGTGGCCGACACCGGTTATCAATGCGACGGGCGTGATCCTGCATACCAACCTCGGTCGCGCGCCCCTCAGCGACGACGCCGTCGAAGCAATGCGCACTGCGTCGGCGGAGTACAGCGATCTCGAACTCGATCTCGAAACAGGCAGGCGCGGTTCACGGCAGGCCTATCTGAATAACTTACTCTGCCAATTGACGGGTGCTGAGGCCGTGCTGGTAGTGAATAACAACGCGGCAGCTATGCTCCTGGGCCTGGCGGCCATTGCCAGCGGTAAAGAGGTTATCGTCTCGCGAGGCGAGGCGGTCGAGATCGGCGGCGGCTTCCGCATACCCGATGTGCTCCGGCAGAGCGGCGCGACTCTCGTCGAGGTCGGCACGACGAATAAGACATACGTCCGCGACTATGAGGCCGCGATTACTGAGAATACCGGCGCCATCCTCTCGGTCCATGCCAGCAATTTTCGCGTTGTAGGCTTTACCCATACACCGGAATTGCGAGAGTTGGTGGAACTGGGAGATCGGCACAACATCCCGGTTCTACACGACCTCGGCAGCGGCTGCCTACTGGACACCACGCAGTTCGGTCTCGCGCACGAACCGATGCCGCAGGAGAGCGTCGACGCTGGGGTATCCCTTGCGTTCTTCTCTGGAGACAAGCTGCTGGGCGGACCGCAGGCAGGCATCATTGTCGGCAAGGCCGAGTTGGTGAGCGTCGTGTCGAAGCATCCGCTGGCGCGGGCTGTGCGCATCGACAAGGCGGACATGGCCGCCCTCGCGGCGACACTTCTCCACTACGTGAAGGGCGAGGCTACACAAAAAATCCCGATATGGAGCATGATCGCCGAGTCATCCGAGTCTTTGACCGGGCGGGCAGAACAATGGCAGTCGAAGATCGGTGGACCAACTGCTGTCGTGTCCAGCCAATCGACCATCGGCGGAGGCAGTCTTCCTGGTGAGGTACTACCGTCCTCGCTGCTGTCCATTGACGCAAGCACGATGTCGGGCGGTGCCGATGCTCTCGCCGCCAGACTGCGACGTACTTCACCGCCAATCATCGGGCGCATAGAGAACGAGCAAGTACTCCTCGACCCCCGAACTGTCCTTCCTCATCAAGAGGACGGGTTGGTTCGGGGCGTTTCGCAGGCGCTGGCGAACCGATAGGGAATGGAATGTCCATATCTGAACAGCACGTCATTGCAAACAGCGTTTCCCTATGGACGGCGACGCAGGGGAGCGGTCCGGCTGTCGTCCTCTGTCATGGTGGGCCAGGAATATACGACTATCTCGAACCCGTCGCGGCCATGATCACCGATCTCGCGACTGTCCACAGGTATGACCAGCGTGGGTGCGGTCGGTCAGAAGATAAGGAGCCCTACGATATAGCCACCTTCGTCGCCGATCTCGACGCCCTCCGAGCTTATTGGGGGTACGAATCATGGACGGTCATCGGCCACTCCTGGGGTGCTACGCTTGCTTTGATGTATGCTGCTCGGCACCCTGAACAAGTCAGTCGCCTAGTCTATTTTTCAGGCACTGGCATCGATCCTGCCTGGCACCAGGAGTACCGGCGCAATCGGGAGGCCAAACTTTCGCCTGTCGACCGTCGGCGTTTCCTTTATCTCAACGAGCGACGTAAAGTGACCAAAGGCAATGAGCTTGATCGGATCAATGATGAGCGAGCTACTTTATTGGAGAAGACCGAGTACTGCGATTTCGACCAACTCAATGAGGTACCCCGATTGGATCGGTTCCCCATCAACTACGCTCAGAACGCCATCCTGGGCGATGAAGCGAATGTTTTAGAAGAGACTGGCGAGTTATCAGAGCAAGTCGAGCGTATCGAAGTGCCCACTCTCGTCTTGGACGGTGAAGCCGACCCACGTCCAAGGTGGGCTCGTGCGCAGATTGCAGAGTTAGTTCCCAACAGTCGCCACGTGACGATTCCCCGATCCGGCCACGAGCCGTGGGTGGAGCAGCCACAGGCGACGAGAAGTGCCCTCAGAGAATTTCTGGAGGAAACGGACTAGCATGACGCTATTCGAGCACAGCGCTCAGCAAGAGCTTGATCGACAAGCACCACTGGCTGCGAGCTAGCCAATGTCGTCTACCTGGGGTCCAGATCTGTTCAGGGGTACCGCGTGGTACTACGCTCGATATCGGTGGCGATATCCACAACCATTCTTCGACCACATCGTTCAAAGGTTTGGACTTGACGGCACGGGGCGGCTCCTTGATCTCGGCTGCGGCCCCGGTACCCTGGCTATTCCCTTCGCCAAGCACTTCGACGAGGTCGTCGCGCTCGACCCGGAGCCGGAGATGCTGGCGGAAGGGAAGCGACTAGCAGCGGAGGACGGTGTCAAAAACATTCATTGGGTCGAAGGCGGGTCGCATGATCTGAGCGAAAGTCTCGGATCGTTTCGCCTCGTGACGATTGGTGCCGCATTTCACTGGATGAACAGGCATGAAGTCATCGAGAACCTCCACAAGCTTGTTGTGGCAGACGGAGGAGTCGTCATAGTGGACTCGGGCGCCGCCAGCGATACGTCGAACGCTTGGAATAAGGCAGTGCAGGCCGTAATATGTCGATGGTTGGGCGAGCGACGACGCGCCGGAACTAGCTACTACGAGCACCCCAAAGAGCGCTACGAAGATATCGTCGCCCGCTCGTCGTTCAGCGGGCCAGAAATCTGGCGGCATCAATACCTTCCCAAGACCAGCGTTGACATAGACGGCATCATCGGCAATCTGTATTCGACCTCGTATTGTTCGCCCGCCGTTCTAGGTGAGAAGAAAGGGCCGTTCGAGCGTGACCTACGCGAAACGCTCTTGAAGCTGGAGCCGTCCGGCGTTTTCAAGGGCCAGCCGGCCACGGTTGAGGCGATCATGGCCTGGAAGGATGCGTAACTTTCAGGAAATATCGTGAGTGCCTCATGTACGGCAACCGTCGAGACCTAAGAGCACAAGGGTGATTATGAGCGGAAATTAGCCTCCAATTTCGTTATCCTATGGGCAGCTTCTCTGTGGAAGGACGTACCACGTGACGCTATTCGAGCACAGCGCTCGGCAGCAACTGGATCACCAGGCACCACTGGCCGCGAGAATGCGCCCTCGCTCCTTCGACGAGTTCGTGGGACAGGAGCACGTCGTCGGTCCCGGCACCGTTCTGCGCCGCAGCATCGAGGCCGACCAGATACCCTCTATGATCTTGTGGGGGCCGCCAGGCACCGGCAAGACGACCCTCGCAAGCCTCATCGCTACCCTCACCAAGAGCCACTTTAGCCCCATCAGCGCCGTCGGCTCTGGCGTGGCAGACCTTCGCCGCATCGTCAAAGAGGCCAAGGACCGCCTCGGTATGGAACGGCAGCGAACCATCCTCTTCATCGACGAGATACACCGCTTCAACAAGGCGCAGCAAGACGTGATTCTGCCACATGTTGAAGACGGCACTGTCGTGATGATCGGCGCGACTACGGAGAACCCTTCCTTTGAGGTCAACTCACCGCTGCTATCCCGGTCTCGTGTGTTCGTACTCGAATCACTGGCCGCCGAGCAGATTGAGCAGATCATCTTCCAGGCGGTGAGCGACAGCGAACGAGGTTTGGCAAAATTCCGTCCGGAACTCGATGAGGACGCGATGAAAGCGCTTGTCCTGTTCTCCAACGGCGATGCGCGCATTACCCTGAACACGCTGGAGCTTGCGGTGCAGTCGACGCTCCCTGACGAGCACGGCGTTCACAAGGTGACGGTGGAGATTGTCGAGGACTCGGCCCAACGCAGGTCGCAAGTCTATGACAAGGCGGGCGATTCGCACTACGATACTATCTCCGCGTTCATCAAGTCGCTCCGAGGCTCCGATCCTGATGCCGCTGTCTACTATCTAGCCCGCATGATCGACGCTGGCGAAGACCCGCTGTTCATCGTACGCCGACTCGTCATCCTGGCGGCCGAGGACGTTGGCATGGCTGATCCTCGCGCTTTGTCCGTAGCTGTAGCCGCTCAACAGGCCGTCCATTTCGTCGGTATGCCAGAGGGGCAGATAATCCTCGCCGAGGCGACAGTCTACCTCGCTACTGCTCCCAAGAGCAATGCTTCATACATGGCGCTCAATCGGGCAAAGGAAGATATCGAAACTTCTCGCAACGACCCCGTACCCATGCACCTCCGCAATGCCGTGACAGGCCTGATGAAGGGCCTCGGCTACGGAAAAGACTATAAATACTCCCACGATTATGAGGACAACTTCACTCCCATGGAAAACCTCCCGGAGAGCGTCAAAGGGCACCGCTACTACAAGCCGGGCGACCAAGGCTACGAGATTGAGGTCGGCGAGCGGCTCGAAAAATGGTGGGGCGAGCACTTGGAGGGAACCGGGTCAGTAGACGGTGACTATGAAGGCGAGCGAGAGGCTAACAAGCAGTAAGCTACGGGACAGCCGTAACCGAGGACACCGATTTGTCGTTGGTATGTCGTTTTATCAAAAGAACCTCTCATAGTCGTCGTGGTTCCCGATCCAAAACCAAGTAATTTCATCACCTTCGAGGATGCCAACCGCCCGATAACCACGAGTGACTCGTACAGACCATATGCTTTCACGAGTGTTGATGCACTTGAAGAGAGGGCTGGAACGGGTTGTGCTCCCAGAATTCGTAAGCCATCCGGGATCTTCGTTTAACCGAGTCTTCGAGTCGGTCGTACGCTTGCCAAAACGAAGGGAGAGTCGAAGACTTCACAGTCGGTCGTGATCGAGAGGAGTTGCCACGCCTTCCTGGATTTCTTCTCTCGCCCTACGAGCCGCGGCCACCAGCTTCGATTCACTCCGACGGAACTGATCGTCCCATTGTTGCTCATCTCCCATGTCTGAGATGTATTCCCTCAAGTGCTCCAATACTCTTTCTTGGGACGACTCCGGCAGCGATTCCATCAGTTTTACAATGGTTTCAACAGTAATAGTCATAACTGAGTCTCCAGGGCAATTCGCGCGAACCTTAACGATATTATAGCCTCACTTGCTCACGCGGCGAATTGTGTTGACTACAGTTGGTTCTCCTCGACAGACTCCTCTTGAACCCCAATCCGTTTGGCCATCGGGATGACCCTTACAAGGTAGACCAGTGTCACCGACGCGCCAATGATGATGGCGATTGGCGCAGTGAAAAGACTGGCAAGGGCCCCCATGTGGAAGCCGGATACCCCGTTGATGCTCCACGTCAGCGTCTGGAAGCTGATGACTCGTCCGCGCATACGGTCGGGCACGCTGGTTTGGATGAGTGTCGAGAGCGTCGCGTCGTAGGTCGCGCCGACAATGTAGGCGACGCCAATTAGAGCTAATGACAGAACGAAATTTGTCGAGAGGGCGAATAGGATGAGGAATCCGCAGAACCCGGCGAGGCCGAGCACCAGTATCAAACCCTGCCGCTTGGGTGTCCGCACACTGGCGAGGACGACGCTGCCGACGAACAGGCCCACGAACGCGGCAGACTGAAGGTAGCCCAGGCCATCGGCCCCGACGTGCAGTACTCGGTCGGCTATCACAGGCAGCATCGCGATATGTGACCACGCGAACGACTCGCTGACCAGGCCCAGCAGGATGAGCGAGCGGATAGTCGGCGTCGTCAGAACGTACTGCGCCCCTGCTTTCATGGACTGCCATGCAGGGTCCTTTTTGCGCACCTGGGAATCGTCTGTAGATTGCGGCTCCCGGAGCATCAGGTACAGGATGATGACTACGATCTGGATCACGACAACCAGCACGTATCCCCAACCAATACCCCACCGCTCGATGATCTGCCCCGCCACCAGCGGTCCTACAACACCTGCTACAGACACTCCACCGAAGTTTGCCGCAGTCGCCTTTAGAAGATTCGGCTTACCCGCGATATCGACGGTAAGGGCCATCGACGCGGGCATTTGCAATCCCGAAATGAGCCCGCCAACAGCGGCGAACGTGATGATATGCCAGATCTGTACAGCGTCGGCAAGTACGACCGCCGCCAGCAAGATCAGTCCAGCGGTCGAGGTAGTCGTCCCCAGGATGAGGATCCGTCGCCGCGAGACGCGATCCGCCAGAACGCCGCCAGGGATACTCATTATCGCCGCACCGCCGCCCGCCGCCGCCGCCACCACGCCCACCATGAACGCCGAATCGGTAATCTGCAGCGTGAGCCATCCCTGCACCATCATCAGCATGAAACCACTGATGCCGTTGGCAGAGAAGCCGAGCCAGAGCAGGCGAAACTGAGGATTGCTGAATATCAGGTTCAAGGTGTTCGTCCGTCACACATGAAAAGGCAGACCCAACTTGGGCCTGCCTTCACAGACTTGTGAAAAGAATATCGCCGCTTACGTGGAACGAGTTCAGATAGCCAATTTATCGAGAACCCATTCTCGTATGAGATCGGGGGTGGCTAGCCCTCTCGAAGCAGCGACTCGCCCAATTTCGTCGACCTCTGCGGACTGGAACGGCACCTGGACGACAGTCCTGTGCCGAAATACCGGTTCCGAGACCTCTTCGAGGGTGTCTTCAACGTCAGTCAGATCATTGGAATCCCAGAACTCGGCCAGCTCAGCTATCGAGTCAGTTTCAATCATCTTGCTTTTCATCGATTTTTCCATCGTCTGAAACGATGTCTCTCTTTCGCGGTCATAGGTCGCGCGGTCACGGGAAACCCTTTGTTATCGGGGAATCGAATCACTACGCAAAACAGATATCGTCCAGAGTAAGTTTGTCCAAGTACATGATAGACGGGACTTGATCCCTTGGACTTTGTCGTCTGGACAAAAGCATCGCCAAAGCAAACCTCATCCACTTCCGTTGGAGTAACGCTATGACGAGCAATGTGGTCAATCCGGTCTTGTGGCCAGACGATATCGTCTATTTCCACATTCGTCCTGCCCTGAGTCCCTCTTCAATTCAGATGATATGTTGTGGCTATTATACCCCGGACACCTCTGAACGGTGCCAGTGACTTAGACAGCCGTAAACTCCTTGACAGTCGTCTCGATCACATCGAGGGAGTGGTCGATGTCGCTGGACGATACGTCGGCGTGTGTCACGAGCCGCCACATGCTGCCCCGGTCGCCGACAAGGACACCGCGCTCAGCCAGCTTCTGTGACACGCCCACGGGCATTTCGTCATTGATGTCGACGAACACGAGGTTCGTGTAAATGTTGTCCAAATCGATGTCGAACCCGGGAATCTTGGAGAGGCCCTGGGCTAGCTTGCGGGCGTTGGCATGGTCGTCGGCGAGGCGGTCGATCATCGTTTCCAGCGCGACGATGCCGGGAGCGGCGATGATACCGGCCTGTCGCATCGCGCCGCCGAGCACCTTGCGAACCTTGCGTGCCTTGTCGATGGTCTCGTGACTACCGACTAGCATTGAGCCGACCGGACAGCCCAGGCCCTTGGACAGGCAGAATGTCACGGAGTCGGCGTCCTTGACCAGTTCGTCGACGGGCGTTTCGAGCGCGACCGCTGCGTTGAAGAGACGCGCACCGTCGATGTGGACGGGAATGTCGTGGGAATGTGCTACGTCAGCCACCGACTTGATCTCGTCGGGTGTAATGGGGCGACCGTAGCATGAGTTGTGGGTGTTTTCCATTGCGATGAGCTTGGTCGGCGAGTAGTGCTGGTCGGCGGGATGAATATTCTCCTCCACCTCCGCCGGATCGAGCGTGCCGTCCGGCTGATTCGGAATGGGGTGATAGGCAACTCCGCCGAGGGCAGACGCCCCGCCCGCCTCCGCGCGGTAAATGTGCGACTTATCGCCGATAATAATGTCGTCGCCGCGCTGGCACAGCGCTAGAATCGGGACGAGATTGCCCATCGTGCCGCTGCTCAGGAGGACCGCGGCCTCCTTGCCGAGCATGTCTGCGGCCATCGCCTCTAGCCTGTTGACGGTGGGATCTTCGCCCACCATATCGTCGCCGTACAGGGACGTGGCCATCGCCTCGCGCATGGCCGGAGTGGGCATGGTTTTCGTGTCGCTTCGCAGTTCGACTATTCGCATTGTTGCTCCTTGGTTAAGTCCACCTCTCGGAGGTCAAGAGTACATCGATTCTAGCAACGATGCTTGTCAAACACCATACCGTGACCTACCATTGATTACGGTGATGATGCGGCACACTGCCATAGGTATCTATAGCACGGGGAAAATTCTCCTCGACGGCGTTATCGCCTCTCCAAACGAGCATTCCGCCAAAGCGCCTGCCGTTCTCGTTTGCCATCCGCACCCGATGCTGGGCGGTGATATGAACAACCCAATCGTGTCGATGGTCAGCTTTCTGGCTAACGAACAGGGACTTGCAAGCCTCCAGTTCGACTTTCGCGGTGTCGGCCAAAGCGAGGGTGATTTTTCCAACGGCGAGAACGAGTGGGACGACGTCAAGCACGCCCTCCAATTCCTCAGGAACTTCCCGGGCGTCGACAAAAATCGGGTCGGTGTCGTCGGGTACTCGTTCGGAGCGTCAGTTGTGTTGCACAGCCTGCCCAAGCTCAAGGCGGCGAAGAGTTTTGCGCTGATCGCGCCGCCGTTGGCCGCAGTCAAAGACCCGGAAGTAAATAAGGACAAGCGGGACAAGTTGTTCATCGTAGGCCAGGACGACCGCGTCGTGCCGTCCACGGAGCTACAAAGATTATTAGACGGCCTTGGCTATCCGGTGCAATTTACTGAAATTCCAGGGGCAGACCATCGTTTGAGTGGGCATGAGCAGGCGGTCGCCGAGAGAGTCGTTGAGTTCATGCTAGAGAATCTGTAGACCGTCGCATTCAGTTACTAGAGTCAACAAACACCTATTACTCGATTCAAAAGGGGCATCATGTCTAACAGCAAAGAGTTCAGGGTCGAGCGAGACTCGATGGGTGAATTTCAGGTTCCCGCAGACGCGTACTACGGTGCGCAGACCATGCGTGCGGTAGAGAATTTTCCAATCAGCACCTTGCGCTTCCCCCGCTCGTTCATTCAGGCAATTGGGCAGGTCAAGCTGGCCGCCGCACAGGTGAACAGCGATCTTGGACTACTGGACAAGGATTTGGCGTACACGATAGGTGAGGCCGCCGCAGAGGTCGTCGATGGCAAGCTCGACGACCAATTCGTCCTCGATATTTTCCAGACGGGCTCCGGCACTTCAACCAACATGAATGCGAATGAGGTGATCTCCAACCGGGCCATCGAGATGGTTGGCGGCGTGCGAGGCTCCCGTGATCCAGTCCACCCGAACGACCATGTGAACATGGGGCAGTCGTCCAACGATGTGATTCCCACATCCATTCATGTGGCGGCGCTGGGCGCTATTCATGACCGGCTACTGCCTGCTTTGGGCCACCTTGAGTTCGAGTTAAAGAACAAGGCTGAGGAGTTCATGCCGGTGGTGAAGACAGGGAGAACGCATCTTCAGGATGCGACGCCCGTTCGGCTAGGCCAGGAATTCATCGGATACGCCGGACAGGTCGAGCGGAGCATGGAACGGATTCAGGGCGCCGTGACTCACCTTTCTGAACTAGCAATTGGGGGGACGGCCGTCGGGACTGGCGTTAACGTTCACCCGGAATTCGCTCGCGATATGTGCAAAATGTTATCAAAAATGATTGCCGTTCCCGTTCGTGAGACGACAAACCATTTCCAGGCGCAGAGCACACTTGACGCCATCGTTGAGACCAGTGGAGCCCTCAAGACGGTCGCCGTGAGTCTCATGAAGATCGCCAACGACATTCGCTGGCTGGGGTCGGGGCCCCGCGCAGGTATCGGCGAGATCGATCTTCCCGCGGTCCAGCCCGGCAGTTCCATCATGCCCGGCAAGGTCAACCCGGTCATCCCCGAGTCGGTCTGCCAGGTGGCGGCACAAGTCATTGGAAACGACGCGGCGATCACCATTGCAGGTCAGTCGGGCAACTTCGAGATCAACGTCATGATGCCCGTCGCGGCCCACAACCTGTTGGAGTCCATAGAGATTTTGGCGACTTCGTCCCGCAATCTTGCTGACCAGTGCATATCCGGCCTCAAGGCAACAAGCAAGGGGCCGGACATGGTGCAAAACGGCCTCGCCATTGTGACGACGCTTGTTCCTCACATCGGTTACGACGCATCCGCTTCAATCGCCAAAGAGGCGGGCCAGACTGGCGAGTCGATCAAAGAGGTTGCCCTCCGCCGCACAGAACTGTCCGCCGCCGAGCTCGACAACATTCTCGACGCAGGATCGATGACCGAGCCGGGACTTGGGAGCGGCGTGGCGTTGGGCTGATGACCGAGTTCAGCCCGCGCTCATGGAGCGTGTGACGAATGCCTTTTCGTCATCTTTGGTTGTCGCCAGCCCATTCATACGGGCATCGAGTAGCTGGCTGAGAAGTCGGCCAATCGTTGGCCCCTGCGGCACGCCAAGCGCGATCAGGTCGTCACCGTTCAGTAGCGGTCGGATATACTGCAACTCGTCGAGATACAGGCGCAGCCATCGCGCGGCCGTTGGGTTGGTCGTCGTCTCTGCATAAGACTCAATGGCAATCGGGTCAAGGTCGTGCAGTATTTCGTATATTCTGCTTCGCTTCGCGTTCTCGTCAGCGAGATCGGCGGCCAGTTCCCTGACCGTGACCACGTCCCGAACGACCCGCGCCCAGTCGGAGTCCATGTTTAATCGTTCGATGACGGATTCTACTGCGCCATGAGGAACTGACTGAACGAGCAGGGCCAGTAGCCGCAGGTCAATGTCGTCTGGTTGTTCTGCGGCAATCTGATGGAGCGAAGCAATCGTGTTTCGCTCTACCGACAACGCAGGGTGTACTGCAGACAAGACGCCCACCTCGTGTGCCATTTCGATCATGTCCGCGACCTTTGGCTCTAGAAAAAAATACTCGATCTCATGGCGTATGCGATCGCCGCTGATCGTGTCTAGGTAGTGCAAATCTTGCTTGAGCAGCACCTCTGTGTGCGCTTCCAATCGATGCCCGTTGCGGCAGGTGTATCGAATAGCCCGCAGCATCCGCGTGGCGTCGTCTCGAAAACTTTCGTCGTGTAAAACCCGTATCAAGCCCGCTTCGAGGTCTTGAATGCCGCCGTTCAAATCAAGCAACTCACCCCAGGAGTTTTCTGACAAACTAATCGCCATCGTATTGATGGAAAAATCCCGTCTAGCCATATCTTCCTCGACTGTGCCGGGGAAGACGGTCGGCAGTGCACCGGGTCGGTCGTAGGTCTCACGACGGGCCGTCGATAGGTCGAGATCGATGTCTTGAATGCGGAGCGATGCTGTGCCAAACTCGGTGGTCTTCAATACCTCGCCGCCGAAGCTTTCGGCAACAGTCAGCGGGAACTCAGGAAATCCACCTGTTGCCATGATGTCTGGGTCGCGGGGTTGAAAACCGGCAAGCACATCTCGGGTCATGCCACCAACGAGGTAGAGTTCCACGCCATGAGTCGACGCGAGTTTCGATGTCTCTCGTAGGATCGAGAACAAGGTCGGACTGAGTCGCTTTACAAGATTATCCGAGACGTTCATAGCCTGAATCCGGTTACCTACAAAACAAAAAGGCGGCCCCACCGTCGGAGCCGCCTTCTATTGTAGAACAGTGACGTTCAGGGAATCAGGATGCCTTCTCGATCTTTTTCACGAACGACTTCATACCGGGCTCAAGCCACTGCGTCCATGGAGTGCTCAGGAATCGGACGTTTCGTTCGAGGAAATAGTCAAGGGTATCATCCGTAGCGAGTCCACCGGCATGCCTGCCAGCGCCGAGGATCGCTTCGTAGCCCCGGTCGGCAGCGGCGACCACATCTGGATGACGGTGCTGGCCGATGAGGCCCATGCTCTGCGAAAGGTCACCGTTGGCTATAAAAAAAACATCGATCCCGTCGACCTTGACGATCTCGTCGATGTTCTCAATGGCGATAATGTCCTCGATGAGTACGATCAACATAGTCTCGTCGTTTGCTTTGGTGTAGAAGTTGTCCACGCCGATACCCTGGCGGCTCGTCGCCATGCCACGCTGGCCAATGGGAGAGAACTTGCCGCCGTTAACAACGTTCTGCGCCTCCTCAGCGGTGTTGACGTGCGGCACACATATGGCCTGCGCGCCTACGTCGAGAGTGCGGTAAATCAACCCTTGCATGTTCTGGTGAAGCCTTACGACGGAGGTCATTCCCCACAGGTCGCAGGCCCGCGTGAGGTTGGGGATATCCTGAAAGTCGAACGGCCCGTGTTCAGCCTCGATCCACATGGCATCGAACCCGAACTGGCCGAGGTATTCAATCAGATCGCCGTTCATATACCCCATCGCCGCCGTCGCGATGCCACCTTCGGCTAGCGTGTGCTTTGCCTTGTTCTTGCGTAGCTCTGCCATTGTAGGGATGTCTCCTGTGAGTTCGGTTGTAAGGCGCGGCAATTATATGGGCCGGTCGAGAAGGGCGTCAATGACGGGTGCGGTTGTCGGTGCCTTTGGTGCTTTCGCATGGCTATAGAAAAAATGCCAATGCTGCCTAGCCGGTGTGACTCCTGCTTAGGACTGGAAATGCTCGACGAGTTGAGTTGCGGCATGTTGGGCGGCATGGCCCAAGAAAGGGTAAAGTTCGTTGACGATCTCGCGGCGACGTGCCTGACGAGCCGGACTGTCGTTGAGAGCCTCAGCAATCCCAGCGATCAGATCGTCGGGTGAGTCCACTTGAACACCGATGTCGGCGTACTCCCAGAAGCGGAGGCCATGGTTTACATCGCGGCGGTACCAGGGGGCGTTGAGCACGACGACGGGTCGGTCAAGGGTCGCAAACTCAAACAGAGTCGAACTGTTATCGCATACGTACACATCTGCTTGCCGCACGATGTCATCGAACTCGGGTACGAATCGGATACCGACTTGCCCGTAGTACTGTTGCATCCGGCGGGCGTGTTCCCGTTGCGGGTGGGAGTGCCCCAACACAGTGTATGGGACGTCGGTGAGTTGAGGAAGGACTTGGCTGTAGTGTGGAAAGGCACTCATCGCCTCCGGGGCGATTGAATTGTCCCAATGAAACGATATTGCCACAACGGGTGGCGTGGAACGTGGGTTCTCGAATTCAATGAGTGCGTCAAGTTTGGGTGCGCCGACCACAACCGACCGCGAGTGGGGGTAAATGCGGGACTCGATGTCGGCGACTCGTTTCGTAGTGCAAAGCCGGAGACTGATGTTGTCTCGACCAGGTCCACCTGGTTGGTTAATGTCCCCGGCTCCGTTCGTAGCATACGTTTGTCCTGCGCCGTGTTCCAGATAAGCTACTTCGGGCACAGAGCCCCGCACGTGCAGGTAGTCCTGAATGCCGGCGACGACGACGACGGACTGTGGATCGAGGTTGTATCGTTCCTTGATCGCAACAGTAGCTATGCCTCTCCGCTTCGCCTTCTCAACGATCCCATCAATGACGTGACGCAGTGATCTATTCCGCCACCAACGTTTGATAGGGGCAAGCCTGCCAAAAATTTTCGGAAAGGGCTACCTCAACACGTAGAAAGTACCCCGGGAGTCTTCGGGAAGCGCGAGATAAATTGGAGCAAGATGATCGAAATAATGCGGCTCCGATACGAGAAAACTGATACGCCTCTTGCTGCTGGTTCCCATCGTTGCAATCCTTAGTTCGGCCGACAAGCATCCGTCTGGCTCATTGGCTTAGTATACTTGGCAACGGCCCATGTTCTGGCAAGTTCCCTTTGATTTTTGAATCGCTGGACGGAGCGTTCGTGAATATACTGTGGAGGATTGAGCTATGTGGTCAGGCGAGCGATATGTAGTCCGAGGCCTGAGCATGACCCCGGCGTTTTTGCCGGGCGACCAACTGTTTGTAGTCCCTGTTCGACAATCGAACCCTGGCGTCGCCAGAGGAGACGTTGCCGTCGTACGCGATCCTCGCGAAGGGCGGAAACGATACTTGAAACGTGTTATCGGTTTATCCGGCGAACGAGTGCAGCAGACCGAGGGCTCGTTGTCGGTGAACGGCAAAACTTTCGCCGAAGCCTACCTCAGTGGCCTCCCATCAGTGGTCGGACTAGACGAGGCGTCGTGGCTTCTCGGCGATCAGGAATATTTCGTGTTGGGAGACAACCGTGCCCACAGTACGGACAGCCGCGAGTTCGGACCAGTTGGGCACGATGACATCATCGGCGTCGCTCGGTTCAGGTACTGGCCGTTGCATAGAGTAGGGCCAGTAAAGCGTCCGAAGATAGAATTTCACGCGACCGCTTAATGACTTATCGGTCTTCAGCCAGCCACGCGGCGACTTCCTTGGCGTGATAGCTGATAATCATGTCTGCGCCTGACCGCTTAATACCTGTGAGAATCTCAATGATCGCTCGCCGTTCATCAATCCAGCCGTTGCTCGCAGCCGCCTTGACCATTGCGTACTCTCCACTCACGTTGTAGGCCGCCAATGGCGTATTGAACTGCTGCTTTGCTCTCGCGATCACATCTAGGTACGCCAGCGCGGGCTTCACCATCACGATATCTGCGCCCTCATACACGTCTTGTTCGATCTCGCGCATCGCTTCGTTCACGTTCGGCGGGTCCATTTGGTAGCCCTTGCGGTCGCCGCTTTGAGGTGTGGACTCGGCGGCAGTCCTGAACGGGCCGTAAAACGCCGATGCGTACTTTGCCGAGTACGCCATAATCGGCACAGAGTCGTGGCTGCTTTCGTCCAGGGCCGAACGGATCGCCACCACCTGCCCATCCATCATAGCCGACGGCGCAACGATGTCGACCCCTGCGTCGGCCTGGCAGACGGCAGTCTTTCTGAGGAGTTCCAGCGTCCGGTCATTGTCCACCGTGCCGTCTCGGAGCAAAATACCACAGTGACCATGAGACGTGTACTCGCACAGGCATACGTCGCCGATGACCAGGAGGTCGGGCTTGGTCTGCTTGATAACGCGAATCGCCTCCTGGATGATACCGGTCGGAGCGTACGCTTCAGTGCCCGCCCCGTCCTTGTCGGCTGGCAGGCCGAATAGCAGCACGGCTTGAATCCCCAGGTCGGCGACCGTCTCGACTTCCTGTATCAGGTTGTCGAGCGAGTGCTGGAACACGCCGGGCATGGGCTCAATCTCGCGGCGAACGTTGCGCCCGTGCGTAACAAACATGGGGTAGATGAAGTCGCTCGCAGAAAGACGGGTTTCCTGCACGAGTCCTCGTAGCGCGGGTGTGGCCCTCAATCGTCGCATCCGAAGGTCTGGGAAGTTACTCATGTGATTGGGTTTCCTGACTGTAGTGTCGTTCGATAGCTTCGACGAGGCCGTCGACCGTTGAGTTCTCGGCCAGGACATCGACGGTAAGTCCGGCATTGGATGCTGTGTCGGCTGTCACAGGCCCGATGCAGGCAATTTTCACACCGTCGAGCCTACTAGCATCCCCGTCCAGGACATCGATCAGGTTTGTAACCGTCGAGGAGCTGGTGAACGTAGCCATGTCGACTCCCAAGTTTAGGATGCCAGTGAGTTGGTCTTTGGTGCCCCTTGGCAACATAGTTCTATACAAAAAAATCTCTTTGACGATAGCTCCGATCTCTTTCAAGCCGTGCGTGAGCCGCTCTGGGCGAGTCTCGGCCCCAGGGAGCAGAATTTGCCGCCCGGCAACTCCGTGCTCCGCAAGACCGTCGATCAGCGACTGCGATATGGACTCGCGAGAAACCAGGTCGGCGGCGATTCCACGTTCCTTCAACGCGTCCGCCGTGGCTTTTCCGATGGCCGCGACGCGCGAGCTATGCAATGTCCTGGTGTCTTGTCCAAGCGTATCTAGCCGCTCGAATAGAGTTTCAACGGTATTGATGCTCGTGAAGATCACCCAGTCGTAGTTGGCTAGATGCGTCAGTGCCGCATCAACTTCTGAATAATCCTCAATCCGCTGAATTTCAATCGTCGGCAGTTCGATTGGCTCGGCACCGGCCTTCGACAGCAGGTCGACGAGACTGCTGGCTTGTGTTCGAGATCGCGTAACCAGGATGCGTTTACCAAAGAGCGGTCTGTTGTCAAACCAACGCGATACCGTCCGTAGGTTGACAACGTCGCCGACGACGACCACGACAGGGTTGCTCAGGCCCGCATCCCGAGCTTCGTCGGCAATAGTCGCGAGCGTGCCGACGATGGTCTTCTGGTCGGCGCGGGTCCCCCACTGGATTACTGCTGTCGGTGTATCGTTGGGCCGTCCCCCGTCAATTAGACTCTTCGAAATGGCTGGCAGATTTTCCCATCCCATGAGGACGCTCAACGTGCCGGTGGATTTCGCCAGCCAGTTCCAATCGACTGTGGACTCCGACTTGTCGGGTGACTCACTGCCGGTGGCTATCGTCAGCGACGACGCAACACCTCTATGTGTCAAGGGAATTCCCGCATATGCCGGTACCGCGATCGCCGATGTGATCCCCGGTACGACCTCGAACGGTATACCGGCCTCGACCAGAGCCGCCACTTCCTCGCCGCCACGCCCGAATATGAAGGGGTCGCCGCCCTTCAAACGGACAACCCTCTTGCCCTGTTTCGCTTTTTCGACGAGCAATGCGTTGATGTTTGGCTGCCGATTACGAGTCTCACCTGGCACCTTTCCCACGTCGATTAGCTCGGCGTCCGTAGGTGCATGTTGCAACAACTGTCGGTCGATGAGCCTGTCATAGACGACCACATCTGCGGTCTCGACATAGCGCAGCCCTTTGACGGTGATAAGACCAGGATCACCGGGCCCTGCGCCGACGAGGAAGACCGTTCCAACTGCTGTACTGTCGGGTGAATTCAATGGACTCGCTTTATCATCGGATGAATTCCGACGCCCCTGATTCTTGCAGCCTGTGGGCGGCGCTCCGACCCGCCTCTTCCGGATTCTGGGAATCTCCCTTGATCTCTGCACGAACGATCTGCTTGCCATCTTGTGCAGCAGCCATCGCCAGGATGTTCAGTTTCTTGCCATTTATGGTTGCGTACGCCGCGACCGGCGCGGTGCATCCGCCTCCCAGTGTGTCGAGAAACGCTCGCTCAGCGCGGAACGCCTGGGCCGTCGCATCGAATACGATCTCGGAGAGTATTGCTTTCAGCTCTGTGTTGTCCTCTCGGAACTCGGCGACTAGCGTCCCTTGTCCGATGTCCGGCGTGACCTGCTCAATGGACAGAAATTCCGTTGCTTCGGACAGTCTGCCAAGGCGCGCAAGCCCTGCCGCCGCAACTACCACGCCGTTGTAGTCCGAGCCGACCGCTTTTTCTAGTCGCGTACCCAGATTGCCACGGATTGGGAGAAGCTCGATGTCAGGCCGGATTGCCTTGATCTGCACTGTCCGTCTCGGACTACTCGTGCCCAGTCGAGTGCCGGACGGAAGCTGTGACAGCGGTAAACCGGACTTGGTTACCAGCACATCCCGTGCGTCCTGCCGGTCGCCGACCGGCAAAACCTTTAGCCCGGTAGGCAGATCGGGCGCGAGATCTTTAGCGCTGTGTACTGCGAAGTCGATATCGCTGTCCAATAGCGCTTTCTCGATATCTTTGACAAAAGTACCGCGGTCCAGTGTCGACAGCGGAGCGTCCTTTTTCCGATCACCCTGCGTCGATACGTGGACGACATCGAACTCGACATCCGGGAACCGAGGCCGCAGGAGCGCGAGAACCTCTTCAGTCTGGACGAGGGCTAACGGACTCGCACGCGAGCCGACACGAATTTTTCGTAGATCGTTCAAACGGACTCTTCCAGGTCGAGGTTCTGACTAGCTGATGGCGCCAGACCGCGCCATCTCCTCGTACATTTTACAGACATTATCCGTACAATCACACGTCGTGCCGACGAGTAGATTATCCATCAGCACCTGTTTGGCGCGGTCGATCTCGTCTGCCTGTACCAGGTCGATCAACTCGTCGGTGAGGCACGCCTGCCAGTGATCGAGGTATAGTCGGATGCCCTGGTCAAGCAGCTCCTTACGGACCTCAGAGAGCAGCGGCGCTAGGTCGGCGAAGTCCATGAGATCGTGCCGCGACTTTACTCGACTCTTGCCGGTGAGAATCTCACGGAACCGCCGCGCGAGTGCTGGACTTGCCCCGCCCGTAGAGGTCGCGACGATGACCTCGCCGCGCTGCGCGACCGACGGTGTGATCCAGGTGCAAAGCTCTGTTACGTCCGCGACGTTGAGCGGGACGTTGCGCGCGCGTGCTTCCTCGGAGACGGCCTGATTCAATGACGAGTCGCTTGTGTCCGCCACGATGGCGATGAACGCACCCGCGAGATCGTCTCGTTGATATGGGCGCTTGACCCACTCGATCATTCCCTGCTCGGCCAGCCCTCGCAGCTCGTCGGTAACGTCGGGACTGATCACGACCACGTCCGCACCGTAGGGCAGTAGCCGAACGACCTTTTCTTCGCCCATCGCGCCGCCACCGACGACGACAACTCGCCGTTCGCGGAGATCGAGAAATACTGGATAGTACAGGGGCATTTTTGTGGGGGCTCCAATCGGCTCACAGCATATCGGAAGGGCGCCAATCCGTACAAGGTTTGCGGCGAGACGCGGCTGTGCGAAGTGGTCGCCATCCACCCCATATTAGACGCTCGTAGTGGACGTCGAGGGCACCGATTTCTCTTGACAGCAATCTCGCCGACAGCCTATGATAAACGCCTGCGCCGAGGTAGCTCAGTTGGTAGAGCACAGCACTGAAAATGCTGGTGTCGCCGGTTCGATTCCGGCCCTCGGCACCAGCGTAGCGGCGCAGCCTGTTGATCGAGCGGGAGTAGCTCAGCGGTAGAGCACTTCCTTGCCAAGGAAGATGTCGAGGGTTCAAATCCCTTCTCCCGCTCCAACGGCTTCCTACCGAACCCCTCGACGCCCTTCTACCACAGGATCATGGCGATGTACGCAGATCTGGCGAAGGTCGAGAAGGACCTCATCAGCCAACGGACGAAGATCGCGCTGCAGAAGCTAGTCGAGAAGGGAGTTAAGCTCGGCAGGCCGAAGGGATCGACGGATAAGGAGCCGAGGAAGAAAGCCGGCTACTATCGCCGATGGGAGAACGAGAGGGCCGGAAGATCCTGACTATGTTAGTGGTATTCCGTGGTAAATCAATGCTTCTGTAACGTAGAGCAATACCTTGTCGATCTGATCTGGTTGGTACGGCTTGTAGGTCGCGCCTGACGACTGAGAAGATGGTAGGGTCATTCCAGCTTCCAAGAGTATTAAGTAGCGGCCACCTAGTTCATCTCTGATCCTGGTGATTTCGTCAATCACACTTCCGCGTGGTAGTTTAGCGTCGTCCTGTTGGACAGCCGCGCACATTCTGCCGAGAACGATTGCGAAGTCGGCTTCGCGAATCTCACGGGCAATCTTGTCATCGATAGACACCTCAGATTCGGGATCGCGTTCTACGATCCTCGGCTCAGTACCTCGCTCGAACAGCCAGAGCGTCAAGCTTGTGCGCAGAGCGCTGTCGCCATCGTGAGAGATGAATATTTTCGGACGCACAGCTGTCTCGGGTGACACCTGTGCCAGCTTGTCGCGTAGCGGCCGACCTTCGATATAGCCAATGGCTTGCAATGTATTCTGGATGACAACGTTTATGGAGTAGGAGTAGTGTGGGAGTCCGTTACCACGACCTGTGGCCAACATCCAGGCGTCAAAACTTCCGTCCTGATCCGTGGTTTGAGTGAGACCGACCAGTCGCTGCACAACAGGTTGGACGCGGCCTAGTTGTAGGGACAGCATGTCTTGGTGACGAAGTAGACGGGATCGTTCTTCCATCACCCGCTGCCCAGACTGGTACCGCGTCTTGTCCGCTTTTCTCGCGTTATTGACGTCGATCACAATCGACTTCAACTCGTGAAGTTGATTTACAAACTCAGAGAGGGCCAGTTTGATCTCGTTCGCGCTGCCTGTGCTCATGGGAAGCATTATAAACAATCGGGGGGTCAAAAATCGGGATCTGCCCGTACCTGGATATGAAGAGTAAACAAACGGTCGTTTATTTAGTACCTTAACGATCACCGTCCCCTTGTGTCAGGCGAACGTGGTTCGGCTGCGGAAGGTGCTTGACGTCTTGCGGCAATTTGAAAGCCCGCGTCCCGCTCGACAAAACCTATCTACCATAACTCAAGCCCAATTCTCCTCCCGCACAACCCGCCTCAGCACCCACCCGAACTGTGGGCTAGCCCCCATGCTCGCTGGGTGTCGCAATGAGACGATGGCGCTACGAACCAGGGCAGAGCCATGCGAAAAAGTCCCTGGCAATGAGCGACGGGAGGGAGAGCACCATGACGAACCAAAAGAAGACCTGTTTCGTGTTGACCGGCAACCAGGACGAGGAGAGCGAGTCGAAGCGCCGCGTTCAGCAGATCGTCCGGCACGTGATCGCCCCGGCGGCGGCACAGAACGGGTACTCCATCGAGCTGTCCGACAGCCTGCCGCACTCCAGCACGGTCAGTCCCGAACTGATAGAGCACATGATGGGCGAGGACCTGGTCGTTGCCGATTTGACCACTGGTGACCCCGTCATGTGGTACGGACTTGCCATCCGCCATTCGTTCCATCGGCCGACGATTCACGTCATTGAGGATGGTGTTACGTCGCCGTTCATTGCGCCCGGAGTGCGTGTCGTCGCCATCAACCACCACGATCTCGACAGCGTCGATGCCACTCGCAAAGAGATTGCGGCAATGATTAAGGCATCGGGCTCAGACGACGCCGTCGAGTCGCCGATCTCCGTGGCCGCCGAGTTGAACCACCTGCGCTATGGGGATTTCTCGGGCGATGGGAACACCGGTTTGGACATCACCCAGATCGAAGGTCTTTTGACGCATTTCAAAGAAGAGGTCAAGGCCGAGCTTGCCGAATCGATCTCTCACTTGGCCGGCACCGCGCCATCGGCCCAACTCGACACCGACGCGCTACAAGAGTTCAGGGAATCGTTCATGCAGGAGCTCAGGGAGCAAGCGGCACAGAGACCGAGTCCATCCGAAGCGCCCGAGCTCGACCAGAACCAGATTCAGGCACTCGTCAACACCTATGGCAACGCCATGCTGCTCACCTCCTCGATGGCGACCGACCACCCGCAGAACGAGGACTTGCAGATGATCGGCAGTCTGATGACTCAGTTGGGGAACGACCTCATGGCCCTGACCGGGGTCCAGACCTTTGAAAGCTACGACGAGGACTCCTCTTTATCGTGGGCCGAGGACATTCAGATAGGCGAGCCCATACCAGTCGCCAGCGAGGCGTAACACTCGGTTCCCGCTCCCCTGATCCAATCGGCTATACTGTCAAGCCGAACCGCCGCTGCGCGGCATACTTGGGGAGACGTAGCACGCCTACACAAAAATATCGCCCGAAGCTGCGCAACGTTGAGCCTGTCTGGGTTGAGCATCAGGGCCAGCGACTACTTCAGCTACGCGACCCTCTGGGCCTGTCTGATAAATCGCTGCTGATACCCCAGCATCTCGTAACGCTGCTCGCGATGTGTGACGGCACCCGCACCATCGAGACTCTTCGTCATGGCTACACGCTCCGCACCGGCGTACAGTTGTCCTCCCAACAAACACGAGAGATCGTGGAGCAACTAGACGCCGCCCTCGTCCTCGACAACGGCTCCTTCCGGCGTGCATACGACCGAGCGCGTCAAGAGTTCAGACAGGTCGGTTTCCGTGAGCCGTCCCACGCGGATCTCGTCTACCCCTCTAATCGCAGAGAGCTGGTATCGACCTTCAACGGATTCGTAGAACGAGCTTCTGCCAACGCCGAGGAATTCGAGAGGCCGACTGGCGATCTCGTCGGGATGGTTTCCCCGCACATCGACTACGACCGCGGTGGCCTCAGCTACGCTCGGCTGTGGGAGGCGGCGGCGCCCGATCTTGAAGACATCGAGCTAGTCATCGTCCTCGGTACCGATCATTCCGGTGGCCCTGGCATGATTACGCCGACGCGGCAGAGCTACAAAACTCCATACGGGGTGCTGCCCACCGACAAAAAGATTGTAGATGGCTTGGCGAAGATGCTCGGCAAAAGTGCTTACGATGAGGAGTTGAATCACGTCAAGGAGCACTCCATCGAGCTTTCGTCGGTGTGGCTGCATCACTACATGGGCGGTCGGAAGGTACCCGTTGTGCCCATCTTGTGTGGGTCGTTCCACGAATTTGTGACGGGCGAGGCCGACCTCGCCGCAGACGAGAAAATCGAAGCTGCGGTGTCGTATTTGCAGCGTTCGCTGGAAAGTCGTCGGACGCTAATTATTGCTGCTGGCGATCTAGCGCACGTTGGGCCAGTGTTTGGGGACTCGACTGCATTCGATCAGACGGCGAAAACAGAACTCGCTACCGAAGACGCCTTGTCGATAGATGCAATCAACAGTGGCGACTCAAAAAAATTCTTCGAGATATCGAAGGCGGAGGAAGACCGTCGCAAGATTTGCGGACTGCCGCCGATCTATCTTATGCTCCGGCTCCTGGAAGATTCGCACGGCGTATCGATAGGCTACGACCAGTGCATCGCCGACGACGTTGGGGCGTCGTGGGTTTCCATCGTAGGGTCGTTACTTTACAGATAGTTCCATTGCATCGACAAGCCGCTGAGATGCCGAGGCGACTTCATCGACCGCCCGCTCGAATAGCTCAGTCCGATATTTTGGCGGGTGTTGGTACCCGGAGATCTTGCGAACGTATTGACGTGCCGCCGCCCGGACATCGTCGGTGGTCACGGGTTCCTCAACTCGTCGCAGGTTCTTGATGCTTCTGCACATGGTGGTCGCCTCATTGAATAGTTCGGCGTCGATGGTACTATCTTAGCGTTAACCGTGCATTACGTATGGATGAATTGATAGTCTCATGGAACAACTGGACGCCCAGACCATTCTGATAGTCGCCGCAGGCATTGCGGTCCTCATCGTACTCTCGTTAGCCAGGGGAGCGTTGCGCCGAAAGCCCAAGAAGTCGAGTTCTATGAAAAAGCAAAGCAAGCCGAACCAAGCGTCGAGTCGTCGTTCTCCGCAAAACCATAATAGCGCCAATCGCCCGTTGGCCGACGACATACTCGACATGGCACGACGAGCCCGAATCAAGCCGCCTCGCGCGTCTGACCGGGAGGTCGGGCGCGTCGCCAAGGTTTCTCCGGGTGCGGCGATACCATTGGCGTGGGGGCCGGTCGAGCAGGGGATCGAGCGGGCCGTGGAGCGAACATTGGCGAAGTCGGGCGACGCCGACCTCAACTCGACAGCCGATCAACTACGCTTCCTCGAATCGGAGGGAAGTCTAAGCGGCGAACAGGCTCGTCTGCTTCATAAGATGCGTCAGTTGCGGAACCGCGCTGCACATAACGAGTTGGAACCCGATGAGGTCGATGCCGCTGCTGCACGGGCGTACGGGCGAGTCGCCAGAGCGCTGGTGGGCGTTCTCGACAAACTGCGCTGACGGTTATTCGTTGGCAAGTCGCTCAACTGTGTATACCATGTACCCCCCTAAACACCTGATCTCGGAGCGCTTCGTTAGTGTCTGACTTCCTGCTTATTTTCGGCATTATTGCCGTGGTCATGACCGTTACAGCAATTCTGTCTAATGTTGTCGAGCGGTCTGTTCTATCGTTCCCTCTCATGTTCCTAGGCTTCGGCTTCGCCATCGGTGAAGGCGGACTCGGCATATTAGAACTGGGTTCGCACGATCCAATGCTGGAGGTCGTTGGCACGTTGACGTTGGCGCTCGTGCTCTTCCTCGACGCGACGAAGTTGCAGCTCGAAGAACTTGGAAAGCGGTGGCTGGTTCCTGCGCTCATTCTCGGGCCGGGAACAGCGATCATTATTGTGCTCGGCGCGCTGCTGCTACATTACATACTGGGCTTCGGGTGGGTAGTAGCAATTGCCGGTGGAGCGATACTCGCCTCGACTGACCCGGTCGTCCTCAGAGAAATTCTGAGTGACCCACGCATACCCCGGCCGGTCAAGCAAATACTTCATATAGAGGCAGGCATGAACGACATCGTCGTTCTGCCAGTTGTGCTGATCTTGATCGCGGTCGCGCTCGGTGAGGTCGGCGGACTGTCTGGCTGGGTCACGTTCTCGGCGAAACTGCTCATCATCTGACCAGCAATTGGCTTCATCATCGGCGGTGCTGGTTAGTGGTGCCTGGCGCAGATAGATAAGACGATGCCCGTCAAGCGGGAGTACCAAGCGCTGTATGGAATCGGCCTGGTTCTGGCGTCCTACTCAGCGGCAACGGCGGTCGGCGGCGATGGTTTCCTTGGAGCATTCGCGGCGGGGCTTGCTGTGATCGTGCTCAACCAGACGCTGTGCGACTGTTTCCTCGAATATGGCGAGGTCACGGCGGAGATGGCCATGCTGCTGACGTTCGTGCTGTTCGGCGCGGTGCTGTCTGGCATCATCGGCGAGGCCGACATTGTACCGGCGGTCATGCTCGGCGTTCTGGTGATCTTCGCCATTCGGCCTGCAGTTCTCGGCGCAGTGCTGTCTCGCGCCCGTATGAGTTGGGAGGCTCATGCCTTTGTGGCGTGGTTCGGGCCGCGCGGCCTGAACTCGCTTTTGCTGGCGCTTCTGCTCGTTCACGCTGGTGTACCAGGCGCAGAATTGTTGTTGGCGACCGTTGGCATCGTAGTCCTGCTGTCGGTCACTATTCACGGTGCATCCGCGACCCCTATTACCGCCTGGTACGGTCGGAAAGCCAAAGAAGACACGCTAGTCGAGGAGCGCGAGACGAACGCTGCAGGTCTTTTTGAGCCGATACAGGGTGGCGTGGGTCGAATGACGGTGGATGAGTTGTCGGAACTCATGAAATCGCCTGAACCGCCTTTGGTGCTGGACGTACGGTCGCGGTCGAGTTTTGCGAACGATGGCGGGCAAATTCCGGGCGGCGTACGAGTCCTGCCCGACGAGGTAGCCACCTGGGCGAAAAACAACCATACCGACCGGCTCATCGTCGCGTACTGCACCTGAAACAACGAAGCTACGAGCGCCCGTGTGGCGCAATACCTTCAAGCTGCTGGCATGAACACCGTTGCCCTAACTGGTGGCTACAAAGCCTGGGCCGCCGAGTTTCCTGTCGAGCCAATTGCTATCGCCGCTTGACCTTATGCAAAGAGCTTCCCGCCGATGGGAGGAGGGGGTTCCCACCGACGGGAAGTTTTTTGTATAAGGGGTCGGGTCACCGCGATTATGGCGTATCCGCTTCGTCATACAGTATGAGGTCGGGCAGAGCGCCGATCACTGAGAACCACATGCTCGTACGCGACGGCACGAGCTCTAACTGTGTCCCGGCTAGTGGGCCGGACACTGCGAAGCCGCTGACATCCCATCGACTCTTTGTCTCCAGGTCTTCGACTACATCGTCGGTGATCCGGAAGGCAAGTAACTGATCCCCAGCAAGACTGAAAAACGCTGAGCCCGACGGCCCGTCGGACCTTGCAATCATCACAATGGCACGACCCTCGATTTCGTCGTTGATTACCCGGTTGGGCATGCCGGTCAGGGCGTACGCCTTGTGCGTTTCGCCAACCTGGACGGTTAGTACCATGTCTCCAAAGCGCAGGCGGTCGTCCAGCTTGGACTCCGTTACAGGGAACGCGAACCTCCCGCTGCTGACCCTATCTTCGTACCCAACAAAGCTGTCCCTGTCGTAAGGGTTCGTGTTGCGGATGGGCCGGATACCTTGGTCGAGCGCGAGTATCTTTGTGTCGGGGTGAAGTTTCTTCCATTCCGCCCACGTAACCGTCTGGGAGGGAAGCAAGTCCATCCTCTTGCCGGTCAGTTCGCCAACGACTGCCTCACCGAGTACTTGGAACCAGTAAGAACCCGTGTTGTGGTCATACATGATCATGTCCGACTCGTGCAGCGCACTGGTGTTGCCGAACACTAGGACGTCGCCGTCCAATTCCCGGTTATAGACCACCGCGCTAGCGCAAAGCGGGCAGTAGGTAATCAACACGGCCTTCCCGCCGATGAAGTCGTTAATGATCTCGTGGAGATTCAGCATCTTGATCGGGTAGGCGAACGCCTCCCCATCGGTTGCATATCCGATTACGAGATCGTCGGACCGGAGCCAGTTGCCGCCAGACACGTCGTCGTACTTCGGCTCGTAAATCGGCCTGATGGCGTCGCGCAGGCCCTCTACCGTTTCGTCCGATGCTTCAGCTAGCGGGATGAACCCGCCCCGGAACGTGTCGAACAATATCTCGTTCAGTTCGACGCTGCGGATGTCTCTGTCAACCTTCGGTGGCGAAACTCTCGGCGCCATCGGCCTTGGCGCGTCGTCATTCACCGCACTTGACTCCGCAGTTGGTGTTCCTGGCAGTGGAAGTGCTGGGGTAGGTGTCGACGCGATACTCTGAGTTTGGCTTTTCGAACTCGGCTCATCCGACGAGCAACTTGCGGCAAACGCCGTCATCACGATGCCAAGGATGACGACAAGAACCATGCGGGAATTTATCATCGTGTCGAATGTCGGTTCGCGGTTAGTTCCGTTGGTCTCATGCCTTTCCGATGTCTTGAACAGGGTTCGCGATTTGTCATGTGGTGTTTGAACTACCGCTATCCATAGCTAAGAATCCCTTGGCAGGATACGTGCTGACACGGATACACTCCTCGTACGTATCGGAGACGATATGTGCGGTAGGATCTGTTCGCCATGATCGTCCTCCAAGGGAAGGTGCGTCACGCAAGGCAGTTCGCCGACTCAGTCTCAAAGAGCAGAACGAGCGATGGTCGTCGACCCCGCGCCGCTATATCGCGGCGATAAATGGGTTCGGCGAACGGTACTCCCGTTCTTGTCTCCGTTCCTAACGCCGATCGCGATTGCGGCGGCAGGGGTCGCAGTGTCCATCAGCATGTGGCAAGCGGTCAGCGCCAATGACGATTCTCAAATCTCCGACGCAATTTTCTCCCAAGCACAAGCCCTCCAGCGCGAGTTCCAGGTTGCGGTGGAGTATCGCTCTTCGGCCTTGAGCCGGATGGCCAAGCGCTGGGAAGCAGGTGGCGGCACGCCCATGGAGCAGTGGGAGGCAGACGCCGGCGCTTATATCGACGACCTGGGTACGTACCAGGCGATAGAGTGGGTAGATCCCGACTTTCACGTTCGGTGGATTGTTCCGTTCAGAGGAAACGAAGCCGCTCAGGATCTCGATCTTGCCTTTGAGGATCGCAGAAGAGCAGCCCTTTTGGAGTCCAAGGAGTCTCACGAACGCATTGTCACTCGCCCCATCGATTTGATTCAGGGCGGCAAGGGATTTCTCATCTATTACCCGCTGTACCCAGAAGCAGAGTTCGATGGGTTCTTACTTGGAGTGTGGAGGTTCGATTCGTTGTTTAGGAGCATCGTGGGAGACGATCTCCCTGCTGACTTTGGACTCTCTGTTTACGATGGAGAGGAGCGGATCTATGGGAGTCCGGGATCAGATATGAGGCTTAAGGAACGATGGGGCGAAGAGGTCGCTTTGGACCTGCTTGGAGTCAAGTTATCCGCCATCGTGTGGCCAAATCCACAGTATCTGGCAAGCCAACAATCGGTGTTGCCTGAAGTGTCTTTAGGTCTTGTTCTGCTGTTCACGGCAATGCTGGTTTTCGTCGCCAACACTGCACAGAGCGCTATCTTAAGGGGCAGGAGGTTAGCGCAAGCCAACAGCGCGATTCAATCCCAGACGGAGCAAGTCGCTCAGTTTGCAGATGAGACCAAGATAATTGCACAGGTTACGCGCATTGTCAGTTCCTCGCCTAACATCGACCACATCTTCGATCAGTTTCGCACTGAGACAGCGAAGATTGTCCCCTTCGACAGAATTGTGATCAATCATAATATTAGTGGCGTCGAGATGGTGGACAGTTACCAATGGAGCGCGGTCGAAGTGCCTGATCGTGGGCGCCAAGAGAAGTACGCGATTCAAGGGACACTGTCGGAAAAGGCGATGACGTCCAAGGAATGTCTGGTTGTTCATCCGGCCGACCTAGAAGAAGTAGAGAGATCATACTCGGGTCTTTCCGGCGCTTGGAGCATTGGGCTAAGGTCGTTTATGTCTGTCCCGTTAATCTCCGGCGGTAAAGCAATAGGTTGTCTCAACCTCCATTCAGTGACACGGACCGCGTACTCTTTGCACCACAGGGACCTGATCGAGAACGTTGCGGCCCATATCGCCGGTGCGATCTCGAACGCGTTGCTGTTCACCGACCTGAAAAGCGCAGAGGAGCGGATCGCCCGCGAGGCCGAGGAACTGGCCCGCTCCAACAGCGAGCTTGAACAATTCGCCTCTGTCGCATCGCACGATCTCCAAGAACCGGTCCGCAAGATTCAGGCCTTTGCAGACAGATTGAAGCAGGTCGACGGAGACGTGATGAGCGATCGCGGTAGGGACTATCTCGACCGGATAATCAACGCCGCAGACCGCAGTCGGGTACTCATCAACGATCTGCTGGAGTTGTCGAGAATTTCTACGAACCCGAAGCCCTTCGTCGTGGTCAACCTCAATAACGTCGTCGATGGTGTCCTCTCCGACCTAGAGCCACGTATCGAACGAGAAGGTGGCCGAGTCGAAGTTGGATATCTTCCGACTGTCGACGCCGACATCACCCAGATGCGTCAGCTTTTTCAAAACCTCATCGGCAACGCGCTGAAGTTTCACAGGGAGAACGAGCCACCGGTCGTCAAGGTCGCTTCGACTCCTGCGGGCGATGGTCATCAGGTCGAGTTGACCGTGGAGGACAACGGTATCGGTTTCGAAGCCAAGCACCAGGAGAGAATATTCACGATATTCCAACGACTGCATGGCCGGTCCAAGTACGATGGCACCGGAATCGGTCTGGCGATCTGCAAGAAGATTGTCGAGCGCCACGGAGGCACTATCGTGGCCGAAAGCAGCGTGGCAAGGGGTGCCAAGTTCACGATCTCACTTCCAATCACCCGGCAAGTGATTGAGAAAGGAACAAGCTAATGTCATACGGTAAAAATGGAATCACGATCCTCATGGCGGAGGACGATGAAGAAGACCGGATGCTCGTAGAGGACGCATGGGAGGTCGCCCATCTCGACAACAAGCTCAGGTGTGTCGAGGACGGCGAGGAGCTCATGGACTATCTCTACCATCGCGGCACCTATGCCAACACGGAGGACTCGCCTCGGCCAGGCCTGATACTCCTTGACTTGAATATGCCTCGCAAAGATGGTCGGGAGGCCTTGCAGGAAATCAAAGGAGACCCCGACCTTCGGCGAATACCTGTGGTCGTTCTCACGACATCTAAATCCGAAGAAGACGTGTTCAGTACCTACGATCTCGGCGTCAACTCGTATATCACAAAGCCGGTAACCTTCGAATCTCTATCGAAAATCGTCCAAACACTGGGCGAATACTGGTTCAGAATTGTGCGGTTACCAAATGTCAGTTGATCAACAAGATCGAGTAGTCAGAGTTCTCCTCATCGACGACGACGAGGAGGAATTCATTCTTACGCAATCCCTGCTTTCCAAGGTGGAAGGCTGGGAGTGCGAGGTAGAGTGGGAGCCCAACTATGAGCGGGCTCTCGACTCTGTTGTGCGATACGAGCACGATGTCTACCTCGTCGATTTCCTGCTTGGAGACAACGACGGAATCGACTTACTGGTCTCGGCTCGAGCGCAAGGGTCGAACGCTCCGGTGATATTGCTTACCGGGTGGGGTGATCGTCGGCTCGACATAGCGGCGATGGAGGCGGGCGCGACCGACTACCTCGACAAGACCAAGCTGGACGCCTATGGCCTGGAGCACTCGATTCGTTATGCGGTCGAGCGAGCGGAGATGGTTCGAGCACTCGAACGCCGTACCCAAGAACTCGAAACCAGCGAGGTACGGATACGCAAAATATTCGAACGCAACGCCGACGGTCTCATAGTCTTTGATACGTCGCACAACGTCATCGACATGAACCCAGCTGCAGAGAAGATGCTCGGGGAGTCCGCCGCTACGTCTATTGGACGGCCGGTGCGGTTCGAAGTTACCGTAGATGCTATCGCCGAGATTCAGATAGATGACGAAACCGGCCAGCGGACAGCTGAGGTGCGGGTCGTCGATATCGACTGGCACGGGGAACTAGCTTATCTAGCATCTCTTCGTGATATCACCGCCCACAAGGAAACACAGGCGACTCTCTTAGAGAGCAACCGCCGTTTGGAGGACACTCTCGCCGAACTCAGCAAGACCCACGAGCAGATCATCAAGCAGGAGCGTCTGCGGGCTCTCGGCGAGATGGCCAGCGGCATCGCCCACGACCTGAATAACACGATCACACCCGTTGTCGGGTTCGCCGATTTGCTGCTCATGTATCCGGAAAGTGCCGATAACAAGGCCGATCTAAAGATGTACCTCGAAGCTATCAGGACCGCGGCTAAAGACGCGGGGAGCGTCATCAACAGGCTCCGAGAATTCTATCGAAAAAGAGACGACTGGGACCCGATGTTCCCGGTGGACATGAACAAGGTCGTCATTGAGTCGAAGTCGCTCACCAGCCCGAAGTGGAAGGACATGGCTCAAGGCAGCGGGACGGACATCGAGTTCATGACCGACCTTGACCCTGACTTGCCTACAATCCAAGGCGACGAGAGCAGCTTCCGCACAGCCTTGACGAATCTGATCATTAACGCCGTCGATGCCATGCCCGAAGGCGGAAAAATTACTGTCAAGACGCGCCACATCGGGGAAGAGGTGTACTTCGAGATCGCGGACACGGGCTCTGGCATGCCAGACGACGTACGGACTCGCGCATTTGAGCCGTTCTTCACGACAAAAGGCGAGTCTGGTACTGGTATGGGCTTGGCGATGGTATATGGCATTGTCGAGCGGCATGGCGGCAGCGTCGACATCCAATCGGTAGTAGGTTTCGGCACTGTCATCGCAATAGCGTTGCCGCTGACAACGCCGCAGGGCGACGCTAGTCGAGTCGGACCGAGTCCAGTTGCCGTGCAACCGCTTGACTATCAAATAGATGTCCTTGCTGTCGACGACGAGCCGCTCATCCGCGACTTCATATACCGCAGTCTCACGCACGACGGCCACACGGTGACGACTGCAACCAACGGGCGGGAAGCCTTGGAAGTGCTGCAGCAGGCCAGGTTCGACCTCGTGATAACTGATCGAGGTATGCCAGAGATTGGTGGCGATCAACTCGCATCGGCAATCAAGCGTGACTACGGTGACGTTCCGATCATTATGCTAACTGGATTCGGCGAGCTTATGAAAGCCTCCGGCGACTTGCCGTACGGCGTAGACCTTATTCTCAGTAAGCCCGTTACCATCGGTATTCTTCGTGAGGCTATCGACACGGTCTTGGCGTCCAATCCGGTACCCGTTTAGCCAAGTCCCGCATTCCGACGTTTTCCGCCCGGTCTTTATATTTCTCCAATGGTGTACACTTTCGCTGCAAATTTGCGTCACTGGAGGAACGTAGGATGAGCCATCAACGTTTTCGCACCGGCACTACTAAGGGTGGGCCAATGCTGCCCGATCTTGATTTTCAAGCAAGCCAGGCCGTCCGCGCGGGTAACCTGGTGTTCCTGGTCGGCCTGACCGGCTTTGACCGCGATACTTCAGAGTTCATCGGCAAAGGCGATCCGGCGGCCCAAGCCGAGAAGGCCATGGAAAACGCCAAGGTCTTGCTGGAAGAGGCAGGAGCGAAGTTAGAGGACATCTGTAAAATCACGCCATACGTCACAGAGCGTGAGTACCGGAAAGACGTTTATCCGGTAATTGCGAAACACCTTCAGGGCGTCCGTCCCGTATCAACTGGAATTGTAGTGAAGGGTCTCGCCGAAACGTATATCGATTTCGAGATCGATATCTTTGCCGTCATACCCGAAGACAGGGAGTGAGGTCATGAGCCACGAAAGGATTCGCTTACTCAACAGCAAGGATGGGGTTTTAATGCCCGTCATGAACTTCGAAAATTGCCAGGCCGTCAGGGCAGGGCGCTACGTTTTTTTACGCGGTCAGACGGGTCTTGCGCTGGATAACAAGACCTTCATTGGTAAGGGCGATCCCGCTGCCCAGGCCGAGAACGCCATGCAGTGCGTCAAAACCTTAATTGAGGAAGCGGGCGCGCAGATGGAGGACATTTGCAAGATAACGACTTACGTCACCGAGCGGGAATACCGTAACGACGTGTATCCAGTTCTCGCCAAGCACTTGCAAGGTATTGGACCTGTCTCGACCGGACTTGTGGTCGAGGGCCTAGCCGACCCGGACATCGACTTTGAAATAGACGTGTTCGCGGTAATCCCAGATGAGCGGCTCTAGACCGATCTAGTCCACAAATCTATACCCGCGTACTCTCCAGAGCCGCGTAGTTCATCTTGTTCAGGTGCGCATACAGGCCGTCGGAATCGACTAACTCGTCGTGGGTGCCCATTTCGGCGACGCGCCCGTCTTGGAGTACGACGATCTTGTCGGCGCTGCGTATGGTGGAGAGTCGGTGAGCGATGACTATGGCTGTGCGCCCCTCGAGCAGTGTTTTCAGCGCCCTTTGGAGCTGTGCTTCGGTATTCGTGTCGATGTTGGCTGTGGCCTCGTCGAGCACGAGGATGCGCGGGTCAGCGATGATGGCTCTTGTGAAGGATATTAGCTGTCGCTGCCCAACGCTGAGGTTCGAGCCACGCTCTTCCAACTCGGTGTCGTAGCCGTCCTCCAACTTCATGATGAAGTCGTGCGCCCCAACAGCCGTCGCCGCTACAACGATCTGCTCGTGGGTCACCTCTTCATGATCCAGAATGATGTTTTCTTTGACCGTGCCTGAGAATAGAAACGGCTCTTGCAATACCATGCTCATCTGACGCGCCAGTGATTTCCGGGTCACGTCGCGGATGTCATGGCCGTCGACCATGATTGCCCCGCTGCCTCGCTGCACGTCGTAGAACCGGCCGATGAGTGAGATCAGCGTCGTCTTGCCTGCGCCAGTAGGTCCGACGATGGCCACCGTCTCACCCGGCTTGATATGCAGGTTCACGTCTTTGATGATCTCGACGCCCGGATCGTACCCGAACTTCACATTCCTTAGTTCGATCTCACCATCGAGCTTCGGCAGATCGAAAGCCATCGGGCTATCGACCACATCGGACTTGGTGTCCAGCAGATCGAAGATACGGCTGCCTGAGGCCATGGACCGCTGCAATTGGGTGTATTGCATCGTGATATTGCGCAAAGGGTCGAAGAAGCGTTGGATGTACAGGATCAACGCAAACAGCGCGCCAACCTGGAGCGAGTCTCCTATCACCATCCGAGCGCCAAACACGATTACCAGGCCGATGGAGACTGCTCGTAGGATATCTACGACTGGGATCAAAACGGCGGATATCTTTGTGACATCGACGACGGCGTTGAAGTTATTTTTGTTCTTCTCGTCGAAGAGGACGGCGTTGCGGTCCTGCCGATTCATGCTCTGTACAACTCGGACGCCAGATATGTTCTCATTTAACGCGCCGTTGACGTCCGAGATTGACTGTCGCGCGCGGATGAAAGACTTCTTGGCGCGGCGCTGCCAAAACACAAGCACGATTGCCAGGACGGGCAACACAGACATCGCCAGCAGCCCGAGCTTCACACTGATGAACATCATCGCGATCGAGATGCCGATGAGACTGACGAGTTCACCGGAGAAATTAACAGCAACCTGCAGGGATTCCTGAAGCTGTCCTACGTCGCCGAGGACGCGCGACATCAGTCGCCCAACCTCGGTCTTGTTGAAGAAGGACATCGAGAGCTTCTGCAAATGGGAGAACATCTCCGCGCGGAGATCGTAGAGGATTCCTTGCCCCGCCTTTGTCATTGAGAGGTCCATCGCCACGCCCGCCACACGGTTCACGATGGCGTTTGCAATAAACAACATCACAATCCACCACAGGCCCGGCAAGTTGCCTGGCACTATGTAGTCGTCGATGGCGACCTTTATGATCCAGGGGAGCGCAACCTGCGACAACGAGAAAACGACGACGCCTAATATGCCGATCACAACGAGCATCTTGTACGGCCCGACATAATGCACGAACCGCCCGAAAATACGGCTGTCAAATGCCTTTCCGTATCGCTCGACTCCGTCTACCAGTTCCTCTTTATCACGCTTGGCCTTTGCTGTAACCTGTGCGGTTGTCATTAGGAGGCCTCCATCAGAGCCGCAACTGGCATCGGCACGTCGAACTCGCGCAAGACCTGTTCCTGCGGTCGCAGCTGCAGGTCGTATATCTCTCTATATAAGCCACCACGCTCAATCAGCTCTGAGTGCGTGCCTCGCTCGGCGACGCTGCCGTCGTCCATAACCAGTATCTCGTCTGCCTTGTGTACGGTGCTCAAGCGGTTCGCTATCACGATGGTGGTACGTCCGACCATTACGTGCTCCATCGCCAGACGTATCTGCTCCTCAGTATGTGCGTCGACGCTGGCCGTCGAATCGTCCAGAATCAAGATTGGAGGATCGACCAGCACCGCGCGCGCAATTGACAGCCGCTGCCGCTGGCCGCCCGAAAGATTCGAGCCGCGCTCGCTAAGCTCCGTGTCGTATCCGTCTTCTAGAGTCTCGATGAAGTCGTGAAGCTGCGCGACCTTGGCCGCGGCCACGATCTCCTCGCGCGTGGCGTTCTCCTTGCCATACGCGATGTTCTCCGCGATGGTTGCGGTGAACGCGAATACGTCTTGTTGAACGATTCCGATGTTGCGACGAAGCGACTTGAGCGTTAGGTCACGAATATCGTGTCCGTCGATGGTGATGCACCCGGACGCAATGTCGTAAAACCTGGGGATCAGGTTGACGATAGTGCTCTTACCGCTTCCCGGCGGACCGACTAGTGCGATCAGCTTGCCCGGTGCCGCGTCGATGTCAACGTTGTTGACGACGGGACGTCGGCTTGAGTACTCGAAACACACACCCTCGAATCGGACGTGTCCTTGTGATCGAGTGAGGTCGACGGCGTTCGGTGCTTCCTGTACTGGTGAGGGCATGTCGATGATCTCGAAGAGGCGCTGGCCTGCAGGTACCGCGCGGGCGGTCGATGTGATAATTCCGCCGACGTTCCACATCGGCATCATCAGGATCTGCAAATAGAAGAAGAACTGGCCCAACTCGCCTGGCGTCAGGTTACTGCCCACCACTTGATGGCCGCCGTACAGCAATGTGCCCGCCATAACACCAAAGAACGTCAGCCGGAGCAGACCGTTATAAGCCAACTCCCATTTTGTTGCGAGGACAACGTCGTCCTTCACTTTGGAGTTCCATCTTTCGTACTTCCCCTCCTCATATCCCTCGATACCAAACGCCCGCACCACTTTTACTCCCGACAGGTTCTCTTGCAGTACGGTGCTGAGATTGCCCATGTGCTCCATGAACCGAATCCATGCTTTGCGAAGGTGGAATCGGACGTACACCGAAAGTGCACTGGCAATTGGCAGGAACCCCGCGGCGATGAGGCCCAGCTTCCAGTCCAGCCGAACAAGCAGAATCGTTACGACGACGAACAAAACTATGACGTGCGGTGTTGTCGAGAGACCCTGATTAACGAACCCCCTCATCGACTGCACGTCGTTGATCGCGCGGGACATCAGGTTGCCAGTATGCTGCTTGTCGTGGAAAGCGAAGCTGAGGTTCTGGACTTTCTGGTAATAGGTGTTGCGAATGTCGTAGATAGTCGATTCACCCAACGACTCTGTGAAGTACGTTTGGGCATATCCGAGCAGTCCCTGGACCAGCGATGCAATCAGGATTCCGAGTGCTATGCCGATGATCGCCGTCTCGACGTACGTGCCACCATTGAGGATGCCGTCGATCTCATCGATAGCGCTACCAAATAGCTTGGGCAGCAATAGTGAGGCAGAGGTACCACCGATCATCGCCGCGTATAGGCCGACTAGCCGCCAGCGGTGTTTCGTCGCCAACAAAATGATCCTGCCCAAAACCTTCATAGCAACACCTTCGCCCCAAGGCAAAAAATTAGGCGGTCTTCTTTGACCGCCCGATGACAGCAAAAAGCCGCAGCGATCACCCGTCCTCTACAACTGGCCACTTCCACTACCTGGACTTCTCTTATCTACCTCGTTGTAGACGGGTGCCTGCGACTAACCTGTCGGTTCTTGATACTGTACACATGAAATTATATTCCTGAATAAGGGCCTGGTCAATTAATTCTAGGTCGTGTTTTCCCTCTAATTTTGATGGGTGCTAGCTCGATGGTTGCGTTGACACTACCTGGGTGCTCGCCTACACTCGGCATCCAACGGGACACATCTTCAAGGAGCATACGATTGATGGAAAAGGGATCGAGTTTCGAGTACAAATCACCAAACGTCTTCACCCGAATCGCCGTCGCGTGCCGACTCTTGATCGGACTTCGTGGACAGGACTTCAGGAACGCTGGCAGCTTCGTCGGGCGTAACTATTCTGCTAGCCCATGGCCGGTCAAAATAATACGTTTCGTGGGCTGGGCGGTGAAGTCGATGCTAGTCGATATCCCGAACGCTCTAGTAGGAGTCACCTTCGCTAATCCGATGTCACCAGTATCGTACTGGCTGTCTTCAGAGAACCCCATCGAGAACCATCCCTGGGCCGCTTCACCGAACGCTAAGCTTCCCGATGAGGCCGAGGTAGTGGTGATCGGTGCAGGATTCACGGGCTCGGCATCTGCCTACCACTGGTCGAAGCGAAACGGCGGGAAGATGGTCGTCCTTGAGATGAACGAGGCCGCGTCAGGCGCAAGCGGACGCAACGAAGGCGTCGTCGTCATGGGACGGTTCTTCACCTACGTGAAAAAGATGATGGTCGACGACCTCTCGCTTTCCCAGCCGGATCTCGACGAGGAACAACGTGAGCGTCTGGCCGGGGGATTTGCGGACGCGTACGTCAAAGCAGCCTACAAAAACGGAGACATGATTGAGGAGACGATCAAAGAGGAAGGTTTCGAGGTCGAGTACGCTCGTGTGGGCTGGGTACAAGGCCAGACAAAGGAAACGCAGGACTACCTGAACAAGTCGGTACAGGAGAGCTACGAGCACGGCTTCGACGACTGGGACAAGGTCGAGCCGAAGCAGGTTCTTGAGATGAGCGGTATGAACCCCGACGTGCCCTACGGCCTCTCGAAGCGCGCTGCCACCTGGCACCCGGCGAAGTGGGTGTGGTCGCTGCTCTCGACGGCGATCAAGGCCGACAACGTCGACTTCTTCAGCCGCACCCGCGTTCACAAGGTCGAAGACGTGGGCGATCACTATGTCGTACACACGAACCGTGGCATGATCAACGCTCGGTACGTCGTCAACGCTACCGAGTCGTACACGGCACTGCTGCACCCGGAATTCGTAGGCAAGCTCACGCCTATTCAAACCAACGCCGCGTTCGCTGAGGGTGGACCACCGGCTATGAAGCCGCGGGTCGGCATGGGGGCTGCGAATTCATGGTTCGGCAAGCTTCATGATGGGATCATCCTCGGCTCCGGGGGATTACGCCTGGACTACACCCTGGCGGGCCTGATTCGCCCGTCTCGGTTCATGACGAAGTACATCATCGCCGAGATTCAAAACACCTTTGAGCATAGCCCTATGCACGTCTTTCGCGAGTGGAGCTGCACTGCTGGATTCACCGACGACGAGTACCCGGTCATCGGCGTCATGGACGGTAAGCGGCAGTACATCATCGCGGGCATGTGCGGCTCCGGCTCCGGCGTTCACTTCAACGGCGCCCGTCACGTCGTCGACCAGATCCTCGGCATCGACGGCGCTGACGACTATCCGTCAAAGTTTTTCTCGCCGACGAGAGTGCTCGACCCTGCGCGGCACGCCTGGCCGGAGGTTCACGAATCATAGCTTTACATGATTAGTAATGACGACCACCTGATGGAGCCTGCATACGTTTGGGAGAAGTTCGCCCAAAGCATCGGTGCTCATTCTCAATACGATCGTGTACATGCAGATGATTACAAAGGGTGGCCCGTCACAATGACGGCATTTAAGTCGACCACCATGGATTTCACGACCTCTGGACAGACCCTGGGCCGCACAACCTCCACCAGGACGGAGATTGAGGTGGCGCTGGAGTACTCGCGGGATTTCATCTTCTCATACACGAGACGTCCTTGGTACGGAGTTCTCTTCGTTGCGGCATCAATGAAAGTAAGACGTTCAGCGATGGACAAATACCCGCCATCAGTTCGAGAGTTGGTTCCTTTCTACTATGTCGAGGCGTCGGATTGGCGGGCAGCAGACCAATTGCTGTTGTCTACTGCCTTCTGGGACAGCCTGCTCCGTCGTAACTCTGGCAAAGTGACTTTGGCGACCCACGAAGGCGATGAGCGGGAAGACAAGACCCTTCGCTATACACTCCCTGGATTTCTCACAACCCGTCAAGAGCTAGCCGCCGCTTTTGACCTAGTCGTGCGACTCGTCGAGACGATGGGAGACTGGCTGCCAGAGGATAAGGATTGCTTAGCCTAGACAACTAGCGACACCTCATCTACAGTAGTTCCACTAATTCTATCTTAGGTGAATTCATGCCCACCGTAACGCCCGACCGTCTCACGCAGATATCCCACGACCTTTTCGCAGCCGCTGGCGCGCCAGACGAGCACGCGACAATCGTCGCGGAGCACCTTACTACTGCCAACCTGTCCGGCCACGACTCTCACGGGTTCATCCGCGTAATCCAGTACATGCGGGAGATCGATCAGGGTGTCATCAACCCGAAGGCCGAGCCTCGCGTCCTCAAAGAGACATCGACGATGGCACAGATGGACGGCGATGAGACCTTCGGCCAGGTCGCCGTGACCAGGGCGTTGGATATCGGAATAGCAAAGGCTCGCGAGCACGGTATGAGTTTGGTCGCGCTGACTCGACTCCAACACACAGGCCGCATCGGCGCGTACACCGAGGCTGCGGCACTGGCTGGTATGGCCGCGTTCGCTTGCAGCGGGTATGTTGGCGGGCCGACCATGAGGGCCGTTGCGCCCTTTGGCGGTATTACCCGCAAGCTGAGTACGAACCCGATTTCGATGGCGTTTCCATACAAGGACGACATGCCCGTTCTGATGGACTTCGCCACGACAATCTCAGCAGAAGGAAAACTCCGAGTCGCGCGTGCCAAGGGCGCAGAACTCCCAGACTACTGGGTCATCGACGCCGAGGGTACTCCGACCAAGAACCCCAACGCATACTACGAAGGCGGCTCATTGGTACCCGTCGGGGGACTTATCGGTGGACATAAGGGATACGCGTTGTCGTTTATGGTCACTTTGTTCGGCGGCATGATCGCCGGAATGGTGGATGGTGAGGCAGGCGGTATCGAGACGACTGACGAAATACAGCGTGCCGGTACCTCGTTGATGTTGATCGATTTGGAGAAACTGGGGTCGATGGATCTGCTCCGGGATCAGGTTGACGATATGGTGAGGTACGTCAAGGACACGCCGCTTCGTGAGGGCTTCACCGAAATCCTATTTCCTGGCGAGTTCGAGGCCCGCAACCGCAAACAGCGCATGATCGACGGCCTCTACATCGAAGATGCGACATGGGATGAAATATCCGACTTGATGACCAAGCACGGGGTGAAGTAAGCAATATGGCAAACGAAGTCCTGGTAGACTCCACCGATCTGAAGCGATTTACAGCCGATATCTTCGAAAAAGCCGGGATGCCCCGCGAACATGCCGAGATCGAGGCCGATGTGCTCGTGTGGGCCAATCTGCGGGGTGTCGATTCTCACGGGGTGCTTCGGATTCCGTGGTACGTCAGAAATATCGACGACGGTATCTTCAACCTCAGTCCGAACATCAAGATCGAGAAGGAAACCCCAGCGACTATTCTCATTGAGGGCGACAATGCCTTTGGGCCGATTGTCACCGTATTCGCCATGAACAAGACGATTGAGAAGGCCAAGCAAGTCGGCGTTTGCTGGACGCTTATCCGCAACACGACGCACCAGGGCGCGATGGCGTACTACTCGCTAATGGCTGCCGATCAAGGCATGGCTGGTATCGCTGTCGTGTGCAGTCCGCCCAACATGGCCCCCTTCGGCTCGAAGGGCAAGGGTGTACACAACAGCCCCATAGCCATCGCCGTACCCGCCAAAGACCGCGACCCGCTCGTTCTCGACATGGCCACCAGCGTCGTGGCGGGCGGAAAGCTCAGCCTCGCCCAGGACAAGGGTGTGTCAATTCCTACCGAGTGGTCACTCGACCCGGACGGGAATCCCACGACCGTCCCCAGTTTCGACAACGTGTTGCTTCCGTTCGCGGGGCCAAAAGGCTCTGGGCTCGCCCTGATGTTCGCAACGCTTTCAAACATCATGGTCGGTAACCCACTATTGGAGCCCAACATCACGGGTCGAGCACCCACGTCTCGCGGCGTGCAGAACAGTTTTCTTGTTGCGCTCGACATCGCCGCCTTTACCGATGTCGACGAGTACAAGCAGAACATCGACGATCTCGTCGCCGCGCAAAAAACGCTGCCAAAGGCCGATGGCTTCGACGAAATTCTGGTCCCCGGAGAGCCGGAGTACCGCATGCAAGCCCAGCGCTCCAAGGCCGGTATCCCCCTGCCACATGGCACCGTCGACAACATTCGCCCCATTGCCGAGCGGTTCGGGGTGACGATGCCGAAAACGATATGATTTGTGACTGAACCCGGATATCGGTGGAGTCTTGTAGAAGTGGACGATCAACAGAGTCGGTTTCGCCAGATCTGTGAACTGTTGAACAGTGTCATGAATGAAGCCGACATCGCCGACTGGCTTGTCACCCCCCACCGCGATTTGCGCAACTATCCTCCGGCAGACCTCTTAAGTAACGATTACGGCTTCGAAGAGGTCAATGACCTGATCGAGTCCATCAAGTGGGGAGCGTTCAGCTAGCGTCTGCACAATCGGACATCTCTCTCCTCGCCGCCGTCCCATTCAACCCTATACAAAATATTTAGATAAGTCTTAGATACTACCTAAAACTCCTTGCGCCCTCATTCCCGCCTTCGCTAGGCTAACTTCAATAGTTCGATTATGGGGTTGTTGGCTTAAGGAGGGTTGAATTGAAGTTAACTCGCGCAAGGGTGACCGACTATCGGAGCATCGACGATTCGGGTTGGGTCGACGTCGACGACGTCACCTGCCTGGTGGGGAAGAACGAGTCCGGGAAGACGGCATTCCTGGGAGCCCTAAAAAAGCTCAATCCGGTTGACGGAGTTGGCGGCGACTTCGACCTCAAGGACTACCCCCGCAAGGGTTACGTCAAGTATCGACGACAGCACAAGACCGACCCCGCCATCGTTGTCCGCGCGGAGTTTCGACTCGAGGACGAAGAAGTTCACGAGATTGAGGCCGAGTTCGGCACCGGTGTCATACAGTCGGCCTTCGTTACCGTTTCCAAAGACTACAGCAACGCTCGCAAGTGGGAGTTCCAGGTCGACGAGGAGTCGCTCGTACGGCACCTGTCCGCCGCGTCGGGCCTGCCAGCGGAGATTCAGGAGCGCACCGAATCCGCGCGGACCGTCGAGGAACTGCGGTCGACCCTGGAACGGCTGGAGATCAAGCCGCCAGTCGTCGGGAATCTCCTGATAGATCTGACTAGCCGCTTCGATAATAGCCTCATGGACCAGATCGCGGACAAATATCTCGAAAACTTCATCCCAGCGTTCGTCTACTTCGACGACTACAGCGCCATGAAAGGTCGTATCTCCATACCTGACATTCGCAGGCGCAGCCAAGAGGGCGGTCAACTCGACGATGCCGACCGCACATTCATGTCCCTCATATCGCTGGTGGGCGCGGATCTTGACGACCTTGAAAGCGAGATGAACTACGAACACCTCAAAGCGGAGTTGGAGTCGGCATCGATCAGCATCTCCGATGATGTGTTCGAGTACTGGCACCAGAATCGTCAGTTGCGCGTCGAGTTCGACCTTTCCAACGCCAACCCTAACGACCCGCCTCCGCTGAACGAGGGAACGATTCTTCACGTCCGTATCTGGAACAACCGACATCGCGTGTCGGTGCCCTTCGACGAGCGTTCCAAGGGCTTCGTGTGGTTCTTCTCGTTCCTGGCGTACTTCTCCGGCCTCGAGCTTGAGGACGAGAATCGCAGCATGTTGCTGTTGTTCGACGAGCCGGGCCTGAACCTGCATGCGATGGCTCAGAAGGACTTCCTGCGCTTTATCGACGAGCGCCTCGCACCGAAGCATCAGGTGATGTACAGCACGCACTCGCCGTTCATGATCGATCTCGACCGGCTCAGCAGCGTCCGCACGGTGCAGGACACAGACGACCGCGGTACAGTTGTCTCCGACGACATCATGGTGCATGACGCCGAGACGGTCTTCCCGTTGCAAGTGGCGATGGGCTATCGCCTGGCGCAGTCACTGTTCCTCGCGCCGCATTGTCTCCTGGTGAACTCGCCGTCCGACCAGATTTATTTGCAGGTACTCGGCGAGGCGGTGGCGGCGCGCGGCCGCTCACCTCTCGACCCGCGCTGGGTAACGATTCCCGTCGGCGGCGCAGACAATCTGCCGACGTACCTGTCGCTCCTGGGCGACAACTACCTGAACGTCGCGATCATGATGGACGTGACGCCCAAGAGCAAGGCGCGCATTGAGGAGCAGAACGGTACGATTGGCCGTCAGAGTCCGATCAAGATGGTCGAAGTGACGAAGATCAGGGACGCCGACATGGAGGACCTGTTTGACGCACACTTCTACCTGCAGATCGTAAACGAGGTCTACCGCCACGTCTTGCCGAACGACCTGACTATGAAGACGATCAACGACGCGAATCCTCGAATCGCTCAACGCATACAGAAATTCTTCGAGAAAGAGGGTATCGCGGATGGCTTCTTCGACACTTATCGCCCGGCAGCCTACCTGTTGCAGAAGCACATCGAGCTGCGGACAGAGATCGACGATGCGACAATTGAGCGTGCAGCGTCGATGTTCGAGCGCATCAATTCACTTCTGCCGACCAACGGGAGCACGAACGGGGCTGCACAGCACGCCATGGGCAATGGCGCCGCCATGAATTCCAACTGGGCCTACGGCAGCTCGCGCCAACGCACGGCCACACCGGCATAACGGCAAGGAGGAGGCCACTAGTCCTGCATCGGGCAGGATGATCGGCCTCCACAAAGGGGTACGAAGGGTGCATCTGCCTTACGCGGATGCACCCTTTTGTTTTTTGCATCAAAGCGGTGGTCTTCGCGTTAACGCCTTACCTTTTTGATAGCCTGCTTCGTACCAATCACTTTGCGTAATTCTCGGTGCTGCGGCTATCACTTAAGATTCCGAGCTATCCAATGTAGTGGCACCTCGGTATGGTCGATCGTAGAAGCCGTCTATAATGTCCGTAGACCGAAATACAGACGGACGACCCGTTGACTACTCAAACGACTCACAAAATCGAGTTGCAGAAACTGCTTCAGGCTTTACAAGAAGCGCACTCGTTGATTATAACGACACACCGCGAGCCTGATGGGGACGGTCTCGGCGCGGAAGCTGCTTTAGCGGAGGCACTTGAGCAACTCGGCAAGAGCGTTCGCGTGATCAACAACGACGATGTGCCGAGGCGACTAGCGTTTATCGAGCGCACGACGATGTTCGAGACCTACGATGCAAGCGTTCACGACGAAGTCATAGGTCATGCGGATGCACTGGTGATCGTAGATGCTCCACACCCCGCCCGCACGGGTCGCATGGAGAACGTCGTTACCTGCTTCGAGGGCACCACTGTCGTGATCGACCACCATCCCGCCAGTGGATGGGCCCAGATCGATTACGTCGACACGACCGCCGCAGCGGCGTCTGAGATCATAGACGACGTAGTTGCTGGCCTACCTGTAACGATGACGGCGACAATGGCCGAGGCGCTTTACGTCGGTATTGCCTCCGATACTCAGTGCTTTATGACACCGAACACCACTCCCGACACTCATCGCCGGGCCGCAAGGCTGCTGAACGCTGGCGCGTCGCTCGAAAAGATACACCAGGCTTTGTGGGGATCGTGGTCCGAAGGGCGACTAAAGCTCCAGGGACAGTTTTTACAGAGACTCCAGTTACGCGCAGATGGGCGATTGGTCTACGGAGTGATCACACATAACGACCTCCGCCGCCTAGATCAAGCGCCCGCCGACATGGAAGGACTGGTCAATCAGGCGTTGACTATCGCAGGGACCGACATGGCTATACTTGTTTATGAGTCCGACGACGAAACAGTGCGGCTGAGCCTCCGATCTCGAAACGGCGTGCTTGTCGATGAACTCGCCAGGTCGTTCGGTGGAGGAGGGCACGGGCGCGCCGCCGGAGCGACCGTGCTTGGAACTCTGAACGCTGTTTTGCCGGTGGTCATCGCGAAGGCGGAACGAGTCCTCAACTAAACTCTTCGATAGCCCATTCGTTGTATTCAATATACCTAATCGGGACAAACTCGCAGCTAATAACTTGACTACCGAAGACCAAAAAGAGCACGAACAGGACCCAACTCATGAGCCTGTTAGGCGCGAAGAGCCGACTATCAGCGCCGATAGGGCCGGGCCGCTGGCTATCCGTCGCGCACGCGATGATAAGTCGGTTTACGGCAAGCTCAAGCGCAAGAAACTCGCCTGGGAAGTTATCTCAGTCGACGACCTTGGCGGCACCTATCAGGTGCAATTGTCGTACCGGCCCGCTGGCAAATTCAAGGGCGAGCCAGGCCGCGAACAGATCATCCTCGACGGGTCCGGCAAAGTACTGTCCCGAGACATCCAGCAGGAACCGGAAGTGCCAAAAGGCGGCTTCCCTCTATTACTGATCGGCGGTGTTGGAGCAGTCGTGGTGGTCGTCGGGCTCTTCTTTACCGGAAACCTGCCCTTCTTTGGCGGCTCGAGTTCACGGGCTACCGTCGACGTGTTCCCGTCTTCGGGTTCGAAGCTCGTCTCAGGAGACGGCTCAGTTATCGTGCAGATCAAGGGTGGTTCGGTGGATCAACAATACCAGTTGCGGCATGCCGTCCGGCCCGTCGAGCAGCTTCCTCGTTCCTTGCCCGAAGGGTTTCTGACCCCGATCAACGTATTTGATCTGACCTTACTTGAAAACGGCATTCCAGTTCCTCCGCCATTCGAGTTCAACGAACCGATAAGCGTCATCATCAAGATCGACCGCGCGACCTGGGCAGATCTTGGCACCCGGCCCGATGCGACGGTCTCCATACTCCACTTCGATGAGGAGCTAGGCAAATGGGAGCTTCTCAGAACCCAGCTTGATCGGGACGAGGCGACAGCAGGTGCGTTTGTCGACACGCTGAGCACATTCGCCGTTGCAATCCGGACGTAAGGAGTTGGCTCGTCAGCCGATCTGGTTCAGCAGGGTGACGACTCTATCGACGGTGAGCCCACGACTATTGCGGCGTCCCGCGGCGCGGAAAGCTCCAACGCAACTCCCACGCCGGTCCCGATTAACTTATCCGACCTCAATATCCTGGTTGAGCCTTCTGACGCTGGAGTCGTGATCGTCGACGAGCAGACGATTCCGTCTGGCGTAACAGTTAAGTTAGAGACTGGGACTGTACTTAACATTCAGGCAAGGGCACGCAGCAATCAGTGGACATTTGACCACTGGGAGGGTGCACTTGGCGGATCAAACCCGCTGAAGAGCCTGGTGCTCAATGGTAACCGGACGGTTAGGGCCGTTTTCGCTGGCATCATCCCGCCCAGGGCTCTTTTCGAGGCCAGTCCGACCTTCGGTACAGTTCCTTTGGCGGTCAGTTTCACTGACTTGTCTGAGGGCGAACCGACCGAATGGGTTTGGGACTTCGATAACAACGGAACGGTCGATTCACGTGAGCAGAATCCGAAATTCACTTATACACGGCCCGGGTCGTACACAGTCAGTTTGATCGTTAGACGGGAGAACCTCACTAACGAGAACTCCAGGTTCAACTTTGTTGTCGTGAATCAAGAAGACCTTCCAACGCCTACGCCCTTGCCGCCCACGGCGACCCCTACCTTGACTCCTGATCGACCCACACCAAGACCTCGTCCACCAACAGGAACGCCAACAGCCACTGTAACACCTCGGCCGGTGCCGACTCTTCGCGGCCATGGGCCGACCCCAACACCGACTCCTAACCGTCTGGTTCCAACCGCGGAGGCAGTCGCTTCACCTACGCCGGAGCCGCAGATCGTGCTTCGGATTAACGGCCAACAGGTTACCGATCGGACAACCCGACTTGAACTGGGTACGGTACAAGTCAATCCGCCGCCCGGCGCGGACGGAGGCTATCGAGAGGGCACATCGGTCGCTCTTTCCGTCGTCGCCGCCGAAAATGGCCTATTTCTCGGATGGGGCGATACCTGCGCTGGGACCGGCAGGTGTAGCGTCGTGATGGACGGCAACATCGATGTCCAAGCCGAGTTTATGTTCACTCACGCCCTGCAACTGAACGGTACCGTATTGAGGACAACGAATGTCCGCGTGCCCAACGGGACTTTGACCATTTCCCCAGAACCTAATGCGCCGAGGGGGCGCTATTTGGATGGGACGGAGGTGACGGCCCGTGTTGAGCTAAACTCGGGGTCCGTCTTTGCGGGCTGGGTAGGCGATTGTGTGAGCACGGATGGGACATGCCGGCTAGTCATGGACTCCGACAAAAACTTGGAGCCTGACATTCGACGTACTTTTGGGGTCGACATCTCCGGCTCGTTGGTGTCGCCCAGTCTTGTTTCGGTATCCAATGGAGCGATTGAGTTCTCGCCCCCACCAAACGGCCCTGACAATAAGTACGTCCAGGGCACTGAGTTAACTTTAAAGGCTATTCCTGACTTCGACCATCGGTTTGTCGAGTGGGTAGGAACGTGCCAGTCGGCGGAGTTAACATGCGTCTTACCGGTCGATAGAACCGTCCGCATCACGGCACGTTTCGAAAAAACGTTCCGTCTGGATATTAATGGGGTCCGAGTCATGGATACGGTTCACAATATGGCGGCAGGGCCTATAGCCCACATTTCCCAGATCAGCCACATAGGTGCGTCGTAATCCGGTAAGAGTACTGCCCACATGAGCCGCTTTCATGGGCATCATGGCCAGTGAGTGTGCTAGACTGGCCGTGTTACCGAGATATAGCT